>Ga0116229_10007143_pt1 | contig 17784 bp, 14 predicted proteins | sample S1TSphgellanicum_3_FD_87313 | JGI IMG/M metagenome (GOLD analysis project Ga0116229, IMG submission 87313) | Host-associated microbial communities from peat moss isolated from Minnesota, USA - S1T2_Fc - Sphagnum magellanicum MG | ecosystem: Host-associated > Plants > Peat moss > Unclassified... | reverse complement strand
TCAATTTTACAAATCATGGAATCAAAATTATGCGGCTTTTTCCATCTATCTATGAAGGAAGGTAATTTGTTTGTTTTGTTTTGTTTGTACTTGTGAGATCCACTGAACCTGGATGCTTCAGATCGCGTTATTGGTCTCTTTGGAAAGCTCTTGAGGATGGGAGGGGTGCATCAGCTTGGTTTCATGGTGTTTGGACTTGCGGTGCAAAAGTTCTTGAATATTGAAAGATTTCTTCACTGAAAATTAAATTAAATTAAATCGTAGCTGAAAATTTTGGAGGAATTGGAATGTTCCTTTGATGCTGTTGGAAACATCTTGATGAGCAGGATTTAATGGAATTTATTTGGTAAGATTTGGATTCAGAATGTGGGAGATATTGATTTTTAAGTGATTTTTGTTGCTGAAAATTCAAATAAATTCCCAAAAAAACCAGGTTTTGGAAGGAAAAATCAGTTGAGGACGTGGTAACACTTGGGCCAACAGCACAGGGCACACTAGTATGTATGAAGATAAAAACTTTTGTTCATGTTTGTTGCCAAAGTCTATTAAATGCTAGAAATCCTTATTATTTTCAAATTCTCTTCAAGGACATCACTATATGTCAACATTGTCAAATCATTTCACCAAATTGTACTGAATTTATGCACTAAGATTATGCTTAGGCCAAACCATTAACAATATGATTTGCATAATACTTTGATTGAGCTCATACATCCCTCTATACATACACACACACACATATATATGCTCACAACAAAACTCATCTCTTGATTCATTGGATACATGAATTTGTTTGGTGGGATGTAGTAGTTTTTTTTTTGGTTGAGAAGCATACACATGGTAACCAATGTTGGGTGGTTATCAAAAATGGCATGAAATCATCAACGGTTATCAGGGAGGTTCTTTAAGATACATAATCAGGGTTGTGAATTTGTTTTTTTAGAAGAACCAGTTTCATTTAAAATTTGCTCGATATATCCTTGGTTCTCAAAAAGATGTAAGAGCTGATTCTGATATATAACTACCATTCTTTTGGAAAAAGGTTAAGAACCTGAGGGGGTGACCTGCCCTCCTCCTCATGGGCAGTAGTGAGGCTTGGAGGAATGTATGAGTGTTGGGCAGTTCTTTAAATTTTCAAAGAAGAGTCACTCACACGGTTCTTTGATGCTTGCATATGAAAAGATCCGTGACGACGGTTCTAAAAATTGAACTAGATTCTGGTACCCAACCAACATAGGTACTTGTTATCATGACAAGCACAAGTTGTTGGTCTAGAGTTTTTCAACCATGGAATTCCGCCCAAATTACATCATTTTAAGGTGGATTGTATGGCTTAAAGATGCCATTCCATGCAAACTGGATGCATCCCATCATGGAATGTCATATTCTGGGGGGAAAACACAAAAAAACTTGCTTTTGTTTTCTGTTGAACACTAACTAAATGCCAAATACAATTGTGGTGATTGTGTCAAGTTGGCTTAACTTACCACTTAAGCACAAGTTGTGGGTCTAGAGTTTTTCAACCCTAAATTAGGTCATCTTTAACGTGGATTGTATGGCTTAAAAGATGCCAATTCCGTGCAAATTGCTGCATCCATCATAGAATGTTATATTCTGTGGACAATACATAAAGGAATGAGATCCAAAGAGTGGAATTTTAAAATAATAATAAATAAATAAATAATTGCTTTCCTTTGGTTGAACCTAAAATGCCAAATACAAATGTGGTGATTGGTGAAGTTGGCTTAAGGTATCACTACCAGTGTAATTTAATTTAGCTTTTTAGTGGAATGTCACCAGTAATTAAAAGGCTGACCACCACCATCATCATCACCACCACCTTTCTCATGTCCTAAAAGAAAGGGAGCAAAAAGAGCTTATTGTTCCCTTGGCCCCACATAAACTACCAATAACTTACCAATAGATACCAATTTGGTCATGTGAAGGTCAGGAAGGATTTTGTTTTGTTTTGTTTTGTACACATTTGGATGGTTGATTTCACAACAAGAGAAATGTGGAACAGAATCCATGAGGCCAGGGCCATGTGGGTGGGGGTAACACACCCATGTGCCACACCATCCACAACCCAATTGTTTGCATTCCCTTCTCAAGGAGTAACAAATAACTTAATACAGTATCATTAATCTCCAAACATGAAAATGTAACACAAAAACAATACTCATAAGACCTATATGTCTTTGGCAAGGTACCTAACCTTAAACCCTATACCCAATACCCTCCTTTTTCGACTCATCTTAATTTACTAGACCCTAAATCCTACTCTTGTTAAAGCTACTAAACCTTAAACCCAATAGCCTCCTTTTCCACGAGTCCTAAATTTCTTAAACCCTAAACCCTACTCTTGTTGAAGCTATTAAACCCTAAACCTTAAACCCAATACCCACCTTTTTCCCCTCATCCTAAATTTTCTAAACCCTAAACCCTACTCTTGCTAGAGCTACTAAACCCTAAACCTTTAACCCTACTCTTGCTAAGACTACTAAACCTTAAACCCAATACCCTCCTTTTTCCACTCATCCTAAATTTACTAAACCCTACTCCAACTAAGACTGCTAAAGCTTAAACCCAATACCCTCCTTTTTCCACTCATCCTAAATTTACTAAACCCTAAACCCTACTCTTGATAAGACTACTAAACCTTAAACCCTAAACCGAAGAACTCCTCGTAAAGTATTGGAAAAAAAAACCGGGTTCCTTCTCCATGGTCCTGTGGTACCTATTTTCTGAGTAGGATCATGAGGAGGCTGATTCTCTTCCATTTGAAGCATTATCTTTGTCATAGATTGTAGCAGCAGCCGCAAAAGAAGAGTTTTGGCTGATTGCTGTTGGAAGAGTAGCGGCAACAGAAGAAGATTCTTGATTGATTGTTGGAGCAACAGCAGAAGAAGGCGACGACGAAGAAGAAGAAGATGACGACGACGATACTTGATCCATGAAGAGAAGTCGGCCATTTTGTCGGATGGCGATCTCACGAATGTGCTTCACAGCTCCGTGGACAGGCTCGTTGTAAACTCTCGTCTCAATGTTACCCTCTAAATACACTTGAGTCCCTTGCTTGATATGGCGCATCGCCAGTTGCCCGATCCTCTCTTGATAAACTGCTACTCTGTGCCACTGGGCATAGCCTCGCTGTGCGTACTCTTCAGGCGACTCTCCTTCCAATGGTCGTCGATTGTTGTGCATTCCACCAGTGCCAACCGAGAAGATGGTGACCGCTCGTCCACTCTTGAGGATTTTCTGTATCGGAGATTGACCCACTTCGCCCAATAGTATGGCCTTATAAACACCCCGAGGACTGAAGACTGTTCCATACACAACCCGGTCGGCATGAGCCTCCAGTTTTTCCATAGGAGCTCCATTGATGCTGCTGCTATTGCTAGGAAGATCTGCAATATGTGGAAGAACAGAATCATATGAGGTTGATGACTCAGGTTTTGCTTGTGAGATATCCGGCAAACGAAAGTCGAATAGCAATGATGATTGAGTCCCAACGGCAGCATTGTCTACAAAACCCTGCGGTTTCTCTGACTCCAGAGGACACAATCCAGAGGAGGAGGGCGGTGGTGATCCATCGTCGTTGAAGAAGTCATGGGTACTGCTGAAGTAGTGCTGACAAATTGGTGAGGCAGATCGCAAACCTCGCAAACCCCATGCAGTAGCAGCGCCTGGCAACGACCTAAGACGCTCGGACAAACACCGTGACAACAACCGCAAAGAAGCCGATGACACCATCGTTGAAATTGGCACAATCTGAGCTTGCAACAGCTTGGGATTTGCTCGCAAATTTCTCGTTCGAAGAGCGTGAGAAATGTGTTTGTGGAATCTATTTCTCCCCACCCCCCTCCCCAATCGATCAATCCACAAATCGACGATTGATGATCCTGTAACCCTAATCTTCGGTGGGGGAGAAACGAGAGAGCAGATTTAGGGTTCAGGGTTTATGACTACTTTGTTAGGGTCTTCAAATTAGGGTTTTTGGGTTTCAGATGGAAACCTGGGCGTGTTTTCAGGGTTTAGGGTTTCATACTTTCCCCCTGGGAATGCCTGAGAGACCTGCATCTCTGCAGGTACATTTCAGCGTTGTGTGGGTATCAGAAATGGCAAATTGATCTCAGAGCAAAGCAATTTGATCTTAGAGTTTATGGGTTTATGCTTACTTTCTTGTGTTCTTCAAATTAGGATTTTTGGATTTCATAAGAAAACCCAGATTTGTTTTTCAGGGTTTAGAGTTTCATACTTACTTCCTCTGAGAATGCCTGCAGAGATCTGCATTTATCTGTGCAGGTGCATTTCAGTGTTGTGCCCAGAAAATGGCAAATTTGATCTGGGAACCATTTGTTCTCAGAAAGTCAGAGAATCAGTTCCGATGTATAACTGTCATTCTGAAAGTCAAAATTTAAGGAAAGAACCACCTAGAAACCTGCAGTTCTTTCATGAAAACAACACCATCAATTCTTTTGAGTTCCTTGAAATACCCAAATCTGGAGATTCTTTCTTCTTTCATTTTGATTGATTTGATTGATATGGCAACTTTATATCAATTAACAGAACATTCAAATTGCAAGACCAAAACATTTGCACAAGAAAGGAAATGAAATGAGATATTAGAATTATCCAGAAAGTCACCCTGTCTTCACCCTCTCTTTGGGGGCTGGAGTCAACCAGCAGCCACCAGTGCACCAGTTCAGGATGAGGCTGTTCAAGCCGTTTTGGGGATGAATCAAAACACATCCTCTTTCCCTGCCCAGGGATTTTTCAGCCCCCTTCTCTGCCCCAAAATTTCCCCTCCTACCTCCTTCACCTCATTTCCCGCTCACTCCATCTCCAGAGCCTGGGAGGGCTCCCAAGCTTGAGTAGCACAGATCTTCGAGAAAACACGAGACACAAGGTTTGAGGAAGGTGGAGAGCTCAATGTTGAAGGAACATGGAGAGGAGAAGGCAAGAGGAGCACTTCATCCCAAATGTAGAAGCGAGAGAAAAAAGGTAAACTCCCTCCTTTCTTTGCATTTTTTTTTTTCTCTATGATTTTTTTTTTTGGTGCTTTTTCTTTTCTTTTACTTCGGAAAAAGAAGACAAGAAAGGTAAGCTCCCTCCTTTCTTTGCATTTTTTTTTCTTTTTTATGGTTTTTTTTTTCTTATGTTTTTTTTCTTTTCTCCTCCTTCTTCAGAAGAAGACACCATCCACTTTTTCTTTCTTTTTTTAGTTTTTGTTTGAAGCAAAGGTGACAGCACAAGCGTGCCGTCACCTTTTTTTTTCTTCTGTTTTTTGTTGCGAACAAGGCGATGGCAACAAGCTTATTACCATCACCTAATTTTTCCTTCTTTCTATTTGAAGTGAAAAAGATGATGGTAGCAAACTTATTGCCGTCACATTTTATTTTTCTCTTGTTGTTACTACAAACAAGGCAACAACAGTAAACTTGTTATCGTTGCCCTTTTTCTTCTTCTTTTTGCTTGAAGCGAAAATGGGCGACAACAACAAGTTTGTTGTCATCATCTTTTGTTTCTTCTGTTGGTGTTGTTGCAAAGAAGGCAACAACAACTATTGTCGCCTTTTTCAAATGTTTTGCTGCAAAGAAGGTAATGGTTTGCTAAACCCTAAACCATTCTTTCTTTTTTTCTTTTTTGCAGTTTGTTTTTTTTCTAGTCCTTTTGTTAGAATTGACAATTAATAATTATCTAGTGGTTTGTTAAATGTTTAGGGTTATAATGGTTAAAGGAAGGAGATTAAAGAAAGTTGGTGGTGATTTGGAAGCTCAAAAGCAAAATGTTATTTCATCAGAACCAATAATTGGAGAACAAAATGTTATTCCACTAGAACCAGGACTTGATGAATCAAGCAATCCATGTGGTTTAGAGTTAGCAATGGTGGTTGTTTGCAATTCAATTAATGAGATCCCTTCCAATACAGATTGGGAATTTTAATTAAGAAATGTTGGGTTGGATTGTTTTAAAATCTACATACATTGATCAAATGTAAAATAAAAAAAAATTGTACAAAAAGATTTAAATTTAATTATACTTGCACCTTCTATCATTTGATGGAAGGCATGGGATTTTTTTCCAAAATGTTTTTATTGCAATACTTGAAATAGGTTAGAGTTTGTCCTAATTACATTTGATTATGTGATCTTATGTTTTGCAATATTTATATTCTGTTGTGTGATTTTTTTATGTCTAAGGTTTTAGGGTTAAAGTTTTTTTATTACAAAGTAAGGATTTATTTATTTTTATAATTTTTGGTTTAAGTTCAGAGCTCAAAACCGACCAAGCCTTTCAACTATTGGCACCCCCTTGGCCATTTAATATGGCTTGGAAGGACAAAGAATGGATGAAGGTTGGGTCAAAATGGAAATGGAACATTCGCATATTGGGAGATGCCATGGTCATGTAAAGGCAAAATGATGAAAAGGTTGTTAATTGCGTTCGTGCCAAAACCTAATGCGAGTGGGATAAAATGGTAATTGTTGCAAAAGAATGTTTATCATTACCAAAACCAATTTTGGTCAAATTAACTTCAAAACAATTGTTGCAAGTGTTAGGTTTTAATGTTTAGGGCATGGGAAACGTACTTCAAAATGTAGCATCACGAATGGAAAAGGATGAAGATTTACAAGAAATGATTCAATCCACCCGTTTTGCATATGCACGACAATGGAAGATGGCATGGGATGTCAAAAATTGAGATTGAGAGTCCATTAAAACGAGTCGAACACAAGAGTTGACAATTATATTGAATTTCCATGAGTCTAAAATGATTCGTGGAAAGTAAGAAAAAATAATAATCAATGTTTATTATTATTTTTATAAATTTGTTTCATCCAAATGTGTTAAGGTTTAATTTGGTGATTTTTTTGTGTTTATAGGGTTCAGGGCAAAACAAAGGAAGAGTTTATTACAAATGTAGTTCATGTTGAGATGCAATGCTACCATTTGTACATTGTTTATCATGCAGTAAGGGCTACAAATGTGGCAATTACTTACCGAGTTCAACACGACATTGTAGATAATGATATGGTTTTAGATTTCCATTTTATATAATTAACTAGGTCATTTTTTAGACTACCCACTTTTTGAACTTTGGTCCTTTGATATATTATAGAAAACCCTCTTTTCATTGGGTTTTTTAACATTTTTGAATCCACCCATTTTTGTACATCTTTTATCAATATAACATTTTTTTCTAATCACATTAGTTTGACGAATATATGGTTAATCATATATGTCTTCTTTTTTATCATATTTTTAGTGTTTTAGATGTAATAAGTAAAACTTAATAGTCCCATATGCACATTCTATAATTAATTTGTGTAAGGTTTACAAATATCAAAATGAACATTATGCAATATATACATTTAATGTATTATGACTCATATCACTTAAAGATTTTTAAAATAATACCCACATTCTAATTAACTTGTTGGCATTGTCATGAAACCAAACATGCAATACCTACATCCTTTCTATTTTAACTTCCATAAGGTCATTTCAAATATGCAATACCTACATATAGGTTTCGCAAATAATTGTTGGTTTTTAACATCCATTGCAATACTTGCTTTTAGGTCTTGTAAATAGTAGCTACTTTTTTAAACATCCAGTGCAATATCCACATATAGGTCTGTAAATAGTTGTTGATTTTTAACATCTTTTGCAATACCCACATATAGGTTTCCATTGCAATAATTATGGGATTCATATGATTTAATATTAATTAATTAATTAATTGGTTGAACCTTAATTATTCATGATAATTAATTATCATAAAATTAATTTAGGTATATAAATAGACATATTTTGGGTACCCAAATTGTTTATTGGCTATTTCGAAGTGACCTTACATGTGGGTATTACATTTAGGGTTGATTTTTCATTTAAGGTTGCTTAAATCACCTATGGATTATTTGATTATTTCATAATGAACTTATATGTAGGTATTGCATATAGACTTTGGTATTCATTCAAAGGCCACCCAAACTACATATTGGTTATTGAGAAATGACCCTACATGTGGGTATTGCGTTTAAAGTTGGGTTTGCAATTAGGTTACCTAAATCACCTATGGGTTATATCGAAATGAACTTGAATATGGGTATTACATTTAGGGCTAAATATTCATATAATTTTGCATTACTTAGACACGTACTTATTTTCACCAACTACAAATTTGGCTTTAATCTTTTGAATAATTAAATAAAAATTGTAACAAAACACAAAAGAAAATATGTCTTTTACCATTTGGTAATATCTCCAAGCTGAATTATTTCATTTTAAATATCTATATAATGACATTACATTGTTTTATTTATGTTTAAGCCCTAAAAATTCCACCCAAAATGCACTTTATATTTATTTTAATTATTATATTAAAAAATTAATGTTAATTAATTTATATGTCCCAAACTCTAAACCTAAACCATAATTCTAACATTAAGTAATAAATTTTACATTAAACCCTAACCCTCTATACCATCAACGTGACCAATTTTGCATTATGTTCATTTTTATATATGTTAAATCATATTATAAGGTGAACAAATAGTTTTGAAAACATGAATTTCATGATGTATTAGTGGGGAATCAAATATTTAGAAACTATTTTTATGTTTCATGGTTAATGAATTATCACAGTATGATACGAGCATTGCATTTAAACAAAAGTGGGTTAGAAAATATTGAATTTTAACAACTATGGAATGTATGGAAACAAAAGATATCCATAATTATGCTATAAATTTAAACAAGTGATAAGATCAAAAACCAATACAATGAACAAAATCTAGAGTATAAACCTTAAACATTGATATATATGAATCAAAATTTTTAACATTAAATCATAAAACATAACCCTAAAAATCCAAATGATATTTTGCCATAAGCCTTATTACAAACTTAACTATACAAACCCTAACAAAAAAACAATTCAGTGATATATGCCCTAAACCCAAAAAACTATGCAAAGCATGTAAATTATATAATGCAAAAAATAATAATTTTAAGAACATAGGAAAAATTTTAGAAACCAAATTTTTAAACTTTAAAACTACAAACATTTATTAATTGGAAAAAAAACCTTAATCGTAAACAAAAATCAAATAAATTTCATAAAAAATCAAAAGATAAGATATGTTTTTTACCTTTGTGTGATCTTTCCAAGCTAATTTTTTTCCACTCTCTTTGAAGAAGATATTAAATGAAATTATATTACTTCACATTTGTCTAAACCCTAAAAATTTCCCCCCAAATTTAGCCTAGTTTAGGTTAATTATTATAGATTTACGAAAAATTTGCTAACTAATTTATGTGTCCCAATCTTAAACTTTAACCATAATCCAATAGTACATACTTATAATAATTACATGAAAAGATGCATTGTAATGTTCATTCCATAAATAAATTAAGTAAACAAAATTTAGTAAAATATGCATTAATTAAACCAAAATGGTTGTAATTATGACATTGTTTCCACTATAAATTGTTTGTAATACCTACATATGGGGACCTATGTTCATCATCCATGAATTAGGGTGAACCTTAATAAATTGATAGGTAGGATTGGAGGTGGGGAGTGGAAAAAATGAATAGGTAATTAGTTAAGTATTTGGCTATGTAAAAAACATAGGTATGTAAGTAAGCATAATGGTAGGTAAGAAGGTGGGTGCATAGGTAGGTAATTAGGTATATAGGTGGGTAGTTGGGTTAGTAGGTAGAAAGGAGGTTCAAGGAGCAAGGTAGATATGTTACTAGGGTAGGTAGGCATGTAGGTAGGTAAGTTAGTAAATAGGAAGAAAGTTATTCTAGCAAGGTAGCGAGGTAGATAAATTAGTACATAGGAAACAAACTACCTTATCAAGGTGACTAGGTTTGTAGAATACTTATGTCAATAGGGTGGTTGTGTATATAGGGTTGTTAAATAGTAAGGTAGTTAGGTCAGTAGGGTAAGTAATTAATACAATGGTTAGGTTAGTAGGAAAGTTAAGTCAATAGGGTCTGTAGTTAACAAGATAGCTAGGTTAGTAGAATAGTTAATTAGTATAGTAGTTAGGTCAGTAGGATAATTAGTTATTAGGGTACTTATGTTAGTAGGGGATAATTAGTAAGGTACCAAAGTTGGTACAATACTTATGAGGGTAGAAAGGTGAGTAGGGTAGCTATGTGTGAGGTCAGGTCTAGGGAAAAAATGATCAAGAACAAACCAAAATATATATAGAGTGGTTAGCAGCGAAAAGAAATGGACTTTGATGAACCCTTTTTGGCATTGAATGAAAAAACACAGCCCATCCAATGGATAGAATGGCCAACTGGTGCATTGGTGGTTGCTGGTTCACTTTGGCCTTCTTTGGGCTTGCTTTCATCCCCTATCCCCTCTTTTAGTGTGTCCTCAAAATATGAATTTTATTAAATCTTAATATGAAATGCTAAAACTCAGCATTTAATGCACAAGGTTCGAGAGTAATTATACTAATTGTACATGTAGGAGCAATGAAAATATATGTAACACTAATGGAGGCGTTCAGGGAAAAAGGAAAGACCAAATGAAATTTAGTTTACCACCAAAATTGGTGGAAAAACTAGTTTGTGCCCCCAGTTATTTCATTTTGGAAAATTTTCATTCCAGTTGGACGCTTGATGCCCTATTATCTTGAAACTAACCATTCTCGCCCATTAATCTCGTGACTTTACAAATAACTCTATTGAAAAAATTAATTACAATAAACCTTTCAATCAAATGAACTATTGAGTCATTTGCCTCTTCTCATCTATTTTGAACTAATTTAGATTATCAAGTATAATCTATAGGTGTTTTTGAACATCACTTATTTCTCACCACAAAGGTCCAAGCTACTTCTAACATAAAGGTGTTGCAGACTCAAGTAATGCATAGTCCTCACCTAAAGGCATGGCCCAATTAAAATGAAGGAGATTTTGAAATTAGAATTTCTTCAAGTAGAAGAGGGATTTACTCCCTCCATAATAACTAAATACCCATCCTTCAACTTGTAGTGTAATAGGTGGTTCCTCCTACGACTAGGATGAACTAGAACCCACACTAGAATTCATAGATTTAATAAAAATGATTGAACGATCTTTATTTAAAACTCATTTTGTTCCTACACAAGTTTAAAAGGAAAACTTACATCAAAGTGGACTAAATTTTTTTTAAATCATTTTGATTATATTTATAAAAACTTAATTCAAGTATGAGGATGTGAGTGTTTAAATTTTTCATAATGGTTAAAAATCATATTGTATTTTTAACTTTGAGGCAAGCTAGATAATGATAATATAAACATATTTTTCTCAAGAAGCTTTTACATTTTTATCTATTTATGTCTCTTATGGACTTACATAAATATTTAACATTCAAGTCCTCCCAAAAATCATTAAATATGGAAACAATTATAACCTTAATTCCAAATGATTTTAATATTCACTTCATTAGCAAATGTGTTCCCCAAAAAAAAAACAACAACAACATTTCAATGACTTGAAATGGAAGTCCACAATTGTCATATTGAGAGTCCATCCAAATTAAAGGTTTGTTTTCAAAAGTTCATATATATTACAAAAATATTTATTTGTATATCCTGATGTGTTATATATTATTTCAAATATAAAATCTATTGCAAATATTTGAATCCAAATCATGAAAATTCATTCACCATGTTTATAAATGGTGATTTCAAATAGAATTGTGGACTTGCATATATTGTGACTATGACATCCATTTTGCTACATGGTAGGTTGTGGCTACTTTATAAATGTTATTGCTATGACATTTTCTACTTCATCAACAACTTTGGCCTTACATTGGACAATTTTTAGCACTCCTTTCAATTGTGGTTGTTTTTCTTTTTTTTTGGGAGTGTCAACTACACCAAAAACTAATTAATGGAAATTGTAGGAGCTAGCATAGTTGGATTCAATCTTATCCGACTTCCTTGTATGCTTATTCTTTGACACACTATGTGCTACTGAGTTAGCTTCACCACCAATTAATTCTCATCCCACTAACACCTTGCATACCCATATCAAAAGGATAGTTCACTTCCCCAAAATAGTCCCATAAATTTCCACAAAAGATCCCTAAGAAAGGAACATGATTGGAAACTAAATATGTGGTGAGAAACATAATATTAACTCTTAATTTATGCCCATGAAGCCCAAGATTAACAAAATTTGACACAATAAAGGTAATTTGCAACTCTTTTTTAACCAAAAAAAATCACCTCACTTGCTATTGAAATTATAGCTTTAGTCACATTATTGTTTTCCACTCTTTTCAACAATCTGGATCAACACTCATGGAAACAACAAGATAGGAGCATGTTGAATGCAAATGCTAGTTATGAATGACTTCAAGAAGGATGACATTTTAATGTTAATTGAAGCTTTACACAACTTGTTAATTTCGTATTGACAAAGTTATTAGTGGCATAGGTGAAAGTTCAAAGTGTATGAAATAGAGTAATTGAATTTTCAAATGTTTGTTGTGCATTCTTATGTTAATGCCTATAACCTTTATTATCAACCCACATAAATTAAGCAACATAATACCATTTTAACTTAATGTCTTTCATCCAAACTTGTTTGCTTTGCAATTTTTTGTGTGTTATGTAATTTTTATTTGCACATGGTTTTTGTGTTTTGAGCTTGAATTTTTGTGCAATTGTAGGTGAACAAAAACTTGATATTATATCCCAAACACAAAATATTTAAAATCTTGTTCACATAGGAACTAGTTTCAAAATAACTTATCATAATTTACCTATGATAATTAAGATGTGAACATGTAGCTAAAGTAAAACTCTTGACATGTTTCTTTCTTCTTCCAAAAAAACAAAAACCTACACTTCATTATAGTGGTCATGAATTTGGACATGGTGCAAACATATTGAAATGTAGCAAAAGAATTGTTAGATTCATTATTTTATGTGATTATTGTCCCAAAATGGAATTATAACTTTGATATTGACTTATTCAAAACATAAATCCAATGAATTTCAATAGTAATTTTTTTTTACTATTTAAAACTAAGCCATGAATACAAAATTTGGAAATGGAAAAGGATTGTGAAATAAATCAAAACACAATGTCCTATTTTTTGTGAAATTTGTGAAAAGGAAAAAAATTTAAGCCATTTGCCATTTTATTTGTGCAAGATCGTGCAAATGGTTGGACATGATGTGTCAAAAGTTATATTGTTTTGGGGCTTGGCAATTTTGTAGTCCAATTGTTGATGAGAGTTGAATTGTTCTATTTATAGCATAAACATTTTTGTCATACCATAATCTTGATTTGGGTTTGCCACTCAAATTTCAAGAAAGACAAAAAAGTGGCTTTCATGAATGTAAAATAAGTCAAAGACTTTTCAAAAGCAAACATGTTGAAAATAATGGGAAACCATGGCATGAATAAAAAGAGCAATTTTTTTTTTTCACCCAAAGTTATTGAAAAGTGTTTGAAAGTTGATAGGAAGCATTTTTACGTTTTAACACCTTCAACATAAACCCTAACTAGGGGAATTGATTTCCCATGGAATATTCCATTGTTCAAAGAGTGTTTCAATGTTGTTTGAATCGAATGATCTTGATGTCATTGAAGATATCATTGAAAGTGACAACATGTTGCATTTCATATGCCCCACAAAAAGTAATTTCTCAATACAATAGTTATAAATATTTGAAATTTTGAAAAAAAATGTCAAAAGGAGACCGTCATTGAAAGCATAAATTGGAGGAGCAAATCATGTCTAAATCATGAACTTGAACATACCATTGATAAGCTCTTAATAAAGGTTATAAGAAAATGATATTATGTGTTATATTTAATTCCCAATTTCAAAGTTGTTGAACACCTAAATGTTAAATTTTGGGATTAAAACTTTGGAAATTTCAAAAAATTGTCATTTCAAGATTGTACCACAAGGATGTTTAAAGGACATTACAAATTAATTAATGTTTCTTTTGTGAGTTGGGGGCCATGGTGAGTTCATGATGAGTGTCAAAACATGGACAATGCATGTAAAACAAAATGTCTTGGTTTCATGACTTGACTTGATTTTGGGACATGTGAATGAGAAAATGGGGAAAAATAAATAAAATGGTTAAATACAACGGGGAAATTTTCTTAAGCAAGATGTTAAGCACCTCCTAACAAGCTTTGTTTAGTGCATTTCTTGGCCAATAGTGTCCAACCTTATGTAAAGTTGCATGTTTTTGTTGAAGGTTTGCCTAATTTGACCTTTTTTTAAAATAAATAAATACTATTAAAATTCAATGAAAAATAAATTAATGGTAAGTATGGACTCATTCTCTATTGAAAGGTGTTCAATTTGAAATCAATGTAGAATATTCATACATACATGCACACACATGTAAAACAAGTAAAATCACATACCAAAGTTCTATGTAGAACCACACAATGTGCAAAAGGACAAACTTATAAATGCATTGGACATAATTTGTTTGGGATGTTTAGTGTCCCCAAATACAAGGATGCAATAGATTAGGGATTAAATTCTGTTAGGGGGCATTTAATGTTTTCCATGCCATGAGATGTTAAGCACACCTTAACGAGTTCCATCCAATGTTCTATTTAGACTTGTCTTTTTGTGCCTTGTGAAACTTTACATGAGCTCATTTTTTTGTGCTCCACACAAAATCATGCAATTCTTTTTGTTTTGTAAATAAAACCAAACAATTTTTTTTTTTTGATCTTGCATTTTATGTAGCCCCACAACAACTTCAAACTCATAGCCTCCTAAAAGAGAGCCATACATATTACCAAGAACATAATTTTGAATATTGAAAACAAAATGTGCCTTACTTTACAATTTATTTAACGTCTAAGTAGGCCTAAGATACTCAAACCATGCAACAAGACAATGAGACTTCATGTAGGGTGCCACAAGCCTTTTCTTACTTTTTTGAAATTATTCTAACACGTGGACAAAGTTCATCAGGGGATGTTTAACATCTTTTGCACTTTGAGCCTTTCACTTTCATAGGAGGTCTTGAATGCACATCTACTGGTTTTAAAAGCAATTAAAAAGCCCCTCACACATATTTGTGAATGTAAAGCATTTCAAGGTTTTTTGTTTTGTATTTGAATGCACTTCACAACATAGAAGATTTGTTGATCAATTGAAAAAACCTTATGTTGATCACATGTAGACCTTCCACCATTCAAATTTTAAAACCTTTTGTGGTTTACATGAAGGAGGGCCTAGGGAGTAGGCCTTTCCCTATTCATATATTTAATTCAAAATACTTCTTAATTTGAAATGTGTTCATTATGTTCGTGATTAACATTTTTGACAAATATGCCAAACGTTTGGAGCATGGAAAGATGGGTTATAGGGTCTTCAACAAAATGCCCATGTGCAAATGTGGTTTATTAAACTCCCATGATAATGGGGATATATGAAAAGCTTGTCATTTTTACGTTTATTTTTAACAAATGAAAATCCATTGCAAAGGGAAAAACTACCACACCCATAATTGGGAAACAAACTCACCATGGGTGTACAATAAAACACATAGAAATCACATAATAAACCATTTGTCATGGTCTTTGGTAGCACCAAAGGATTTTTTAATTTTCCCTACAACATATTATGTGTTTAACATTCCATAACTTGTTGAACTTCTAAAGGAAGATTCTTTAAGCAATTAAAGCTTGGTTTGTATTCTTCATAATTTTCCTATGTGTTAATCTACCATAATCTAGGAAGGCTAACTAGATAGTATTTTCCATTTTGTCTCTAGACCAATCAATGTTATTGAAAACTTTATCATTTCCATAGGATCCAAATCATCCAAATGTCAATTCTTAATAATTGGAAAATATGGTCAAATGACTTTAATCATTTAATCAATTTCTTGCCAAATAGGCATTGAAAGGCTTCCAACTTTCTCCAAGAACCATCTCTTGAAGGTCTAGTGGCTAACATGTACATGATGTTTGTGACTTAATGCCACATCTTGTGTTTAAGGACAATCATAAAATTGATCATATATGGTTTTTTGAACACCTAAAGGACAAAATGGACAATCAATATCCAAGCTAAGGTTGATCTTGGCTCTCGAATGGTTAACAACTATAGCCTTATGCCATAAGGACCAAAGGAATGCATATTCTTTTTTTATTCTATCTACATGCCAAAGCTTGGGCCATTCCAATTTGTTTGAAAGGTGCAAGTGGCTTTGCCATTTCACTTGAAAAAGTATTTTGAAAGTTGTAGATGAATTGAGGTACTTGTGCTCTTTCTTTGACATGTAATTTAAGAGGAGGTTACCATCAAACCATTCCCAATGTTCAAAGTGGAAGGTAGAAGCCCACAATCTATCCAAAAATAATAGAATATGGGTTGTTGAAGACATTTCCTAGTCGTAGAAATAATTTGCACATTTCAAAATGATCCTATAAACATGTTTGATTAATGAGATTTTGAAGCTTGAAATATATGAATTTGGGGCCCAATGCAAAGACCTTCATGTCAACATGAATGGAATGGGTTGTTGAAAGAAGATGAAGCAAAAGTCAAAAAAATCATGTGCTTGCAAAACTAAATTAGGATGTATAAAATCTTTGTCCTCCAAAAGGCTAACCCATGAAGAACAATCAATTGATAGTTTGTTTAGCAACACAAGTGTTAGCCATTCAACATGTGTCGATGAAAGAAAAAATTTGCACATGGGTTTTTCTTCATCAAAGAATTTGAATATCTATTGAATCAAATCTCAATCAATGAAGTTAGATAACACTTTGTTCCAAATGTATGAAAATGTGCACAACCCTTTTGTGTTAATGTCATGACGTGTAGTGTCGTGACATACGATGTTGTAAGGGTGTAAATCCATAGTAAACTCTACTAAACAAAAAGACTAAAACCAGTCAAAGGTAAAAACTAATCAACCAAAAAGAGATACACACACATATATATACAATGCACAAGAGGAAGCTGAGATGAAATTCTCATGTATATTGAATTGCAAAGAATAAAGAACATGTAGTGTATGTAGACGATGGCTGTGTAATTGCCGCCATGTAATAACTGCCATGAGCATATAGAAATCCAATCTGACTATGGAGGAAACTCTCATGACAAAGGAATTCTAAAAAAACTAAAAACAGAAGGGAAGGGCTTGGCTTTTTATACAACCACCAACAAGTTGAAACCCTAAACACCTAATAGTGTATAGTCACCTAAGAACGTACATTAACCTTAAAAGGCATGATGGGCATGCCTATAACCGGCCATCATGTGTGAGGCCATGTATGGGCATGACAACTGTCATGATGTGTAGTGTCGTGATGTATGGTGTCATAAGGGTGTAAATCCATAGTAAATTCTACTAAACAAAAAAACTAAAACCAGTCAAAGGTAGAAACTAATCAACTAAAAAGAGATGTACACACATATATATACAATGCATAAGAGGAAGCTGAAATGAAATTCTCATGTATTCCCCCCTAGACTTGAGTCGGGAAAAAGTGGCATGGTCTGAGTAGAAATCAAGGTGCTGCAGGAGAACATGATGAACAGTACCAATTGCTAACGAGAACTTGAGTGAGTTCCAACTTGAGGCAGAAGAGATGGTATCCACCATTATAATTATCGCAAAGCAACATTTGATCATCATCGTTTATCCTCTGACATACTTGACATGGATAGTCAAGTGGAGGAATCCAAGTCAATGTGGTGATGGTAGGATCCAAGTTCAACAAGTGGCAGGGCGCATAGTTTTTGGAGTGATT
>Ga0116229_10007142_pt1 | contig 17786 bp, 16 predicted proteins | sample S1TSphgellanicum_3_FD_87313 | JGI IMG/M metagenome (GOLD analysis project Ga0116229, IMG submission 87313) | Host-associated microbial communities from peat moss isolated from Minnesota, USA - S1T2_Fc - Sphagnum magellanicum MG | ecosystem: Host-associated > Plants > Peat moss > Unclassified... | reverse complement strand
CGGTCCAGGACCTGGCGGAAGGCAATCGGCGAGAACTGGCTTTCCTGCAGCGCCTGCGGCGCAGCCGTCAGATAGGGCCAATCGGCGGATTGATCGAAAAACCTGCCCTCTGCGTTCAAGAGGCGGCCGCGGCGGCGGGCAAGCCAACGCTCGCCCCCAGGGTCAGGACTTCGAAGCCCTGATCGGTGACCAGAATCGTATGCTCCCACTGCGCCGAGAGGGATTGGTCCTTGGTCACCACGGTCCAGCCGTCCGGCAGCAGGCGCACGTCGCGGCGTCCGGCGTTGATCATGGGCTCGATGGTAAAGGTCATCCCCGGGGTGAGTTCCAGGCCGGTACCGGGTTTGCCGTAGTGCAGCACCTGGGGATCCTCGTGGTAAATGCGCCCGATGCCGTGCCCGCAGTATTCGCGCACCACCGAGAAGTTGTTGCTTTCGGCGTAGGTTTGGATGGCATGGCCGATATCGCCCAGCCGGGCGCCCGGCTTGACCACCCGGATGCCGCGCCACATGGCCTCGTGGCATGCCTCGGTGAGGCGCCGGGCAAGAACCGGGGCATGGCCGACAAAGTACATGCGGCTGGTATCGCCGTGAAAGCCGTCTCGAATCACGGTCACATCGATATTGATGATGTCGCCGCTCTTCAGCCGCTTGTCCCCGGGGATGCCGTGGCACACGACGTGATTCACCGAGGTGCAGATGGTCTTGGGAAAGCCGCGGTAATTGAGGTTGGCCGGGATCGATTTCAGCTCATCGACGATGAAGTCGTGGCAGCGCTTGTCCAAATCCTCGGTGGTGGCACCCGGCTGCACGAACGGTTCGATCATATCGAGCACGCTGGCGGCCAGGCGGCCGGCGGCGCGCATTTTGTCCTGTTCCTCAGGCGTCTTGATGGTCACGTTCATGGTACGGGCCAAACTTTTGTTCCACGGGTGTTCATGGTATAAAGCGCGGCTATTTTTAACAACCCCGCACGCGTGTCGACACAATCGGCCGGGTGCCCGGCGAAACCTTGAAATTGAAGCCATAACCTCGATTTCAAGCCTTCCCGGGTTGCCGATTGGGATGCGCGGAGGCAAAACCCGACAGGAGTGTTTATGACCAGCGTGTCAATGCGACAAATGCTGGAAGCGGGCGTCCATTTTGGACATCAAACCCGCTTCTGGAATCCCAAGATGGCCCCGTTCATCTTCGGCGAACGCAACAAGATCCACATCATCAATCTCGAGAAGACTCAGCCCCTGTATGCGCAGGCGTCCGCCTTCATCAAGAGTGTCGCTGCCGAGGGTGGCAAGGTGCTGTTCGTCGGCACCAAGCGATCGGCCCGCGACGCCGTCCAGAAGGAGGCGATCCGCTGCAGCATGCCCTACGTGAATCAGCGCTGGCTCGGCGGCATGCTGACGAATTTCAAGACCATCCGGCAGTCCATCAAGCGGCTGAACGAGTTGGACGAGATGGCACAGAGCGGCGTTTTGGAGCGGCGCGGCAAGAAAGAGGCGCAAATGCTGCGTCGGGAGATGGACAAACTGCTGCGCAGCTTAGGGGGCATCCGCGACATGACCGCGCTTCCCGATGCCTTGTTCGTCATCGACGTCGGCCATGAGCAAATTGCGATTCACGAGGCCCAGAAACTCGGGATTCCCGTGGTCGCGGTGGTCGACACCAATTGCTCGCCCGATGGCATCGACTACGTGATTCCCGGCAACGACGACGCGATGCGAGCCATTCTGCTGTACGCCGGCGGCGTCGCGGAATCCGTATTGGAAGGCAAGGCGTCGCTGCCGGTGATGCCGGTGGGCGAGGACGAATTCGTGGAACTCGACGAGGAAGGCAACCCCAAGAAGCGCACCTCCGTGCGCCGCCCGGTTGCGCCGGTGCGCGGCAAGAAACCGCCGCCGCGCCGCAAGGTTCCGGTCACCGTCGTGCCGAGCGTGGCCGCGGTGTCGGCCTCGCTCGATGAAGTCGAGGTCGACGACGCCGATGCGGCGGATACCCCGCCGGCGGAGACGCGGCCGGCCAGCGCGCCGCGCCGCCGCCCCGTCGGCCGCAGTGCACCGCGTCGGGGCGCCTGACCTTGACATCCTCCTCGCCCTCAAGGGACATGGCGATACGCTTTGCGCCATCCCTCGCCGGCCTTAAAACCGGCGTTTCTCGCGGAGAATCTCGATGAATATCACCGCCGACACGGTCAAGCAGCTGCGCGAGCGAACCGGCTCGGGAATGATGGAGTGCAAGAAGGCGCTGGTGGAGACTCAGGGCAACCTGGACGCGGCGGCGGAGCTGCTGCGCAAGACCGGGCTCGCCAAGGCCGACAAGAAGGCCGCGCGCGGCGGCGCCGAAGGCACCGTCGTGGTGGAGCGCGCCGGCCATTCCGCCGTGATGCTTGAACTGAACTGCGAGACCGATTTCGTGGCGCGAGGCGAGGAATTCCTGGCCTTTGCGCGCGATGCCGCGCGCCTCGCCCTGGAGCAGCCCGCGGGCGGCGTGGATGCGCTGCTGGCCGCCACACTGGGCGGCGGGACGCTCGATGACCGGCGCCGCGCGCTGATCGCCAAAATCGGCGAGAACATTTCGCTGCGGCGTTTCGTCCGAGTCACCTCGCCGGGTCCGCTCGGCACCTATGTCCATGGCGGCCGCATCGGCAGCCTGGTCGCGCTGCGGGGCGGCGATGAGGCCCTGGCCAAGGATCTGGCGATGCACGTGGCGGCCGCGAATCCGGCGTACGTCGATTCGAGCGGTGTGCCGGCCGAGGTGTTGGACAAGGAGCGTGAAATCCTCGCCGAGCAGACCAAGGGCGAGAAGAAGCCGCCGGAGATCATCGCAAAGATGGTCGAGGGACGTCTGCGCAAGTATCTGGGGGAGATCACCCTGGTCGGCCAGCCGTTCGTCAAGGATCCCGATACCAGCGTCGAAAAGCTGCTCAAGAAGGCGGCCGCGTCGGTGGTGCAATTCGCCCGCTACGAGGTGGGCGCGGGTCTGGAGAAGAGGCAGGACGATTTTGTCGGCGAGGTGATGGCCCAGGTCAAAGCCCAGGCCAAGGATCACGAGGCCAAGAACGACGAGGCCAAGGGCGACGATAGTCCGCACAAACATTGAGCCTGAACGCCGTTGCCGCCCAAAGACCCCGCGCCTGCGGGGTCTTTTATAGTAGGGTACGGAACCGAAGAGATATGACCACCATAAAAGCCACGGCTCGCTATCGTAGAATCCTGGTGAAGTTATCGGGCGAAGCGCTGCTCGGCGGCGAGGATTACGGCATCGACCCGGCCATACTCAAGCGCATCGCCGGTGAGATCCGCGAATTGACGCAGATGCAGGTTCAGGTGGCGATCGTGCTGGGCGGCGGGAACATCTTTCGCGGCGCGGGCCTGGCGCGCGCCGGCATGGATCGCGTCACCGCAGATCACATGGGCATGCTCGCCACCGTCATCAATGCGCTCGCACTGCAGGATGCGCTCGAAAGCCTGGGCACGTATGCACGGGTGATGTCGGCGCTGCGCATCAACGAGGTGTGCGAGGATTACATCCGGCGGCGCGCGGTGCGCCATCTGGAGAAGGGCCGCGTGGTCATATTCGGCGCCGGCACGGGCAATCCGTTCTTCACCACCGACACGGCGGCGAGTTTGCGCGCCATCGAAATCAACGCCGAGATCTTGCTCAAGGCAACCAAGGTCAATGGCATATACGACTCGGACCCGGTGAAGAACCCGGACGCGAAACGCTATGCCCGGCTGACCTTCGATCAGGTGCTGAACGATCGCCTCAACGTGATGGACGCGACGGCCATCGTCATGTGCCGTGAAAACAATCTGCCGCTGCGGGTGTTCAACCTGTTCAATGCCGGCGATTTGCTGCGCATCGTGCAGGGCGAGGAAGTCGGCACCGTCGTGACCTCGGGCAGCGAGCCGTGACATCGGGAAACTGCCAAACCTCGGTCAGCGAGCCGCGGCATCGGGAAACTTCCAGTCCTCGGAAAGCCGGCCGTCACGCCGCGAAACTGGCGGCGACGCCGGGAAGCCGGCTGTGATGCCGGAAGGCGGCCGTAATGCCCGGAAGCACGGGTCGTATCGTCGGTAACCACTCAAGGGGGGCTCATGCTTGACGACTTGAAGAAGGACGCGGCGCAGCGCATGCAGAAATGCGTGACGGCGTTCAGGGATCAACTGAAGAAACTGCGCACGGGCCGCGCCCACACCAGCTTGATCGAGCACATCAAGGTCGACTACTACGGCTCGGAAATGCCGTTGAACCAGGTCGCGAACATTGCCACCGAGGATGCTCGCACCCTGACGGTGAGCCCGTGGGAGAAAGCCATGGTGCCGATCATCGAGAAGGCGATCTACAAATCCGATCTGGGGTTGACGCCGAATACCGCCGGCCAATTGATCCGCATCAACATGCCGGCGCTCACCGAGGAGCGCCGCCGCGACATCATCAAGGTGGTGAAATCAGAGGCCGAGAACGCGCGCGTGGCGGTGCGCGGCGTGCGCCGCGAGGTCATGACCGAATTGAAGGAGATGCTCAAGGAGAAATTGATCGCGCAGGACGACGACCGCCGCGCCCAGGACGAGGTTCAGAAGCTCACCGACAAGCATGTCGCGGAAATCGATCAAGCCATGGCCGACAAGGAAAAGGAGCTGATGCAGGTGTGAACATGGCCGACTCGCCGCAGCATGTCGCAATCATCATGGACGGCAACGGCCGCTGGGCTCGGAAACGCGGCATGCCGCGCGCGGCCGGGCATCGCGCCAGCATGAAGGTGGTGCGGCGAATCGTCGAGGAATGCGCCGAGTGCAAGGTGCACTACCTGACGTTGTTTGCTTTCAGCAGCGAGAACTGGCGCCGGCCCCCGGATGAAGTCGGAATGCTCATGAATTTGTTTCTGGACGCGTTGCAGCGCGAGGTGGCGGAACTGCATCGCAATCGCGTGCGCCTGGTGTTCATCGGCGATCGGGCATTGCTCGGCGCGGAACTCTCGCGGCGGATGCGCCGTGCCGAGCAGCTCACGGCCGACAACGCCGGCTTGCGGCTCAGCGTCGCAATGGCCTATGGCGGCCGCTGGGACATCGCCCAAGCCTGCCGCTCGCTGGCGGCGGAGGCGGCGGCCGGTACGCTGGCGGCGGGCGACATCGATGAGGCGCAGGTACGGCAGCGGCTCGCATTGGCCGACATTCCGGACCCGGATCTCTTGATACGCACCGGCGGCGAGCAACGGATCAGTAATTTCCTGCTGTGGAACCTCGCTTATACGGAGTTGTACTTCTCCGGCGAGCTGTGGCCCGACTTCACCGCGGCGCATCTGCACGCCGCGTTCGATTTCTTCGCGCAGCGCGAGCGCCGTTTCGGCAAGACGTCGGGGCAGCTCGCGGATGCTTAAGACCCGCGTGCTGACGGCGCTGGTCCTGAGCGTGATCCTGCTGGCGGGCTTGTTCCTGCTGCCGCCGCGCTGGACGGTGCTGGCGTTCGGTGCGGCGTTCACCCAGGGCGCGTGGGAATGGGGCGGTTTCGGCGCCCTGCGCTCATTCGCGCTGCGCGGGCTGTACACGGCGGGCGTCGCCGTGCTGCTGTTTGCGGGCTGGCGCTGGTCGCGGGAGCCCGCGCATTTGCTGCTGTTGCTGGTGGCCGCGTGCCTGTGGTGGCTGATCGCCCTCGCATGGCTGTCGCTGGCACCGGCGCGGCATCATCCGCTGCTCGCGCTGGTGTGCGGACTGCCGGTGCTGGTGCCGGCGTTCGTGGCGCTGGCGCGGCTGCAGGTCTCGGCGCACGGCGTGGCGCACGGGCCGCAAGCGGTGCTGTGGCTGGTGCTGCTGGTGATAGCGGCCGACATCGGTGCCTACTTTGCCGGGCGTGGTTTGGGCCGGCGTAAATTGGCGCCGCGGGTGAGCCCGGGCAAGACCGTGGAGGGGGCGCTCGGCGGCCTGCTCGCGGTGCTGTTGGTGGCCGGGCTCGGCGCCCCGCACTTCGGGCTGGCGCCGCCGGCGGTCATGGTGTTCGGCTGCGCGGTCGGAATTTTCTCCATCGTCGGCGACCTCACCGAGAGCATGTTCAAGCGTGCCTCGGGCCTCAAAGACAGCGGCGCGCTGCTGCCGGGACACGGCGGATTGCTGGATCGGATCGACAGCGTCACGGCGGCGGCGCCGTTGTACGCGCTCGGCTTGTTCGGCTCGGGAGCGATCGCGTGAGCGCGAGCCGAAATCTCGCCATCCTAGGTTCCACCGGAAGCATCGGGCGCAGCACGCTGCAGGTGGTCGCGCTGCATCCGGATCGGTTCCGCGTGACGGTGCTGGGCGCCCATCGCAGCTGGCAGACGATCGTCGAGCAGGCGCTGCAATTCCAGGTGTCCACCGTGGTGTTGGTCGATCCGGAGGCCGCGCAAGCCGCGCGCGCCGCGCTGCGCGGCCGCGGATCCGCGATTCGGGTCGAGAGCGGCGCCGCTGCGCTCGCCGCGGCCGCGGCCGGCGGCGATGTGGACCTGGTGATGGCGGCCATCGTCGGTGCGGCGGGGCTCTCCTCGACGCTGGCGGCGGTGCGCGCGGCGAAGCGAGTATTGCTCGCCAACAAGGAAGCGCTGGTCATGGCGGGACCGCTGCTGATGGACGAAGTACGCCGCGCCGGCGCCGAGCTCATTCCCATCGACAGCGAACACAATGCCATCTTTCAATGCATGCCGGCCGGCTACCTGCCCGGGGATGCGGCCCGCGGCGTGCTGCGGGTGATCCTGACCGCGTCCGGCGGGCCGTTTCGCAGCGCCGCTCTCGAGAGCCTCGCGCATGTGACGCCGGACCAAGCCTGCGCTCACCCGAAGTGGAGCATGGGCCGCAAGATCTCGGTCGACTCGGCGACGCTGATGAACAAGGGGCTCGAGGTCATCGAGGCGACGCTGCTGTTCGGGCTGCCGGATTCTCAGGTCGACGTGCTGGTCCATCCGCAGAGCGTGGTGCACTCCTTGGTGGAATATGCCGATGGTTCGATGCTGGCCCAGCTCGGCGCCCCGGACATGCGCACGCCCATCGCGCAGGCGTTGGCATGGCCGGAGAGGTTCAGTTCCGGTGTACAATCGCTCGATCTGGCGGCAATCGGGCAGCTTGGCTTCGAACCGCCGGACCACGCGCGTTTTCCGAGTCTCGGCTTGTGCCGGGCCGCGGCGCGCGCGGGCGGCACGGCGCCGGCCGTGCTGAATGCGGCCAATGAAGTCGCGGTGCAGGCCTTTCTCGAGCGGCGCTTGAACTTTACGTCGATTGCCGCGGTCATTGAAAACGTGTTGCAACGTCTCGATTCGTTCCCGGTCAGGGCTCTGGGCGACGTTCTGGACGCCGACGCCGCGGCCCGACGCTTGGCTTCTGCCTTGATCGAGCCTGGCTCTGGAGCCTTCGTATGAAGATGTTGTTTTTCCTCGGCGCCTTTCTGGCGGCGATCGGGATCTTGGTGGCGGTCCATGAATTCGGGCACTACTGGGTTGCCAAGCGACTCGGCTTCAAGGTGCTGCGCTTCAGCATCGGCTTCGGCAAGCCGTTGTTGATGCGGGTCGGCAAGGATGCCGACCGCACCGAGTATTGTGTGGCGGCGATCCCCTTGGGCGGCTACGTCAAACTGCTCGATGAGCGGGAAGGCGAGGTGAGCCCCGAGGAGCTGCATCGCTCCTTCACGCGCCGGCCCGTGCTGCATCGGATCGCGGTGCTGCTGGCGGGACCCGCCATGAATCTGCTGTTCGCCGCCGTGTTGTACGCGGTACTCGGCATGGTCGGCACGGAAATCGTCAAGCCGGTCGTCGGCCAGGTGCGCCTCGACAGTCCGGCAGCAATAGCCGGCCTGCTGCGCGGCGATCAAATCCTGAGCGTCGGCGGCCGGCGCGTCGGCGACACGGAAGAGCTGCAGATCGCGCTGATCCGCCAATTCTCCGACGACGGCGTGATTCCGCTGCGCGTGCGCCGCGACGGCGGCGAGCGCTCGCTCACGCTGCGGGTCGACCAGGACCGGCGTGCCATGACCGAACCCGGGAAGTTGCTGCCCGGCCTCGGCTTCGATCTCGCGACCTGGAACGCCGATACGCGCATTCAAGAGGTGCCGGGCGACAGCGCCGGCGCGCGCGCCGGACTGCGCGCCGGCGATCGGGTGTTGGCGGTGGACGGGCAGCCGGTCGCCAATCGCGTGGAATTCATTGCGATGGTGAACGGCGCACCGGGGCGCGACATCGTCATCGAGGTCGAGCGCGCAGGCGAGCGCGTGCGTCTGGTCGCGGCGGTGCCGTCGGTCCTCGAGCAGGGCAAACCGATCGGCCGGTTGGGCATCACGGTCGAGGAGGGACCGCAGAGCTGGCCGCCGGGCCTGGTGGAGACCCGCCGCGCGGGTCCGATCGACGCGCTGGCCGGCGGCGTGGCGAAGACCTGGGAGATGTCCGCGCTCACCGTGCAGATGTTGTGGCGGATCGTGACCGGCCAGGTGTCGGCGAAGAATATCAGCGGGCCGATCAGCATCGCAGAATTCGCCGGCATCAGCGCCTACCTGGGCGTCGCCGCGTTTCTGTCCTTCCTGGCGATCATCAGCGTGAGCTTGGGAGTGCTCAATCTGATGCCGGTACCGCTGCTCGACGGCGGCCAGGTGGTCTATCAATTGGTGGAAGCCGTCAAGGGAACGCCGCTGTCGGAACGAACCCAGCTTCTCGGGCAGCAAGTGGGGATTGCGCTGTTGGTCGTACTCATGAGCCTCGCCTTCTACAACGATATCTCAAGACATTTCAATTAACGGGGAATCATGATCAATCGAATTTGCAATCGGTCGTTGCCGCGTGCGGCTTGATTTGCGTTTGGCGTGGCTGGTGGCGCTTGCCGTCCAGCCCTTGGGATCGGCTGTGCGTGCGCAAACGCAGCAGGAGGCGTTCACGGTCGGCGACATCCGCATCGAGGGATTGCAGCGCATATCCGAAGGCACGGTATTCAATTATCTGCCCGTGAACATCGGCGACCACCTGGACGGCCAGCGCATCGGCGAGGCGATGCGCGCCTTGTATGCCACCGGATTCTTCCGCGACGTGGAATTGCGCCGCGACGGCAATACGCTGTTGGTGGTGGTGGTGGAACGGCCGTCGATCGCCAAATTCGAACTCAAGGGCAACAAGGACATCAAGACCGAGGATTTGCAGAAGAGCTTGCGCAACGTCGGTCTGGCGCAGGGCAAGATCTTCGACCGCTCGGTGCTCGATGAGGTGAAGCAGTATCTGACCGATCAGTACTTCAGCCGCGGCAAATACGCCGTGCGCGTCGACACCAAGGTCACGGATCTGCCGGGCAACAAGGTCGACGTGATCGTCGACATCAAGGAAGGCAAGCGCGCCAAGATCGAAATGATCAACCTGGTCGGCAACACCAAGTTCAAGGAGAAGGACGTGCTCGGCACGCTCGAGCTGAAGACGCCGAACTGGCTCTCCTGGTACAAGCAGGACGACCGCTATTCGCGCGAGTCGCTGCAGGGCGATTTGGAGAAGCTGCGCTCGTACTACATGGACCGCGGTTACGCCAATTTCCAGATCGATTCGACGCAGGTGACCATCGCCCCGGAAAAGGACGACATGTACATCACGGTGAACGTCACCGAGGGCGATGTATTCAAGGTGTCGGACGTCAAGCTCGCGGGCACGATGGTGGTTCCCGAGGATCAGCTGAAGAAGCTGCTGCTGGTGCATCCCGGCGACATCTTCTCGCGCAAGGCCGTGACGAGTTCACAGGAATTGATGAGCTACCGTCTCGGCGCCGATGGCTACGCCTTCGCCAAGATCGATCCCGTGCCGACCCCGGACAACGACAAGAAGACCGTGTCGATCACGTTCTTCATCGAACCCGGCAACCGAGTTTACGTGCGCCACATCAATTTCAACAACACCACCGCCATCAACGACGAGACGCTGCGCCGCGAGATGCGCCAGCTGGAGGGCGGCTGGCTGTCGAATTCCGCGGTCGAACGTTCCAAGGAGCGCCTGCAGCGCCTGCCGTACGTGGAAAAGGTGGAGTTCGAGAACAAGCCGGTCGCCGGCAGCGCGGACCTGGTGGACGTCGACTTCAACATCAAGGAAGGCCTGCCCGGGCAGTTCGGCGGCGGCATCGGCTACTCCGAGTCGCAGCGCTTCAGCTTGAACGGCAACTTCGTGCACAGCAATTTCATGGGCACCGGCGACCGTATCGCGCTGGAAATCAACGCCGGCAAATACAGCAAGAGCTACGTGATCTCGCACACCGATCCGTACACGACCATCGACGGCGTGGCGCGCACCGCGTCGTTCACCTACCGCGACGTCACGCAATTCGTCGCGGCCTCATCCGCCTTCTCGACCAAGCAGCTCACGGGCGCGCTGCAGTGGTCCTACCCGATCACCGAGTACCAGTACCTGCAGGCGGGCTTCTCCGCGAACAAGAATACGCTGGTGGTGTCGGAGGGCTACAGCTCGCAGCAGGCCGTCGATTGGGTGATGAACAACGGCAACACCTTCCAGCGCGACCTGCTCGACACCAACGGCGACGGCGCGATCAATTCGCTGGACAATCCGTACACCGTGTTCGGCTCGGATTTCTATACCTACGAGATCACCGGCGGCTGGAACTACGACGCGCGCAACCGCGCGCTATTCGCGGACCGCGGCCTGCATCTGGCCATTTCCGGGCGCTACGCCATACCGCCGAGCGAGGTGCGCTACTACGCCACCAATTTCCAGTATCTGCAGTACGTGCCGATCTGGCGCAAGTGGCTGCTGTCCTTCACCGCGCAGGTCGACTACGCGTCCGCCCTCGGACGTACCACCTCGCTGCCGCCCTACCTCAATTACTTCGCCGGCGGCCCGGACAGCGTCCGCGGCTTTCGCGAGAGCCGCTTGGGACCCAAGGACAACATCGGTTACGGCAATCCGTACGGCGGCAATTTTCGCGTCGTCAACCGGATGGAGCTGATATTCCCGGTGCCCGAGAAGTGGAAAAGCGCGGCCCGCGTCAGCTGGTTCTACGACATGGGGAACGTGTTTCAAACCGGCGACAAGGTCAAATTCCTGGGGGTGGACGACATTACACCGGTCACTTACCACTTCAGTTATGATAACCTGAAAAGATCGACCGGGATCGCGGTGCAGTGGCTTGCCCCCCTGGGTCTGTTCCGCTTCTCCTACGGGGTGCCTTTGAATGCCTACGCGGGCGACACCGTAAGGTTCGGCGACGAAACGGAGCGTTTTCAATTTTCGATCGGTCAGGCATTCTGACCGCACATTATTCGAGGTATCGACCATCAACATGCCGACTTTCAATCGCAGCATTGCGTGCCTGGGCCTGTGCCTGGGTTTGGGGCTTTTATCCGCCCAGGCGAGTGCGGAAATCAAGATTGGTTACGTCAATTTCCAGAAGCTCCTCGAGGACGCACCGCAGACCAAGACGGCGATGCAGTCGCTCGAGAACGAGTTTGCACCGCGGCGGCGCGAGCTGCTCACCATGCAGAACGATTTGAAGGCGCGCGACGAGAAGCTGCAGAAAGAGGGCGCGGTGATGTCCGAGGCCGACCGCGCCAAAGCGGAGAAGACGCTGCGCGATGGGCAGCGTGAATTCTCGCGCAAGGCCGGCGAATTCCAGGACGACGCCTCGACCCGCCGCAACGAGGAAATCGGCAAGGTGCAGCGCTACCTGGTGTCGGAGATACAGACCTACGCGAATGCCCAGGGCTTCGATCTGGTGTTGGGAGAGGGCGTTTTCTTCGCCAAGGGACCGCTCGACATCACGGCCAATGTGTTGGCGGTGCTTGCGACCAAGCCGACCAGTCTGCCGGCGACCGCGCCCGCCCCCGCCGCGAAGCCCACCGGCAAGTAGGCGGATCCTGAAGGCGCTGATGTGGTGAGCGAGTGCAGGGAGAGTTCAATCTCGGCGACTTGGCGGTACGGTTCGGCCTCGAGTTGCGCGGCGAACCCGGCCTTCGAGTCTCGCGTGTCGCGACCTTGTGGCACGCGGAGTCCGGGACCTTAAGTTTTCTCGCGAATCCCCGCTACCGCAAACAGATGCAATCCACCCGCGCGACGGCGGTGCTGTTGGGCCCGCAGTTCGCCGCTGAGTGTCCCGTGGCGGCGCTGATCGATCCCAACCCGTATCTGGCGTACGCGCGCATCGCGGAGCTGCTGCATCCGCGGCCGCAGGCGGTTGCCGGTATTCATGCGACGGCGGTGGTGTCGCCGGACGCGCGCATCGCGCCCTCCGCGAGCATCGGACCCCTGGCGGTGGTCGAGGACGATGTCGATATCGAAGCGCGCGCCGCGGTGGGCGCGGGCTGCGTCGTGCAGCGCGGGGTCCGCATCGGCGAGGACAGCCGCCTGATGCCCCGGGTCACGTTGTATGGCGGGGTACGCATCGGCCGGCGCTGCATCGTGCACGCCGGCGCGGTCATCGGCGCCGATGGGTTCGGATTTGCCGCCGACGCGGGTACCTGGGTGAAGGTGCCGCAGGTGGGGGGCGTGCGCATCGGCGACGACGTGGAGATCGGTGCCAACACGACCATCGATCGCGGCGCCATCGACGACACCGTGCTCGAGCACGGCGTCAAACTGGACAATCAGATCCAAGTGGGTCACAACGTCAGCATAGGCGCGCATAGCGCCATCGCCGGCTGTGTCGGTATTTCCGGCAGCACGACCATTGGTCAACGCTGCATGATCGGCGGCGGCGTCGGCATCGCCGGCCATCTGACGATAGCGGACGATGTCGTGGTGACGGGTTGCAGCCTGGTGAGCGCCTCCATCCGGCATGCCGGCAGCTATTCGAGCGGAATGCCGACCGTGGAGACTCCCCGGTGGCGCCGCATGGTGGCGCATTTACGGCGGCTGGACGCAAAGGAGCGGTGATGGCGGAATCCGAGAGGATGGATATCGAAGCGATCATGCGGCAGTTGCCGCATCGATATCCCTTCCTGCTGGTCGATCGGGTTTTGGAGTGCGTATCCGGGCAATACGTTCACGCGCTCAAGAACGTGACCTTCAACGAGCCGTTCTTTCCCGGCCACTTCCCGCACCGGCCGGTGATGCCCGGCGTCATGATCATCGAGGCCCTGGCCCAGGCCGCGGGAATCCTCGCCTTCAAGACCGCCGCCGTGGTGCCGGACGCGGAGACGCGGTTCTATTTTGTCGCCATCGACAACGCGCGCTTCCGCAAGCCCGTCGAACCTGGCGATCAATTGATCCTCAAGGTGACGTTGAAGCGTGCCTTCAAGGGCATCTGGAAGTTTCACGGCCTGGCTGAAGTCGACGGGGTGCTGGTGGCCTCCGCGGAGATCATGGTCGCTCCGGAGACCAAGGGGCCGAAACCTGCGGAAGACGCGGGATGATCGACCCGCGCGCGGTGATCTCGCCGCAGGCGCAGCTCGCGTCCGACGTCGAGGTCGGGCCGTTCAGCGTGATCGGTGCGGACGTGATCATCGAGGCCGGCACGTGGGTGGGGCCGCATGTGGTGATCAACGGTCCGACGCACATCGGCGCGGGGAACAAGATTTTTCAGTTCGCCTCCCTGGGCGATGCGCCGCAGGACCGCAAGTATGCCGGCGAATCGACCCGCCTCGAGATCGGCGACCGCAACGTGTTTCGCGAGTCGGTCACGGTGAATCGCGGCACCACGCACGACAAGGGAGTGACGCGCATCGGCAACGACAATCTATTCATGGCGTACTCGCACGTCGCCCACGACTGCCAGCTGGGCGACCAGATCGTGATGGCAAACTGCGCGACCTTGGGCGGCCATGTCGAAATCGGCGATTGGGTCACCATGGGCGGTCTATCGGCCGTCCATCAGTTCACCAAGATCGGCGCCCATTGCTTCATCGCGCACCACGCCGCGGTGACCCGGGATGTGCCGCCATACGTGATGGCGGTGGGCCGGCCCGCCGTGCCGCACAGCATCAACGTCATCGGCCTGCAGCGCCGCGGCTTCACACCGCAGCAAATCGTCAACATACGCCGCGCCTACCGCGTGCTGTACCGCTCGGGGCGGAAGCTCGCGGCGGCTCTCGAGGAACTCGACAAGGCGGCCGTCGGGCAGGCGGAAATCCGGCCGTTCGTCGACTTCATCAAGCGCAGCGAACGCAGCATCGTGCGCTAGGAGAATGTCTGACTCATGATGTGCCTGAGCGGCCTTGCGCTACGCGGTCCTTAAGCGGCGCGCAACCCCGGGGTGCCCATCCATGGCCAGCCGTGCATCGCACCCCCGTGACGGCGCTCGTTAGCCAGCCAGGCTCATGATGAGTCCGCTGCGGGTGGGGTTGGTGGCCGGCGAGGCATCGGGCGACACCTTGGGCGCCGATTTGATTGCCGCGCTGCGTCGATTGGCGCCGGACACGCAGTTCTTCGGCATCGCCGGTCCGAAGATGCAGGCGGCGGGCTGCGAAACATGGGAACCGGCCGAATCGCTCGCCGTCATGGGACTCATCGAGATCGTGCGCGATCTGCCGCGCTTGCTCAAGCTGCGGGCGCGCATCCGGGCGCAGTTTCTCGAGCTGCGGCCCGATGTGTTCGTCGGCATCGATGCGCCGGAATTCAATCTGCGCATGGCGCGCGACCTGCGCGGCGCCGGGATTCCGACCGTGCAATACGTCAGCCCGCAGGTGTGGGCGTGGCGGCCGGGCCGGGCGCGCCATATCCAGCAATCCGTGGACCTGGTTCTGTGCCTGCTGCCGTTTGAGAAGCGCTTCTACGACGCGCGCGGCATGCGCGCGGAATTTGTCGGGCATCCGCTCGCCGATGCCATTCCGATGCAGCCCGATCGCGCGGCGGCGCGCGCGGCGTTGGCCTTGAGTCCGGGCGCGCAGGTGATCGCATTGCTGCCGGGCAGCCGCCGCGGCGAGGTGGCGCGTCTGGCGGCGGATTTCGTCGCGACGCTGCGCTGGCTGGCGGCGCAGCGGCCGCAGCTCGAGTTCGTCGCGCCCATGGCGAGCGCCGCCACGCGGCAGATTTTCGGCGAGATGCTGGCGCGTCGCGCGCCCGCGATCCGGGTTGAATTGATCGACGGCCGCGCCCAGACGGTACTTGCCGCCGCCGATGCCGTGCTGGTTGCCTCCGGGACGGCGAGTCTCGAGACCGCCTTGAGCAAACGCCCGATGGTGGTGGTCTACCGGCTCAGCGCAATGACGGCGTGGATACTCAAACGTTTCAATCTGGTCAAACTCGAATACTTCTCGCAGCCAAATCTACTTGCGGACAGGCGCGTCGTCGGCGAGTATTTTCAACAGGAAATTGTCCCGGAGTCGATCGGAGCGGAGCTCTTGATGTGGCTAGACGATGCCGAACGCCGCGGCGCGTTGGAACAAGAGTTCTCGCGCATCCATGTTGAATTGCGCCGCGACGCGGGTACCCGCGCGGCGCAGGCCATCGTGTCGCTTCTGAAATCCGCGGGACGGGCCGAGGCGCACGTGCCATGAGGCGCCAGGTGGCCGGCATCGACGAAGCGGGACGAGGACCGCTGGCCGGCCCGGTGGTCGCCGCGGCGGTAATGCTGCGCCCGGGCTGTCGCATCCGTGGCATTGCCGATTCCAAGGTGCTCTCAGCCGCTGAACGCACCGCGCTCAGCATCGTGATCCGCCGCGACGCGCTGTGTTTCGGCATCGGTTGGGCCGATCGCGAGGAGATCGATGCGCTCAACATCCTGCAGGCCACGTTTCTGGCGATGCGCCGCGCCCTCTTGGCCATGAGCTTGACGCCGGATCATGTGTTGGTGGATGGTAATCGACTGCCGCACTTGGGCGGACTCGGGAAAACGGTGACGGCTCGCGCGATCGTCCGCGGCGATGCCACCGTGGCGGCGATCAGCGCAGCTTCCATCTTGGCCAAAACTGCCAGAGACAGTTATATGAATCATATGGATGCGCTGTATCCTGCATATTCTTTCGCAGATCACAAGGGCTATGCAACGAAGCGCCATCAGCGGCTGCTCGAAGAGCATGGTCCGTGCCCGCTACACCGGCGCAGCTTCGCGCCGGTGCGCCTCGCGGGCAAGGCTTAGGCGTTGAGCCAATTCGTCCATCTGCGGCTGCACACCGAGTATTCCCTCGTCGATGGGGTGGTGCGTGTGCCGGAGTTGATGGCAGCGGTGTCCGCGGCAGACATGCCGGCGGTGGCGTTGACCGATCAAAGCAACTTGTTCGCCATGGTGAAGTTCTACAAGGAGGCATTGTCGAACGGCATCAAACCCTTGATCGGCGTCGATGCGTGGATTCGCGGCTCCGCTGAACGCTCGCCGCCCTCGCGCGCGGTATTTATCTGTCAGGATCTTGCGGGCTATCGGAATCTGACGCGCTTGGTGACTCGTTCCTATCTGGAGGGACAGCAGCGCGGTGCGCCGATGCTGGAGCGGTCTTGGCTGCAGAGCGAGGTGCTTCAGGGACTGATCGTGCTGTCGGGCGGCGCGGAGGGCGACATCGGTCAGGCGCTGGCGCGCGGCCGGGACGATGAGGCGCTGCGCTGCCTTGGGCGCTGGCAGGAATTGTGCGGCGATCGTTTCTACGTCGAAGTGCACCGCACCGGCCGCGCGGGCGAGCAGGCGTATTTCGAGGCGGCGCTGGATCTGGCCGAAGCGCGCGGCGTGGCGGCCCTGGCGACCAACGACGTGCGTTTCCTGAGGCGTGCCGATTTCGAGGCGCATGAGGCGCGCGTCTGCATCCGCGATGGTGCGCTGCTGGCGGACGCGAATCGCGCGCGGCGCTACTCCGAGGAGCAGTACTTGAAGTCGCCCGCGGAGATGGCAGATCTGTTCAAGGATGTCCCGGAACTTCTTGATAACACGGTAGAAGTAGCAAAGCGTTGCTCCTTGGAGATCCTGTTGGGCAGCTCCATGCTGCCGGCCTATCCGGTGCCTACCGGCAGCGACACCGAGGGGTTTTTGCGAGCCGAGGCAGCGCGCGGGCTCGCCGAACGCCTCGCGGCAGCGCCGGCGCTGGGCGTGGGCAAGGAGGCGGTCGCGGTCGGCGAGGCCGGCGAGGTCGGGAGGGGTAGCGCTCTCGCCGCCGGCGAGACCGGAAGAGTGGGGGCGAGCACCGCCGCCGCTGGGTGGATTGGAACGCCGGCCGTCGCCGCCGGCGAGGCCGTGAGGACGAGCGCCCCCGGGGCCGGCGCTGCGCGCGCTGCGGCCTACGATGCGCGTCTCGAGCTTGAACTCGGCGTCATTTGCAGCATGGGCTTTGCCGGATACTTCTTGATCGTGGCGGACTTCATCCGTTGGGCGAGGGAGAACGGCGTGCCGGTGGGACCGGGCCGCGGCTCGGGTGCGGGTTCGCTGGTCGCCTACGTGCTCGGCATCACCGATCTCGATCCGATCGAACACGATTTGCTGTTCGAACGATTCCTGAATCCGGAACGCGTCTCGATGCCCGATTTCGACGTGGACTTCTGCATGGAAGGCCGCGATCGAGTGATCGACTACGTCGCCAACAAGTACGGACGCGAACGGGTATCGCAGATCATCACTTACGGCACGCTGGCGGCCAAAGCCGTGGTGCGCGATGTCGGCCGCGTGCTGGGACACAACTACGGCTACGTCGACAAGATCGCCAAGCTGATCCCCTTCGAGATCGGCATCACGCTCGACAAGGCGCTCGAGCAGGAAGAGGAGCTGAAGCGGCTGTACAACGGCGATTCCGACGTGCGCGAGCTCATCGACCTGGCGCGAAGTCTCGAGGGCCTCGCGCGCAATGCGGGCACGCACGCGGGCGGCGTGGTCATCGCGCCGTCGGTGTTGACGGATTTCACGCCGCTTTACTGCGAAGCCGGCAGCACGACCCCGGTCACGCAATTCG
>Ga0116229_10007140_pt1 | contig 17787 bp, 15 predicted proteins | sample S1TSphgellanicum_3_FD_87313 | JGI IMG/M metagenome (GOLD analysis project Ga0116229, IMG submission 87313) | Host-associated microbial communities from peat moss isolated from Minnesota, USA - S1T2_Fc - Sphagnum magellanicum MG | ecosystem: Host-associated > Plants > Peat moss > Unclassified... | reverse complement strand
GCTGCTGCCGCCGTTTCACCGTACGTGCCGTGCACGAAGATGATGTCGTGCTCGGGCGTCAGTTCCGCATCCAAACCGAAAGCGTGAAAATAGGCAGCGACTGTCCGGGCGTCGCGCGCGCTCGTGCCCGGCTGGAGGTTGACCGTGAAATATTTCTCGGCGCCCGACGCGATCGAGCCAATGCGTTGGAACGTGGCAGGCGCGACGGCGTGCGCCCCGCCGGCATCGGCCGGCGCGACGAAGCCGAACGCCAGTGTTAGCGCGGCGGTACCAACGGCAACTGAAAAGCGATGCATGGGCCCTCCAGAAACGAAGTGGGCGCAATGCCGTTCGGGTCAGCCCTTGGGTTCGCCTCCGACCATCTCGCAGGTGTGCAGGCGTTGCTTCGCCGATACGAGTTCTACTTGGTTCCGAAGGGCTAAGCAGCTATTGCAGGAGCGCGAACGTTGCGGTTACCAACGGGCACACACTTGATCCAAACGGTTACCGTAGGGGCAGCGGCTGACTAGGGGCCGTCGGTGGAAAAGGAACGCGGGGCGGGATCGGCTTTTGGGGCGCTTCTGCGGCGCCATCGGCTGGCTGCAGGATTCTCGCAGGAAGTTCTAGCCGAGCGGGCGCGGATGAGCGTCGTAACGGTCGGGGCGCTCGAACGGGGCGTCCGCAAGGCGCCGTACCGCGACACGGTGGCGCTGCTAACGACGGCGCTCGGCTTGTCGCCGGCCGCCGCTGCGGAGTTCGAGGCGGCCGCGGCAGGTGCGCGAAAGCCGCACATCCGCGTCGGCGTCGAACCGAGTCATCCGGCGGTTCCGCCGCTGCGATCGGTCGACGCGATTCCGAAGAACTTGCCGCGCAAGCTCACGTCGTTCATCGGGCGAGAAGCAGAAATTGCTGAAATCACCACGCTGCTTGTCGCGCACCAGCTCGTCACGCTGGTCGGCTCCGGCGGTGTGGGCAAAACGCGCACGTCGCTTGCCGTCGCCGAGGGAGTCTTGGCCGGCTTTGCCGACGGCGTGTGGCTGATCGAACTCGCTTCGCTTTCGCGCGGCGATTACATTCCGGGTACCGTCGCGCAAGCTCTGGGCCTCACGCTGACGGCGCAGGGCGATCCCCTCGACGGTCTGGTGCGTGCGCTCAAAGACAAACACACGCTACTCGTGTTCGATAATTGCGAGCACTTGGTCGAGCCGACGGCCCGCGTCGTCTCGGCGCTCCTGCGCGGCTGCCCGCACGTCAAGATCCTCGCCTCTAGCCGCCAAGTTCTCGGCATTACCGGCGAGCAGACGTACCGGCTTCCGTCGCTCGGTGTCCCGAACGAAAACGCGGCCGTCGGCTTGACCGCAATCGACGCGATGCGGTCTGAGGCGGTTGCCCTCTTCGTCGAACGGGCACGCGCCGTCGACAAGAGCTTCGCGCTGACCGACGACAACGCGCCGACCGTCGCCGATGTCTGCCGGCGGCTGGACGGGATTCCGCTGGTGATCGAGCTTGCGGCGGCGCGCGTCAGGATCCTCAGCCCGCGGCAGTTGCGCGAGCGGCTCGACGAACGCTTCCGCGTGCTGACCGGCGGCAGCCGCGACGTCTTGCCACGCCAGCAAACGCTGCGCGCGATGATCGACTGGAGCCACGATCTTCTCGATCAGCGCGAGCGCACGCTCTTTCGACGGCTGGGCATCTTCGTCAAAGGCTTCACGCTCGAGGGCGCAGCTGCGGTCGGCAGCGGGGATGACACGGACGAGCTCGACGTGTTCGACGTGTTCGACGTGCTAGCGTCGCTCGTCGACAAGTCGCTCGTTCTCGCCGAACCGGACGGTGATTCGCTGCGCTATCGGTTGCTGGAATCGACGCGCATGTATGCCCTCGAGAAGCTCGCTTCCGCGGAAGAGCCGGCGGCGCTCGCGAGCCGGCACCTCCGTTATCTGCGGACCCGCTTTGCGGACCTGTGGGCACGAGCCCAGCAGACCGGCCGGCTGACGGAACGAGCCGAGGCCCTAAAGACCGACCTCGAGGATGTGCGGGCCGCACTCGACGGCGCGTTGACACGGTCGGATTTTATCGAAGGGGGCGAGTTGCTCGCCGCCGTCGGTGGCCCTTCATGGCGGTACGCGGGACGCGAGGCTGAGGGCATCGCCCGGTACGAGCGTTATCTGGCGGCCGTTCCTCCCGACAAGTCGCGGCTTCTCGCTCGCCTCTCAATCGCGCTGTCGTATTTGTTCGGTGCCTCTGGCCGAATGGTTCGCGCACTCGAGACTGCGACGGAAGCCGTGGCTTTTGGGCGGGAAAGCGGCGACCCCTCGACGCTCGCCTCGGCCCTCACAACGTATGCCTTCAACGCCACTTTTTCAGGCCGGCTTGACGAAGCGGAAGTAGCGCTTGCGGAAGCCGAAGCGATTCCGCAAGCGTCGGCGTCCGTGCAAATGCGCCTCTATTTGCTCGATTCGCGCGCGTTCTTGAGTCAGCATCGCGGCGATGTTGAGACGGCCGCGCGCACGCTCGAGAAACTCCGCGAGGAGCATCGCTCGCTCCGTTACGCCCCCGGAGAGGTCGGAACGGCGAACAACCTCGCGGAGCTCGAGCACGCGCGCGGTCGCACGCAGCGAGCGATCTCGATCCTGCATGAAACTCTTCCCTTGGCGCGGTCCGCTGCTCCTAATTTCCTCGCCGGCTTGCTCGGCAATCTTGCGGGTTTTCTTGCGGCGGTGGACGATCTTGCCGGCGCCGTCGCGGCGGCTCGCGAAGCGATCGGGATCAATGCGTCACGTGAGCCGGACCACGCCCACGTCGGGATTTCGCTCGAGCACTTGGCTCTCGTCTTCGCGCTGCGCGGCGATCTCGCGCGCGCGGCAAGTCTCGAAGGCTACGCCGACGCCCTATTTGCGCGACAGGGGTTCAAGCGCGAGTTCGCCGAGACCACCACGCACGATCGACTCGCCGCGCTCCTGCGAGAGCGACTCTCCCCGAGCGAACTCGCGCGAGTGACGGCCGACGGCGCCGCTCTCGCACCGGAAGCAGCGATTGCCCTTGCTCTCGAGGAACCATAGCACACAAGCGGGCATTCAAAAAGTACGGCCATACGCGTCCTCGCGTTCCCCGCTCATTCCCTAACGGCCGCGCCGGCGGAAGCGTACCGCGTCGTCAGCCCTTGGGTTCGCCTCCGACCGCCCAGTGCGCGGCCGGCACCTCGCGGATGACGACGCGCACGCTGGCGCGCGGCGCGCCCAGCGTCTCTTCGGCCGCATCGGTGAGCCGCCGCATCAGCGCGCGCTTGGCCTCCGGCGTGCGGCCCTCGATCATCGTGACTTCGATTAGCGGCATCGGTTACGCACCCACGATCAACGGCATGGTTACGCACCCACGATCAACGGCATCGGTTACGCGCCCACAAAGAACGACACGTCGCCCAGCGCTTCGACGCTCAGGCGGACGCGACTGCCGCGTGGCAACGCCTCGGCGGCGGTCGCCCCACCAGCCATCACGACGTCGCCGGGGCGTAACGTTTCGCCACTCGCGGCCGCGAGCCGCGCCGCGGCTACCAGCGAACGCAAGGGATGATCGAGAATCGCCGCACTCGAGCCGATCTGCACCGGGCGACCGTCGATCTCCAAGATCATGCCGAGGTTCGCGTAATCGACGGACGGATCGTTCCAATTTCCGATAACGTACCCCGACGACGACGAGTTATCGGCGACGACGTCCGTGAGCGAGAACTTGAAATTCTCATAACGGCTATCGATGATCTCGAGCGCCGGCGCAACCGCCTCGATGGCGGCGGCCGCTTCGACCGAACTGACCCGGCCGGCGAGCGGCCGGCCCAGCAGAAACGCAATTTCGGGTTCGACCCGCGGATGGACGTAGTGCGCGAACTCGATCGTCCCGCCGTCGTCGACCAGCATGCCGTTCGTCAGGCGGCCCCAGATCAGCTCGCTCAGGCCCATCTGCACCATCTTGGCTTTGCTGGTGAAGCCCATCTTCATGCCCGTCCGGTGCTCGCCGCGCTCGAGCCGCCGCGCGATCGAGAGGCGTTGCACTTCGTATGCGTCGGCCAGCGTCAACGGCTCGCTCAGTTGCGGAACCGCGCGCGCGAAGCGTGCGGCATCGTCGAGCCGCTCGGCTAGCGCCGCGAGCGAGACCGTCTCAAGCATGGACCGGCTCGACGTCGGCTGCGATGTTGCGATCGGCTGCGATGTTGCGATCGGGTGCGACGTTATGTTGGGGTGCGCCGTTGCTTTCGCGCGCGGCGATCAAGTCGAGGGCGGCATCGACAATCAGATCTTCCTGTCCGCCGACCATGCGGCGCCGGCCTACTTCGACCAGGATGTCGCGCGCATCGACGCCGTACTTGGCCGCCGCGGCTTCCGCGTGTCGCAAGAAACTCGAGTACACGCCCGCGTAGCCGAGCGTCAGGGTCTCGCGGTCGACCCGCACCGGGCGGTCTTGCAAGGGCCGGACGACGTCGTCGGCGGCGTCCATCAACGTGAACAGATCGGTGCCGTGACGGTACCCCATGCGGTCGATCGCCGCGATGAAGACCTCGAGCGGCGCGTTGCCGGCGCCGGCGCCCATCCCCGCGAGCGACGCATCGACCCGCGTGGCGCCGTGTTCGAGCGCGATCACCGAGTTCGCCACGCCGAACGAGAGGTTGTGGTGGGCGTGGATGCCGGTCTGCGTCGCTGGGTCGAGCACGTCGTTGAAGGCCGCAAAGCGTTCGGCCGTGTCGCGCATGTTCAGCGCGCCGCCGGAGTCGACGACGTAGACGCACTGCGCGCCGTAGCTCTCCATGAGCTTCGCCTGGCGCGCGAGCTCTTTCGGTTCGGCCATGTGCGACATCATCAAGAAGCCGGCCGTGTCCATGCCGAGTTCGCGCGCGTACTCGATGTGCTGTTTGGCGACGTCGGCTTCAGTGCAGTGGGTCGCGATGCGCACGGTACGCGCGCCTGCGGCGTACGCGTTCTTGAGATCGTGCACCGTTCCGATCCCCGGCAGCAGCAGGGTCGCGACGGAAGCGTGCTTCAAGACTTCGGCGACGGCCGAGATCCATTCGAAATCGGTATGGGCGCCGAAGCCGTAGTTGATGCTCGACCCCGACAACCCGTCGCCGTGGGCGACTTCGATCGAATCGACGCCCGCGGCGTCGAGCGCCTTCGCGATCTCGACGGCTTGCTCGACCGAGTAGCGATGGCGGATCGCGTGCATGCCGTCGCGCAGGGTGACGTCCTGCACGAAGACCTTGCGGGCCGGATCGAAGTCAGGCATGGACGGCCTCCAGTTTTCCGAGTTCGACGAGCCGTTCGGCCGCGGCCAGCGCCGCCGACGTCATGATGTCGAGATTGCCGGCGTACGCGGGCAAATAGTGAGCGGCGCCTTCGACTTCCAGGAACACCGTGGTCTTGAGTCCGCGAAAACGCCCGAGTTTGGGCACCAGCACCGGTTCGTCGAAGCCGATCCGCTCGAATTGCACGCGCTGCTTGAGGCGGTAGCCCGGCACGTACCGTTGCACCGCGGCGACCATCGCGTCGACCGACGCTTCGATCTCGGCCGTGTCGACGACGTCGGTCAGCGCGTACACGGTGTCGCGCATCAGCAGCGGCGGTTCGGCCGGGTTGAGGATGATGATCGCCTTACCGACGCGCGCGCCGCCGACGACTTCGAGCGCGCGCGATGTCGTCTCCGTGAACTCATCGATGTTCGCGCGCGTGCCGGGGCCCGCGGACTTGCTGGCGATCGACGCGACGATCTCGCCGTAGTGCACCGGCGTGACGCGCGCGATCGCGTGGACGATCGGGATCGTCGCCTGCCCGCCGCAGGTGACCATGTTGATGTTCGGCGCAGCCAGATGTTCGTCGAGGTTGACGACCGGCACCACGTACGGCCCGATCGCGGCGGGCGTCAGATCGACGATGCGCTTTCCGTGTTCGCGCAGCACCGCGTCGTGGCGTTTGTGCGCGCCGGCCGAAGTGGCGTCGAAGACCAGCGCGATGTCGGCGAACTCCGGCATGGCGACCAGCCCGTCGATGCCGCCGGCCGTCGTCGCGACGCCCAAGCGCCGCGCGCGTTCGAGGCCGTCGGAGGCCGGATCGATGCCGACTAGCGCGCTGATGCGAAGGCGCTGCGACATCCGCAGGACCTTGACCATCAGGTCGGTCCCGATGTTGCCGGACCCGATGACGGCGACGTTGGTACGGTTCATGCGAAGATCTCCATTACGTGCGACGTCTCGTGACTAACTTTGCTGTCGCTCGGCGCTTTTCGCTCTCGCTCCGTGCAAAGCTATTCGAGAGCCGGAACACTAGCTAAAACTCACGCGGACGGAACCGAGGCCGCCGATGCGCGCTTCGAACAGATCGCCGGCGGCGGCCGCGACCATCGGGCCGAGCGCCCCCGACAGGACCACGTCGCCCGCTTGGAGCGGCCGGCCGGACGCGTGCATCGTGCGCGCGAGCCAAAGCAGCGCCGTCAGCGGCGAACCCAGACACGCGGCGCCCGCGCCATACGAAACGCCCGTACCGTTCTTCTGCAGGGTCATGCCGCACAGCCGCAAGTCGAGGTCCTCGACCGCGACCGGACGATTGCCCAGTACGAAGAGGCCCGACGACGCGTTATCGGCGATCGTGTCGACGATGCCGATATCCCAATTCGCGATCCGGCTATCGACGATCTCGATCGCGGGCAGCGCGTACGCGATCGCCTCGAGAAGATCGACCGTGGTCGGACGCTCGAGATCGATGTCGTCGGCCATCACGAAGGCGACCTCGGCTTCGCAGCGCGGAGCGATCAACTGGGCGATCGCGACGGTCTCGCCGTCCGGCACGGCCATGTGGTCGAAGAGCATGCCGAAATCGGGCTGGTCGACGCCGAGTTGTTTCTGGACGGTCTTGGCGGTCAAGCCGGTCTTGCGGCCGACCAACCGCGCGCCGGCGGCCAGCCGTTCGCGCGTGATGCACTCTTGCACCGCGTAAGCCGCCGCAACGTCGTTCGGCGGCAACTCGCCGCGAATCGGCGCGATGGCCGCGCGATGGTCCGCGGCCGCGATGAGACGCGACGCGAGTTCTTCGACGGCCGTCGCGGCGGCCGCGCTCATAGCTTCACGCACACGTTACGCAACTCGGTGTAGAAATCCAACCCGTGCACGCCGCCCTCGCGCCCGATGCCCGACTGCTTCGAGCCGCCGAACGAGGTGCGCAAATCGCGCAAGAACCACGAGTTGATCCAGGCGATGCCGACTTCGATCTGCCCCGCGACCCGATGGGCGCGCGAAAGGTCGCGGGTCCAAATGCTGGTCGCGAGGCCGTAGCGGGTATCGTTCGCGCGCGCGATTACTTCGCTCTCCGAATCGAACGGCGAGAGGTGGGCGCACGGCCCGAAGATCTCCTCGCGCATGACGGCCGAGTCGTCGGCGAGGCCGGTCCAGAGCGTCGGTTCGACCCACGCGCCCGCTTCGTATTTCGAATCCACGGCCGGGACGCCGCCCCCGGTCACGACGGTGGCGCCGCTCTCGCGGGCGCGCGCGTAATAGCCCAAGACCTTGTCGCGATGCTCGCGGCTGATCAGCGGGCCCATCGTGGTGGCGCCGTCGTGCGGGTCGCCGAAGCGATACCCGCGGGCCCGTTCGGCCAAGGCCGCGGCAAAGCGTTCGAAGATCGAACGCTCGACAAAAATTCGTTCGGTACCTAAGCATACTTGGCCCGTGTTGGCAAAGGCCGAACGCGCGGTGCCGTCGAGGGCCGCTTCGAAATCGCAATCGGCGAACACGAGCGCCGCGTTCTTGCCGCCGAGTTCGAACGACACCGGCCGCAAGCCGTCGGCCGCGGCTTTCATGATCGTCGCGCCGGTGGCCGTCTCGCCGGTGAAGGTAATGCCGTCGACGCCCGGGTGCCGGGTCAGGAATTCGCCCGCCGAACCGGGGCCGAAGCCGTGGACGACGTTGTAGACGCCGGGCGGAATGCCGGCGGCATTCATGCACTCGCCCAGCAGCGCCGCGGTGCTCGGCGTTTCTTCGCTGGGCTTGACGACGACCGTGTTGCCGCAGGCCAGGGCCGGCGCGACTTTCCACGTCATCAACAACAGCGGGAGATTCCAGGGGCAGACGACCGCGATCACCCCGCGCGGGCGGCGGATGCCGTAGTTGAGCGCGCCCGTGCCGTCGGGCGTCGCCATCTCGAACGCTTCGGTCGCGACGTTCTTGACGAGGTCGGCGAACGCGTTGAAGTTGGCGGCGCCGCGCGGGATGTCTAGGTGCCGCGCGACCGAGGCCGGCTTGCCGGTGTCGGCGACTTCGGCGGCCAGAAAATCTTCGAAGCGCCGTTGCATTTCGGCGGCGAGTCTGCCGAGCAACGCCGCGCGCTCCGGCACCGAAAGTTTTCCCCACGGCCCGTGCAGCGCCGCGCGGGCGGCCCGCACCGCGGCATCGACGTCGGCGGCATCCGCTTCGTGGACCATGCTGACCAGCGAACCGTCGACCGGACTGCGATTTTCAAAGCGCCGTCCGCGGCCCGCCACATACGCGCCGTCGATGAAGTTCAGCGTTTCGGCGACCGACGCGGCGCCGGGCGATGGGCTTTCGGCGATACCGATCATCGAGCGAGATTCCTCAATTGCTTGCGGCGGGCGAGCGGCGGGCGCCGCGATGCGCCGGCGCGAACCGCGACGCTTCGTTGGACACGGGCGGACGCCGAACCGGACGGTATCCCATTTCGCGCGAGATCTCGGCCGTGGCCTCCTTGAGGTGCTGGGCCGTGCGCGCCAGGGCGGCCGCGTTCATGCGGTCCGACGGTCCCGCGACCGAAATCGCGGCGACCACCTTTGAGGCGTAGTCGAAGATCGGCGCGGCCACCGAATTGATCCCGCTCTCCGACTCCTCGACCGATGCCGCCCAGCCGTTGGTCCGGGTGATCTCGAGCGAGCGCTCGAGGGCTTCGCGCGTGCGCAGGGTGCGCTCGGTCAACGGCGCGAGTCCCGCGGCCACCACGGCGTCGAGCGCGGCGGGCGCCTCGAAGGCCAGGATCGCCTTACCCGAACTCGTCGAGTGGGCCGGCATGCGCTTGCCCAGGCGCGTGAAGACGTGCAACGTGTTGGGCGACTCGATGCGGTCGAGGTAGACGACTTCCGCGCCGTCGAGAACCGCCAGATGCACCGTCTCGCCGGTCACGTTGCGCAGGTGGACCAGCCGCGCGTGCGCGACTTCGCGTAACTCGACCCCGCTGACGACCAGCGATCCGAGCTCGTACAACTTCAGTGCCAGACGATATCCGCCCGGCACGGGTTTGATGAACCCTTCGGTCGCGAGCGTCGAGGCTAACCGCGAAACGGTGCTTTTGGGAAAGCCGAGCGTGCGCGCGAGCTCGCTGACGCCCAACACCGGACGTTCGAAGCTGAAGGCGCCCAGCAACTGCAGCGCGTTGCCGACCGCGGCGACGTAGACGTCCTTACTTAAAGGCATATTTCGTGGCAAACGAGACCGGATCCCAGACGGGCTTCGCGACGGGCGCGGCGTTCGCGTGGACCGTTTCGTTGCGCGCTTGCACGATCGCGACGGCTTCGGCGCCGTGATGGTGGCGGTCGACGACCCACTCGACGTCGACCGGCGCATCGAAGAGCGCCTCGATTTGCAGCACGGCGTCGACGATCGCTAACGTCTCGACGTCGTCGAGCGCCGGGGCGTTGCGGAAACGCGCCGGCATTTCGCCTTCGACGACTTCGCCACGCGCGTAATCGAAGTGCGAGACGGCCTTCTTGTCGTTGATCTGCTGCGAGAGCAGTCGCCGCTCGGCCTTGCAGACTTCGATGTGGTCCGGCGTTACGAGGCCTTGCACGACGGCCTCGCCCCAGCCCCACGACCCTTCGATCACGACCCGGTCGCGCTTCCCGGTGACCGGATGGAGCGAGAACGCGACGCCCGACGCGCGCGCGTGAACGAGTTCGATCACGCCCACGGCCATCGGGCACTGCCGGTAATCCAGGCCGTTCTTCAGGCGGTACTGCAGCGCGCGCGCCGTGAACAGCGAGCCCCAGCAGCGCTGCACGCCGTCGAGCACGCGCGGCACGCCCGAGAGGCCGAGGTAGGTGTCGAATTGGCCGGCGAAGCTTTCGCTGCAGCCGTCCTCGCCCGTCGCCGAACTGCGCACGGCCACCGCCAGATTGATCGACCGGCAGAGGAACGACAGTTCTTCGTAGGCTTCGGCAACCGCTTGCGCGATGTCGGCCGGCATCGTCGCCGCGGCGAAGGCCGCGCGGATAACGGCCGACGCGTTCTCAACCGCGGCTTCGTCATCGGCATCTATGCGCGAGACGGCTGCCTCGATTTCACGGCCCACGCCGCTGGTGCGGCAAAAGCGTTCGTACGCCGCGGTCGAGACCGCGAACCCGTCGGGCACGCGAATGCCCGCCCGCCTCAGCTTCGCGAGGTTCGCCACCTTGGAGCCGGCGTACGACACCGCATCGTCGCCCAACTGGTCAACCCAAACGACGTTTTCCATTATCCCCCTCTACGGGGGGACACGTCCCCCCGATCCCCCCGCCGCCGACTCCGGCGGCTCTCCATGAGCCGGCCACCTTCGCGTCGCGCCGTCCGTCGGATCTTCACGGGCTTAGTGCTCGGGTTCGAAAGCGAGGACGCGGTCGACGACGACGACGTCGCAGACGAAGCTGCAGGCCGCGCACCAGCAGCTGAAGACGCGCCGTTCGCTGGTCCAGTATTCCTGAACGAAGTCGCGCGCGTCGAAGCGCCGGCCGCAGCGCGGGCAGTTGCGCACCGCGAAGTCTTCACGCAAGCGCTGGTTCGCGCGGCGTGGGAGGCCCCTCGAACAGCGCTTCCACCCGCTCCTTGAGCGGGCTGTAACGGGTCTGCCCGATCTGCAGCCATTCGCGCCGGAACGCGTCGGCCGCGCCGAATTTGTCGCGCTCTTGCGGTAAGTTGATGCAGCGCCGCGCCGGATCGCGGACGGTCCCCATCGGATCGCCGCCGTTCTTGACGATCTCCATGTTCTCGAACAAGAGCCGGCGCAGCATGATGACGCCCGCATCCGACGTGCCCAAGTGCTCCTCGCTGCGATCGGCGATCGGGCCTTGAGTCATCCACGCCATGATGTCCTGGCCGTCGACGTAATCGACGATCACATCGCCCTTGTCGTCGTAGATCGGAACTTCGTAGGTCGGAATCTCGCCTTGTGACGGCACGGCCCGATCCTCGGGACGGTACGCCTGGTACCAGACGTGCCAGGTGTGCGTATCGTCCATCGGCACGCGGATCTGGAACGAGTACATGCCGGCGCCGCCGACGCGCAACATGTTCGGAAACACGAGCGGATGCCCGATCTTCCAATCGTCGTTCTCCTCGGTGCTGCCTTCGAGGACGCGACGCTTGATGATGCCGAACTCGAACTGATCGAAGGCCACTTTGATGTGGCGCTTGCTGAACGTTTTCGGCCCGGGCTTGCCCGCTAAATTGTTGACGAAGGTCGCGTAGTAGCCGTGCAGCCACTCGACGTGGTGCGGATCGACCGAGTTCTCCATGATCTGCAGCCAGTTCGAGGGAACGACGCAGTGCCCGATGTCGCGCCAAGCGTCGTCCCATACGTACATGTCGAAGCGCGGCAAGAGCGGCGCGGGCGCGGGACCCATATATGCGAAGATCAGCCCGCCCAGTTCCTCGACTTGGTAAGCCTGCGCGCTGATGCGTTCCTTGAACGTGCTGTGCGGCGGTTCGGGCGGCTGCTCGAGACAGGCGCCGTCGTTGCCGAAGAGCCAGCCGTGGTAACCGCAGCGCAAACCGTGCTCTTCGACGCAGCCGTAGACCATCGAGGCCCGCCGGTGCGGGCAGCGCTCTTCCAATAAACCGAGCGCGCCCGACTTGTCGCGGTACAGCACGAGGTCCTCGCCGAGCAGGCGGCGCTTGATCGGAACCGGCCCGATCATCGACGCGGTGGCGATCGGCCACCAGTACCGCCGTAGCAGTTCGCCCATCGGCGTCCCGGGACCGACCCGGGTGAGCTGCTCGTTCTTTTCCTTGCTCAGCATGTGCGGTCGTTGCTCCTAGGCGTGCGCGTGGGCGTGGGCGTCCGCGCCGGCACCGGCGGCCGCGGATTTGGTGACGCGCACGACGCCCTTGTTGCCGTCGACTTCGACTTCGTCGCCGTCGGCGATCACGTTGGTCGCGACGCCGACGCCGACGACGCAGGGGATGCGGTACTCACGGCTGATGATCGCCGCGTGGGTCAGCGAGCCGCCGCCGTCGCAGACGCAGGCCGCGATCTTGCCGAAGGCCGGCGTCCAGTTGGGCGAGGTCGCTTCGCACACCAGGATCTCGCCCGGCGCGATGCGGTGCAGTTCGGCCGCGCTGTGCAGGACGCGCGCCGTGCCCCGCACGACGCCGGGCGAGGCCGCCAAGCCCGTTAACGTGGTGACGTCCTTACCCTGCGACCGGATCGCATCGAAGAAGTGATGGTGCATGCCGAAGATCTCGATCAGGATCGGGTCGGTCACGCGCTCGGGGATCGTGCCGAGGACCTTGGGCATCGAGGGCCGGCGATCGCGCCAGTGTTCGAAGTACTGCCGCCGGTCCTTGATGATGCTGCGATAGTCGCTAATCGACGCGTGCCCGTCGACGACCTTGATGATTTCGGGCCAGAACAGGAACATCGTGTCTTCACGATTTTCGCAGCCCAAGGCTTCGCCGATTGCGAGGATCGCGCGGCGCAGCGGGATCGAGGAACGCAGGTCGAGGTAGAAGTTGTGCTCGTCGTTCCACCACGCGAAGTTCGCCTTCTGACACGAGGCGAGCCCGGCGTCGAACGCTTCGCGCTCCGACTTCGAGAGCTTCGAGCGCGCCGCTTCGATCGCGGCTTCGCGCTCGGCGATCGCGAGTTTGTGCGAGGCCGTGAAGTCGTGGTCCTGGGGCATCGTCAAGAAGGTCTTGATCGTGCCGAGCGGCGAGGTCGGGTTCTCGATCCACGGCGCGAGCATGACGTCGGTGATCCCCTCGGTGCGCCACCCGTACACCTTTAGGAACGCATCGAACTTCGCGAGCCAGTCGCTGGCCGCGCCGCCGGCGCGCGAGAGTGCCGAGTAGAGTTGCTCGGGCTGCGTTTGACTGAAAACGCTCGCGATTTCCGGCGCGCGCGCGAGCGCCGTCAGCTTCCAGAGCTCGCGATCCGTCTCGAGGATCTTCGTGTCGTATCCCTGCAGAAACTTCGAGATCTCCGACGTGTCGATCCCGAACTCGGTACACGCGCCGTAGAAGCCGAGGTAGTTGGCCAGCAGCGGGTACATGATCTCGAAGTGAATTTCAAAAGCGCGGCGTTGGAAGGTGCGCGCGTCGCGCAAGTTCTGACCGAGCTCGGCCAGCGACTTTCCGGCGAAGACGAAGTTCTCGAAGTGCGCGAGCGCGTCCGTTACTTCGGCCACGCGGCGTTGCCAAATGCCTTCGAAGTCGTTGAGAAACACCGGCAGGTTATAGGCGATGCGTTGCGCGCGGTGCTGCAGCTCCCACTCCGAGGTCACGGGCACTTCAGAAGCATAGACGTGCGTGCCCGCGATGCGCTGCGTGATGCCCTTGCCGGGCGGCAGCGGCAGGCAGTGCGCCGCCAGTTGGGTGCTCCACGCGTATCCGTCTTCGATCCAGATCAGCCCCATCGGCGTCAGCCCCTGCGGCCAATGGAAGTCCATGAACCAGAACCGCTTCTCGTCCTCTTTCGAGAACGTGTTCATCGGCTCGATGACGTAGGGCGCCTGGAGGTACTCGGGTTTGAACCCCGGATACCATTCGTCGGTGATGTAGTCGTCGACAGAAACGATATTCGCCAAGGTTCATACTCCTGTTCGGCGCCGCTACGCGGAAGCGTCGGTTGAGACGAGTTCCCTAGTTCGGAGCGGAGAGTTCTTGCGCAGCATCGTGGCAGGGATGACTCCGGGTTTCAACTCGCTTGTTCCACCTGGTGGGACAGTACCATTGTTTGCCGTGCCTAACGGCGAGTATGGTGGGGCCAGACCCGCAGCGCCCCGCACCTCAAAGGAGACACCTTCATGGGCATTTTCCGCCTCGGCCACGTCGAAGTCCGGGTCCCCGACCTCGAACTCGCAGCCGCCTACTACACCGAGGTGCTGGGCCTCCGTGAGGTCGAGCGCGACGGCGACCGGGTCTACCTGAAGGCCTGGGACGAGCACGACCACCACTCGGTGATCCTGAAATATTACCCGCGTTACGGGCTCGACCACATGGGCTGGAAGGTCGAGGAGGTCGACGATTTGGCGATCTTCGAGACCAAAGCCGAACGCTACGGCTGCGACGTCGAGCGCCTGCCGAAGGGACATGAAATCGGCATCGGCGACGCGATCCGCTTCGAAACGCCCTCGGGCCACATCTGCGAGCTGTTCCACGAGACGACCAAGGTCGGCAACGGCATCTCGAAGACCAACCCGTCGCCCGTGCCGAGCAACCTCGTCGGCATCGCGCCGCATCGGCTCGATCACTTGCTGCTGACCGCCGAGGACGTCGGCGACGCGGGCCGCTTCTATCGCGAAGTGCTCGGCTTCCGCCTGACCGAGCAAGTCGTCAGCGGTGAAGGCCATCAGTTAGCCGTTTTTCTCGAGCGCTCGCACACGCCGCACGACATGGCGTTCGTGACCGGCACCAACGGCGGCTTGCATCACTTCGCGTTCTGGCTGGACAACTTCAGCGACTTGGCGCGCGCGGCCGACATCCTGCGGATGAACGGCATCCAGATCGACATCGGCCCGACCCGCCACGGCATCACCCGCGGCCACACGATCTACTTCTTCGATCCATGCGGCAACCGCAACGAAGTCTTCACCGGCGGCTACTTCGTCGATCTGGACTTCGAACCGATCACCTGGACCGAAGATCAGCTCGGCAAAGCGATTTTCTACTACGAGGGAAAGCTCAACGAGCGTTTCCTGAGCGTTCACACGTGATCAGCAAACGCCGCGTCTCTAAGCAAGAGTGAGGTTAGGCCATGGCCGAGATTTTCCCGACCACGCGCGATGAGTCGCCGTCGTATCTGAACCGGTACAACGACCGGCGCAAGGCCGATGCCGTCGAAGCGGCCGCGGCGCTGGCCGACCCCGCCGGGCCGGTGCCGGCTGCGGAGCCCCAAGCGCCGTACATCCAGAACGCGCTGGCGAAGGCCGCCGAGCGCGCGCTCCGGGAAGGCGCGGTCGAGGATGCGCCGCCCGGCACGAACGCGGCTTTCGCGGCCGTAACGGTGACGCCGCGCGAGATCGTCCCCCCGCCCGCGTTCCGCGAACGCCTCGCCGGCACCGTCGACGTGCGCCTGATCCGTCACGGCGAGACGCAAGGCTACTCGACCGACGGCGGCCTCACGCCGCTGGGCCGCTGGCAGGCGCATCGCAAGGGCCAAGACCTCGCGCGCGGCGTGCGCGCGGGGAGCCTGGTGAAGCTCGTGCACGCGCCCACCGCGCGCGCCCGCGAAACCGCGGACGCCCTGCACGAAGGCCTCGCGCAAGCGATGGCGCGCTACGGCATCGCGGCGACGTTAGCGGCTCCCGAACCCAATGCGTGGTTCCGGAATTTCCAAGTCTGGTGCGACGGCGTGGCGCTCGATCCGACGCAAGCGTTCCTGCGCTACTCCTCGATTCTGGAGGGCTACGAACGCTCCAAGGCCGGCGACCGGCCGGGCTGGATCACCGAGATGGACCGCTTCTGGAGCACGCAGGCCGCCGGCGGCGATCCGATCACGATCTGGCTCTCGCAGCCGTTGCAATACTTCGAACCCGCGGCGCTCGTCGTGCGCCGCTTCTGGCGCGGCATCGTCGAAGCGATCGCCGCGGAGCCCAAGCCCGAACGGATCTTCGTCGCGACGCACTCGGGCCCGATCCGCGCGGTAGCGGCCGCCGCCGTCGGCCACGATCCCGGCGAACCCTATAACGTCGAGGACGTGCGCATCCGCGTCTATTCGGATCTGGAACACGCGATCGTCACCTACCGCGGACGCGGCGTCGAGATCGAAATCCCCACGACGACTTCGCCGCCGTGGTGCGCGTGAGCCCGCCCGCGACCGAGCGCAAACTCCGCGCGCTGATCCTCGATTTCGGCGGCGTCATCATCAAGACGCCGTTCGAGCTCCTGCGCCCAATGGAAGCGCGCTTGGGCTTAGCGCCGAATACCCTCGACTGGCACGGACCGTTCGCGCCCGAACGCGACGAACTGTGGCAGCGCATGCAAGCCGGCGAGATCACCGAGCGCGATTACTGGCACGCGCGCGCCGTGCAAGCGGGCGCGGCGGTCGGCCAGGCGTGGACGATGCGCGACCTCGTCGCTAACCTGGAAGCCAGCGAAGACGAGTTCGTGCGCCCCGAAGGCCGGGCCGCGCTCGAGGCCGCGCGCGCCGCCGGCATTCCAGTCGCGATGCTGACCAACGACTTGGAAGCCTTTCACGGGGCCACCTGGTTTCCAACGCTGTCGCTTGCTCCTTTATTCGATTTCGTGGTCGACGGCTCGCTGACGGGATTCTTGAAGCCGGATCCGCGCGCGTACGCGCTGGCGCTCGAAGCCCTCGGTCTGGAAGCGCACGAAGCGCTCTTCGTCGACGATCAACCGCGCAACGCGGCCGGCGCTGAGGCGGTGGGCTTGCCCGCAGTGCACTTCGACGTGACCCGACCCGCGGAGTCCTTCGCACACGCGTTAGCACAATTCGAGCTCTGACCGCAATGGCAGCGTTTGCCGCAGCGCCAGACGCTGCGAAGATTGTAACGCCGGCAAGCCGGGATTGATCACGGTAACCCTTTTATCCACATCTCGGCCGCCTCGTAAGCCTGCGAGAGTATGGGGTCAGTCTTCCAGTCGGAAAAGAATCGCCGGATCTTCTTGTTCTCGAACAAGTGCTCGAGGATGATGTTAACGAGCGAGACCCGAAGTTCGGCGTCGCTTTCGCGATAGAAATCGGCGAGCCACCGCTTTAGCCTAACTAATGTCTCACGCGAAATGCTCTTGTCTTCGTAAAGTGAGACGAACCATCGCATGAATTCATAACCAACTAACTCTTGCCCTTCGATCGCTTCATTCGAACTCTGCATTTGCATGCAACGTTTCGTAAAGGATGGCACGAATGTCAGGTAGTCGGAGAGTTCCAGAGAAGGGACGATTTTCCGTGCGTATCGCGCATCCATAATATGATCATAAAGCGTGGCTTGAACGTAAATGTCTCGGCTTTCCATCGCCAAGCGAACGAAGGCTGCCGATACGAGTTCGCCACTAGTTTCGACTCTTGCGAAAGCACGCGAGACGTCGTCGGCGGTCACTTATGGATTACTCTCAAGACTCGGTTCCAATTTCTCGGTCAAAGGCACCGTCTTTTCGTTTCTCTGCATCGTGACGAAACTTGTCATTCAATGAAAATTGGAATGGGCGGGAACGGCTTAGGAAAGATCGGGATTAGCCACCACGGGAGCGAATCGAAAGGATTCGTCTGCGGCGGCGTTTGCGGCCCGACCCCGGGACCCCACCCGAAAGGCCGCACTCGAAAGCGCCGATAATCCTGGAGTGATCGCTTATTACGCGGCGCTCCTGTTCGTTCTGGCATGCACGCTGTCGTACGTGTTCGTCAACGGCGCCTTCGACGTCGGCCGGTTCGTGACGGCCGTGCCGGTCGTCGCCGTCGTGTTCCTGGTGCTGTCAATCGGCGTTCGCGTCATCTTCCGGCGCGCGCGGACGTTGGCCGTGCGGCCGCACGCGTACCGTGTTTTCGGCCACGACCACCGCATCGGCCTGGCGCTCGGCGTCATCGGCCTCGTGGTCGCCGGCGCCATGACCGCCGCCAG
>Ga0116229_10007138_pt1 | contig 17789 bp, 7 predicted proteins | sample S1TSphgellanicum_3_FD_87313 | JGI IMG/M metagenome (GOLD analysis project Ga0116229, IMG submission 87313) | Host-associated microbial communities from peat moss isolated from Minnesota, USA - S1T2_Fc - Sphagnum magellanicum MG | ecosystem: Host-associated > Plants > Peat moss > Unclassified... | reverse complement strand
TCACAAAATTGTTCTTACTGGGCCAAGTGGGCAATTTGTGTGCAATTCATGGCCTTTTAAGTCAAACAATTTTAGATCCAGGATTAGGGAAGACTGTCAAAACCTGAGCTAAAGTGGAAGATGCATGTTTTTAATGAAGTCTTCATATGATGTGCCCCTAATCCCCAGCTTCAATTCCAACTACAGTGCATAAAATTCGAGCAAAAAAGAAACCATAGACAATCAGGAATGCACAGGGTCCTTGTGAAACTCTAAACTCAACTACTCTATTTATAATTGCTAACACAATTTTGTTTTTCAAGCCTTGCAGACACATCATCTAGCGATGTATTTATAGGTGCTTGATTTTACTCTATGTTGGTTTTAAGTTTTTGCAAGACATTCTTTTCAGCTTTACATGATGAAAGAGAGTATGGAAAACCAAGAGATTAATGAAGAGTCTTACAATGGGAGCTATAAGGCCACCCAAAAAAATGATTCCAACTAGTAGTGAAAAACAACTTGCAAAATACTATTGCAAAGTCTCTCTCCGACCCAATTCCACCAAACTTTTGTTTCTATGTTCCTAAATCACAAAATGCTCCAAATCATCATCATCATCATCTTCTTCTTCTTTTTCAAATTCTGGTTTTGGGGGTGACTACCAAAAATCTCTCTCCAACCGATTTCCTCCACACTTTGTTTGTGTGTTCCTAAATCACAAAATGCTCCAAATTTTCTTCATATGTTTTTATTTTGTGGGACCACATATTGAGCAGCAGTGAAGGTGCTCTAAATCATTCACATTCATCACTCTCAAAAGTTATGGTCTATTTTGGGGGGTGGGGCGGGGTCAAGCTTTCAACTTTCCAAAAGTCTCTAGCGACATGCTATTCTTCACCCCCACCCCACCCGCCTCCAAATCGAGCTCTATTCGGCGCTTGTTTCACTTGTCTTCTTACACATAACAGTGTTGCGTTTCAATGTCCAGGATCGAGGAAAGGCTAATAATATAAAAACCTATGTACTATATGCCATAGCTATATACCCTTGTAACCAATGGCTCCCATACCATTTCCCATAGGTAGGTAGCTTGTGATTGACCCCAAAAAAAGTTGTTGTGCCTAATTTGGGGATATTCCATTGTGGGTTTCCCTCGTTTTGGTTCTTTATTTGGACACCTTATGGATAACACAACACAACTTAGGGGATGAGATCAAAAAGAGGTGGTGAAAGTGGGGCCCAATTGGGTTCCACTTTAAAGATAACTTTATTATAAAAGTTGAAAGCTCACCCCCCACGCCACTTGCCTCCAAATCAAGCTCTGTCCGGCACTTGTTTTGCTTGTCTTCTTGCACATAACAGTGGAGTGCCCACATACTTCCACTCACAGTTCTCAAGGAAGGGGGGTGGGGGGGGCTCAGCCAATCCGAAATAATCGAATCAAGAAGTAGAACCCAATTTTTATATATAAGTAGATGTGAAGATAAAGGATCTCAAATTCAAAATTTCAAGTTTCAAATCTACTTTTACTCATTTCCATTCTTCTAAAGGTATTATTATCATCCAATATATTATCCTTTTTTCCACCATCTATTAGGAGTTAGTGATTTTTCTCCTATTGGAGAAAGTTGTAAGAAAAAGTTTTCAAAAATTCAAATTAGAAATCACGTCCAAAAATAAAAAGACAAACGATCCAAATTTGCGTTTTTAAAGAGAAGGCGAAACAAGGACACAAAAAAAGACCCCAAATTAATGGCCAATGGAAGGTTCCATGTTTGGTGGCCCTTGAAATGAATCCAATGTTTGAAGGTCAATGGGGAAACATCTTGTTTAGTGGCTAATGGAAGGTTCCAAACACTAATAGAAATCTCGTTGTTTGTTATTAATCACTACGCAATTTGCATGTAATTGGTTGTTGTTTATGACTATTTTGGTCATGTTTGCAATTACAAATTTCCTATTGTATAAGTTTTGGGCCATACGGTTATGTGTGCAACTAAATGTGTATAACATGGACACGTGTCATAAAAATAATGGCTTAAACTTATACATACTTAAATTATTCTACTTAATATATCTACATAGACTATGTATAATAATATTATGTACCTTCAATATTAAAATTAAACCCGTGCTAACTAAGGTTAACCTAAACTAACCTAGGCTAAATTAATTAAAAATTTAAATTAACCATGGCTAAATTAAGTCAGGCTAAACTAATTATGACTAATTTAGATTAAGCTAAATTAAATTAAGTTAAATTAACTGTGGTTAAATTAAGTTGAGCTAAATTAATTATGATTAAATTAAATCAAACTAAATTAAATTAGGTTAAACTAACCATAACTAAATTAAATTGGGCTAAAATTAAATTAGATAAAAATTGACCATGGTTAAATTAAATTATGTTACTAACCATAGTTTAATTAAATTATATTAAAATAATTATGACTAGATTAAATTCAGCCAAACTAATTATGGCTAAATTAAGTTAGGCTAAACCATTTATGGCTAAAAAAATTAGGTCATATTAATTATGGCTAAATTAAATCAAGCTAAATTAAATTAGGGTAAAATTAACCATGGTTAAACCAAGTTAGGTTAAATTAAATTAGGCTAAAACTAATTATGGCTAAATTAATTATGGTTAAAATTTTAAAATAATAAAATTAATTAAAATTAACCATGATTAAATTAAGTTAGGTTCAACTAATTATGGCTAAATTAAATTAATTTAAATTGAATTAGGCTAAACTAATTATGACTTAATTAAGTTAAACCAAACTAATTATGGCTAAATTAAGTTAGGTTAAACTATTTATGGCTAAAATAAATTAGGGTATACTAATTATGGTTATATTAAATTAAGCGAAATTAAATTAGGCTAAAATAACTATGATTAAATTAAATTAAGCTAAAACTAACTATGCTTAAATTAAATTAGGCAAAACTAAATTATGTTAAATTAATTATGGCTAAAATAAATTATTGAAGCGCAACGGAAAAGAAGTAATGAAAAATTAACAAGAAAAAAAAAAGGGGTTTAAGGGTTACAAAACGTTTCTTTTTTCTTTTTTCTTCTTTATGGACCTTTCCTACTTTCAAACCCCATTACTTTTTTGTTTCTAATTCATTTTAAATGATTTAAAGTGTTATAGGAGTGCCACTTGAAGTTCTTCAAATCATCTTTGAAGTCTGATAACAACATAACAACATAAAAGGAGCTTTTTGGGTGTTTAAGAATTATCCTCTATAGTTTTCAATGGTTTATTTTTTCAAGCTCTTCACCCCCTTCACTTTGGGGGCCATAACTCTTTCATTTATAATCCATTTTTGATGATTCTTGGTGTGTTAGATTCACTAAAAGGCTTCAAGTTTTGTTTGGACACTAGACGCAACAAAGCCCTCCCCGTGCTAGTATACTCTAATATAGTAATTGCATTTAATGTGCAAGTAAATTGGTTAATGAGGTTTTAAATGGAAATTTTTATCCCATATCATTTGGATTTTAATTCAATTTGGCATAATATATAACTAGGGGCAATGACTATGTACTAACAAAATACCAAGTGCCATTGGGGATAAGTGAATACAAAAAAAGTTTGACCTTTATAAAATGGCTAAACTTAAAAATAAAATTGGATTATTCTAAACCTATTTATATAGCCTAAGCCTGGCTACTTTTCAACCTATTTACATACTTAAGTAAACCTAGCTACGGAGTAGGGTTTAATAATTACCTACCTAGGCACCATGTGTCAACATCTTATTAACTTTAAATTGACGATTTAAATTTTGTTAATTAATATTTTAAAATAAAAAGGTGGGCCTTAATTATCACATGTCATCATATAATCGTTGTTTAAAAATGAACATGTGTCAAATGGTTAATGAATGTTCCATGGTGTGCCATGTGTCATCATCTCAGTGGTAGAAACTTTAACAATTGAGATTAATCCAACGAATTTTTAATTTATATAACACAATAATAATAATAAAAGTGACACGTGTTCAACTGTAAGTCGTTTAATTTTTAAACATGTGTCATACTTTGATTAGTTGCATTATAGTTGTAAGGAGAGTTACACATAAGGTGCAACTACATTTGGATTGGTATGTATGGATGAACATGTACATTAACATTGTATATACATGTTATATATGTAGTGTTGCATGCAACTAAATGTCATGTGTAACTTGTCTTAAGCAACTACACAAATTTGTAATTGCATGTGTCGCATATAATTGAATTTTAGTTATAAACGATAGTTGTGATACCCAAAATTTCTAATAATGAAGCTTGGTGGTCCTTGGAATGTTCCATGTTTGGTTTCTTGTGGAAAGAGAAGGTGAAACATCTTTTTCACTTCCTTCCTTTTCTTCATCCCATAAAATTTTACTTAAGCATTTTTTCCATTGGTTTTAAGGTTTTATTTTATCATCTTTCTAGACCATTACTTCATATCTTTCCTTCCTTTTTCTCAACCTATAAATTACAATCACACAATTCGAAGTACAAAATTTTCCACACATTCATCACTAAATTGATCTTGATCGAATTTTTTTTCCTTTTTTTGAATTCATGGTGTCACACATGGCTATGTTTTATGGGCTTCCAACTGCACAAATGAATGAAAAACCGCCTCGAGAATTCTCCTTAGATTCTGAACCACAAGAAATGCACTTTCATCCTAAAATCCAACCCCCTCGGGCTTGGTATTATTGAATTCCTTCAAATTATCGTACTTTGGTGATTTTGTTCTAGGTTGACCCCGATTCTAGTGATGAACTAAAAACTACCTTTGAAGGTTTTTATGAAACTAAATATAATTCGATTTTTGCATGGTCTTTAATTTTTAGCATTGGACATTATTATTGATTGCATGGTTCGATTTGTCGATTATCTCTTAATAGTTAAGCGGATTACTTAGTTCGCACCATCCAACCCATCTTATATTTCCTACAATTATGAATTATCACTATGGCATAACTTAGGACTTAACATATATTTGTAGTTCCTCTTTGAACTTCTCCATAACTTGAATAAAAACTATGTTCATTGTGAAATCCATGTTGTAATTTTCACCCTATCACCCTACTCATTTCAATTGTTATGTTGTTTGAAATTAATCCTACATGCTTATAATGCTTAAATAATACTTTATATCCATTAGAGCCTTCATTGACACCACTTAATTGTTTCAAGAATCTCAAATCATCCTTATTTGCATGACTATGCACTAAATATTAAAATGAAACCAATGTTATGCCAAACATTACAAATTTTGTTGTTAAATCTAACCCCAACCTTTTACAAAATTTTCACCCCTAATATTGAAGCTTTAAAATTATGATTACCAACTTTTGTTGAAGAAAATAATTGAATTTTAAAACAAAAATGACCTTTGCATGCAACCATGCACACCCATCATTTTTCATTCTAACATGAATGAAAACCATTAATAGCCTTATCACATCCTAATATCCTTGATGTAATTCTTGAAAATTGAGATTACTACGCATGGCTATGTTAGTAAGGTTCACAACATAATATTATTTTATAGTTATGAAATTATGAAATTTATAAATTATCATGCATAACATTCATAGTGACATTTTCAATGTTTCAAAATTGTTTAAATATAATGAAATGTTTAATTTTAGTGCCTAATTTTTTTCCTATGCGAGTTATTACATTTTGTGAACCCTAATTTAACAATATCCTTTCCCTTAAGCTTCATAGTTAATCATTTATCCAATAAGTAACCTTTGAAAATATGTATTAATGGCATTTAGGAAATTATAATTAAATTGAACGTTGTGGGCCATTTGAAATTTATTAAGTACGTTGAGGATAATTATTCAAATATTAAAGGTTGAATAACCTTATTAGTCTAATGAGTCGATGTGCACTAGTTATTTTATTATTATTCATTAAAAATATTTGTAGTATTATATAAGTTGTAGGTGTAGTTTTGAATTTGATCACTTACAAGCGAAACATCCAAAAAACCAAACTTATGAATTTAATTGAATAAAAAATTCAGTTGATGAAGCAAAGGTCAGAAGTATAATGGTGTTTTATAAATAAACATGGTATTCTATTGATGGGCATGTAGGAAAGTTCTATATGTTATTACTAAATCCTATGAAGGATAGGATAATAAAATTAGTATAACCTAAACAAAAACCTAATAAATCTTCATAGCTATAGAAATTCGATCAATTGACGAATGGTGTGAATAAGGTATTCAACTTTTTGTTTCATTAGTAATGGCTTTATTGGACCTTTGAACCAACAATAATTTCCATCATTAGGGACCCAAGTCTTACAAAAAAGACAAACATCGTTATCCTCACATTAACACTCATAAAATCTTTTAAGCCTAATTCTGAATGTAAATATTAATTCTAAATAGATGGTAAGAACGTGAAGGTTAGGTGACACATGACGATCCCACATTAATTGAACTATTCAAGTGCACACCATTGTTTTGATCATTTTTTTTTTGCATAATTGTTGGGAAACATTCACTTCAATTAGTGTTTTTAAAATTTTTCATCTTGTATTGATGTGATTAAAAGAAATGAAGATGTAGTGGCATCATCCGCCATGGTTTGATATTTACCTACGTCAATAAAAATAAAAATAATAATAGTTCATAACAACAACCTTGGACTTAAATTCAAAATAAGGATGATGCATTTATTTAAGGTAGGCATAATTGTGGCGGTGCAAGTTACAACGGCAAAACTATGAAAAATTCTTAACACCCTGGTTTTGACGGATTCATTAAACCTTAATTTTGACGGTGGATCCAAATAGTACATAATAATTTTTATACGGAAGATTTACTCATTAGTAATTAGTATAATTTATTATGTATTATGCAAGTAATCAATAAATGGTAATGAATGATTAGTATGTACTAAAAAAAAATTACATAAGCTAGGAAGAAGGTTATTAATGTTTTTGAGTTGATTTGGTCAAAGAAGAACCAAAGGATGTTACTTTTTACTGTTTGTAACTATCATAAAGGTTAATTATTTTTTTTAAAAATTAGGATGATAGGTCAAACGAATGGGCTTGACAATGATTAAACTTAAAGTATCCCATCAAAATATCCAAAATAAGGGAGGGATGAATTCTTCAAATTCATTGGTCATGAAGATTATTGTTTTAACTTGATTAGTGAATGGAACCTTTTCTAATGTTCCATTGGGTATAATGATTTTCATCCCAAACATCATTGGAAGGTGGAATGATCATCAAATTTCATTAGTTCATGAAGGGAGAAAAGATTTTCGATTAGAAAAAAGGATTTCCACAAGTTTTCATTGACCAAGGGAAATCAACTCAAAGGGGGGGGGGGCAGTCAAGTGAAAGGCTCCTTGGAGTTTGAGACTTTCTTGTTTGTTTGGTGTGTGAAGTGTTATATGTGTTTTAAAAGGAATGTGTGAAAAATAAGAACTAATTAAATTTGTGTGCACGTGTGTTATTCATGAACACAATGACGTGTGCAAATAAAAAAGGCATGGAAAAAAATTCAGTGTATAAGGTAAAAAAAGTTGGAGTTTTATGGAATACTATTGATAGACAAGTTTTTAAACTTTTTATTAAGATATTTATTTCTCTCAAATCCACTGTTGGATTTGTGTTAAACTTCAATCAACCTTATGGTACGAGTTGGAAAAACATTCTCTAAGTTTCAACATCTCCCGATCTTTTATAAGGGAGTTACACTTGTTAGAAGTAGTGATGGTTTTAAGGTTGTTTTTTCCCAACATTGTCAAAAATAACTTTCGAGTTTTGGGGCATATTTCTGGATTGCAGAAATAAAAGTTTATGAAAATTTGTGTTAAGGTTGTTTCTGAAATTTACTTTTCCAATAATGTTATGCATGTTAAAATTGAAATTTGTTTGAAAACATTATGATAAAGTTAACAAATGGGGGTCAAATTGCCAAAACATGAATGCCAACAACACCAACATTATTTTTTCATACTTGTCATGGTAAGTGTTGATTTTTCCAAACATGTTTTGATACTTATTAAAGGGACACAACACAATGGGTTTTTTCGTATGATTAATTACATTTTATTGAACCACATTTTTATTCGTTAGAACATAACTATGTAATAGTTCCATCCTGGATGAAGGTTATGAGTATTTGCATGTTTTCAAGTTGAAGAATGTGTTAGAATCCTTCACACATTTGTGTGATTTAATGTGATGCACTTTAATGTATGGTCAATCAAATCCTTGCAAGTTATATTTAATGTTCACAACTCTTTAAAATGTTAAAGATTATACAACTTATCAATTTGCTTGTTAATTTATTCCAAAATATATATTTTTTCAATACTTCAATAACACACCATATAAAATTGTCGAAAAAATGGTTTAAAAAAACATTATTTAGAGGGAGCATATGAATGTCACAATCATCTCTTGCATGACTTGCACACTCCTTCATCATAATAGTCGTGAATATTTATTTATTTATTTATTTAAAATTATGTTATTTGATGAAATTATCAAAAACCAAAACATATCTTTTGAATTAATCATGCACATATGCATTATAATGAACAAAGTTATGTTTAAAACTTCTATTTATTTATTAATCATGGTAGAAAAAATTAAATTAATGTAATATAATAATTTACATTGTTGTGGAAAAAAGGTGCAAATCATAATTTTGCTTGAAACCTTAAAGTTTTCATTTATAGACTACGATGTTATGAATCATTGATGATTTGGTCAAATCTGAACTTTGTATATTATGTGAATTTTTTATATATTTACATTAGATTGATAAAATCCTCACATGAAATTTCATGTTTTATTCAATGAATTTTAGATTTTTCATAAAAGATTTGGTTTGTAATACTTTGAATAGGTCATTATATGGTATAATGTATATAATTTGTGTGTTATGATTGATTATTTTCAAAATAGTTTTTAAATCATATATTTAATTTTTTATATTTAATTTTTAAAAAATTAATTAAGTTAATGTTAGATAACATTAAACATTATTAATTATGTAATTAATAAACATATCGTATAATTATTTATACTTGCAATAATTATAAATATGTTATATTTATATAATTATAAATATATTAATTTTATTATTAAAACGATTAATAATAAATAAATAAATAAATATTTAATAATATTATTATGTTATAAAGGTTACACTCAAAACCTATGCTATAAACCTTTTTACAGTTTATAATACCCAAGAAAATTGATTACCTTTGGGAGATTATCTTGGGATTTAATTTAACTTCATTTAATATTTGGTCAATTTTAAATTATGCCAATTATTAGAATAGATTTAAACTAAACCAAGTTATTTTGATTGATTTTCTAAAATTAATTTGAATTTCACATAAATAACATGATTTGTAATGTTTTATAATATTATGTACTTACAAAAGTCATGCACACATTGGTTAACTTTGAATTTAATATAATTTTTTAAAATGAAAACTTGTGACAATTCAATATAGAAAAATCCACATTCAATATAATGGTCCTTTGATTTAACACATAAACATTGATTTGAAAAAACTTGAAATATTATGTATATACAAAATGCACACATACCTTAATTAACATTGAATTGCATTTATTCCTATAATGTTGATTTTAATAATATGTGTTGCAAAATGCACATTTTTATTTAATGACCTTCGTATTTGACACAAAAGGTTTGGCTTGCATTAATTTGTAATATTATATGCTTGCAAAGTTTGCACGCATTTTAATTGGTTTTGGATTTAACATAAACATTTTTTTCAACACCAAATTTGTGATATTAAATGCACACAAAATCCTTGTTTGAGTCAAAAGATCTAACGAAAAAATATAATAAAAAGATTACTTTCAAAAAGAAAAAAAAATCTCAAAGATATTAATAAAAAATAAACTAACATTCATAATTTAATTTCAATCCATGTTTTTGGTTTATTTTCATATTTTTACATGTACTTAATGTTTAATCATGGTAACAATATTGTACATGTTTAAATTTAAAAAGAAAAATGAACAATAAAACAACTAATGCATTTATATTTTTCAAAAAATTAAATTATGATAAAAACGTATTGATAAATTGTCATATTTGAATGCAACAGAAATAAAAAAACCTTTTATTTGAAAACATTGCAACAATATTCATTTAGGATGTGAAAACATGTATAATAAAAGGTTATGAAAAATGCTTACAATGTAAATTGTGATTAAAAAATAGTGAATCATGAAATTTTATTGAATTATGAAAATGGTATATTATACAATTCCATTTATAATTGGTAGAAAAATTATGGTGTAAATAAAAAATATATCATTTTGTATTGTAAGGTTTCATTTTGGAGAAGTGTTTAGAATTGATGAATCATTAATCCTTTTTAGTGAATGGTGTAAACTTACATAATTATCATATTTTAATTTCAACTTTTTATATGTTATGATGGAAAAATAAAAAAATTTCATGTGCATATGATAAAACAACTTCACCACTTCCAAGTGGATCAAATGTTTTGAAACTTACATTGAAATTTTCTTACAAGGCATTATAGATCAACAAAAAAAAATTACACTAAAAAATCAATGATTCAAAAACAATATTAAAATAACTTTGATTGACCTTAATTTATGCATTATTTATAATTAATGTAAACTTTGAATTGAATTATACTTAAATATGACAACGATTTATACATGATACAAATTAAACATGAATTTGAAAGATTTTATTGCATTAAAATTTATCTCCATCATGTTTATATATTTGGATTCATTTATCCATGAATTTTATTTAAACAATATGGAAAAAAAAAATCCTAAATTTTTTTTGACAAAATATAAAACCTCAAGGAGATTCAAAATGAATCTAACGTATTCAAATGTCGGAACCTTAACCTTGGGCTCACGACCAAGGCACGGGCTTGTGAAGGTGCGAGTCAAGAATATGCCCAGGAGTCACATTTCATGTTCTCGGGAGTGCAAGAGAGTGTGAAAGAATGAACCCACACACTCCCAAATGAACTCTCACTTTGGAAGTGGAGTCACAACGGACTCTCGAATTTTTAAAGGGCAATTACAAGGGTCAAAACTCATTAGATTAAGAAGTTCTTTATATCATTGGAAAGCTCTTGGAGCATAAATGTTTAAATTGGGTTCGCATGACCCATCTGAACATTTTAAACACAAGTTATGACGAAAAGAAGGGTTAGGTATCGCCCCGATTTCCTTGAATGCGGGTTGTGTGCCATATATTGTTAGAAAACTCTTGACGAGGGATAAAATTTTGTTTCAAACCTCATTTCAATTAGAGGTTTGCATACAAAAATTATGGGCCCTCAAAATTACGAGATTTTCACTTGGGAATCTTGGGACAAAATGACATTTGGATGTTGATCCCATGGCCAGGCACAAAATATATTATAAAGGGAAAGGTGATGGCTTCCCCCAAGTTTGGGCCGTTATGAATTTGTGAGTTCGTGATTGTTTATAATTCGTCCATACACCAAAGTGTTCCAATTAAGCACTAACCAACTTATTGTTTAGTTTTGTGCAAGTCCGTGTGAATAAATGAATTGTTTGTCAATCTTCTTAATCCCATCCTAGAGCTTTAAGATGGCCCTCTACCCCTTGAAGTGTTACAAACTAGAGAATGCACCTGAATTTTTTCTTTTGTTGTATTCACCTTTGGATTCATAGTTGAATCCATCAAGGAGGTTAGGGTGTGTCACAATGTAAAGATGGGTTTTATACTATAATTGGTCATTGTATGTTCTAAACAATTCATCTTGACTTCTTTACATTCTTAAAAACAAACATGAAATATTAACTAAAAAACGTTTTCAATTTCAATTACATAATGTTTTGAAATTAATATTTCATATAATAAAATTATTCGTAAAATTAGGAAAAGACGACACCAAAACCTTTTATTTGGTCACTTAAGGGATGAGATTTCAAAAAATTAAAAAAAAAATTACACTAGATTTCAATAGGGCATGAAACTCAATTTAACACCAAATTTGCTACGAAACTAACTTTGCATTGTCCTTTCTTTTCCTAAGCACCTTCAACCAATCACTATTATTGCTTTGTGGACTGTAGCTATAAATGTTTTCGCACCTTTTGCATTTAATCCTGAGTCTTAGTATTTCATACCCTTATTTAATAAAATTTCATGACTTTGTAGGCAACAACCAAGAGGAGATGAAACATCAAATGAGGGGTGTAATTCAAACCCACTAGGGCACAACTTTGCGAAAACTTTAATGATCCTCACATTTCATATTAAAACATTTCTGAAATAACAAAAAGTGTTTTCATCACAAACATAAGCTTTTAACGTAATCATTTTTAACACTTGCATTACATTGGTCTTTGATTCCATGAAGTATGTCATTGATTTTTCATTTTCCAAATAATTCAACATTGTTCTGGTTTTGGTGGTCCACCAACTATTTAATATGGATCATTTTGTTTCATGTACTTAGATGAAGACATAATGTCCAAGTTATTATTTCTTGTATCATATTTTTCAATGACATCTTTCTAATTGTGTACTTCAACTTATATTAAATTCATTCTTGTGAGTTCCTCAATGTGAAGGTCAAATTATCTTTTGATATATTTCCCATTATCATTGTGACAAATTGTAAATTGGGTTTCATGGGTTTTTGAGATTTTGAAAAAGTGATGAAGAGGCTTGTGCAAACATGGGCACAATGCATACTAAAGCTTGTGTGACCCTACTAAATGAACATGGACATTGGTGACTAGGACGTCCTCTGAAAAATTCTCATTTCCACCATTGCTATTGTCTAGAGAGGATGCATTTTTTGCTATCCATGTCTACATGCATTGGCATAAAGAGACTTGGGTTCCAAAGTAGCTTATCTTATTCTTGAATCAATTGCATCTATCATTTTGAAGGTGGGTTCAAACCTGACAACAGAGATTGTGCATGAGTCATTCTTGAGGTGTTGCAGCGACACTTTCAGCTTCCCATTTGTTGGCATCAGCAAAACCCTTGGTATCTTCCACCCAAAACCTAAGTCCACCTTGATAGTACTTCTCATCCAGGAGAGATTTGAATGCATTTCAAGCATGGATGTGCTGCATCTGCTTCTTTTGCAACTGTTCCTTCTTGAAGCCTGATCAGCTCCTCTGAAACAAGACCCAACACATTCCCAGATGCAAGGGCAAAAGCAGTTTGGCCAAGTGAGGAAGCTCTATTGGGTTCAAGCCAATCTTGTAAACCTTGCAAAAGTATGCATGCACAGAATAATGAGGACCCACAAGAATTGTCTTGACTCGTGGCACCTCACTAGTTGTATTGTGGACATTGCTAAATGAGTGTGACAACATGCATTCAGCAAAAGCAAGAGAGTGAGCATAATATGTACCAGATGGAGAGGCTATCAGGCTGATCTCTCCAGTTAGCTGCAGATCGTATGACAATGCAGACCTTAAACTGCGAAGCCTGGAAAGCCTAGCAATAGTTGGGATCTCCTCACAAAGTTAAATCCAACTTCTATAAGGTAAACCTGGAACTTTCAGTGTGCATAAAATCTTCATAAGTCTGTCTGGGTGTGTTTTGTAAGCGGGGAAGAATCATGACCTGCAGAGATCAGATCTGCTGCAATAACGACCTCCATATTTCTCTCTCTCCTTTCTGTATTTTAGAAGATCTCTGGAGAGGAAGTTAGGGTTAGGGTTTGGTGCACAACAGGGCAGAAGAGATGGAAACGGAACTAATTATATTGAGAATTTTGTGATGTTCCAGCAGCTATGGATCCTCCTCAGCGAGCAGTAGCAGCACTGGATTCCCCAATGAGGAGCTGTTGATCTCTCACAGAAGAGAGCAGCTGTGGATCCTCTTCCTCATCTCATCAGCAGAAGAGAAAAGCTATGGATCCTCCTCATCAACAGAAGAGAGAAGCACATACGGATCCTCTGCAAAGAGCAGGTATAGAGCTACCTCAGAGACCGGCGGCTGTGGAGGATCCCCAGAAGAGGGTAGTGATCGATGTGCCCCAGTCTAGACCACCACAAACTGTACTACCTAGAACAACTATGGATATTCAAAAAGAGAAAGAAGACAAAGAAGCGATGCGAAGGTGGAGGCAGCAAGGTATCCTTGCAGGTGCAGCTAGGTTTGCAGAACTGGAGCAAGCTCTGCAGGAGATTCGCATCAATGCTCTACAGGTAAGGGAGTGGTGCATCCTCTCTTCTGTCGCTCGTGCGAAGGTTTCGCTCTTGCTCTTCGGGTGTTCATTGCTCCGATTTCTGTTCTGATGGGCGTGTGAATGGCCACAGGTTCTCAAAACCCCATATTACCGGAATTGTAAAGCTGCACGCAACATCCGCAGAGGTATACATACTGGGGATTGTGGTCCTCCTTCAAGAGTTGCTGTTTTTCTTCAGGATTTTGGGTCCTTCTCAATGTTACATGAAAGCTTTGAATCTTATTCTTGCTTACTATACGGTGTCACCCCAGCAGGATTGTTATTCTCTATCTCATCAGTCCTTGAACTGAAACTGATGAAGAGCATTGGTGGGTGTGACCACCCTTGTGGGAAATGCAGTTGGCATGCGAGTGATGCGGGAACTATGCAAGAAGATGCGGTCAGAGACGGTGTTGATTGGGAAGGAGAGAAAACTTGGTGACAGAGGAGGAGGAGGAGGGGATGGTAGTGCACCGAAACGGAGAAGGATAGGGATCCCATCAGAACCTAAAGTGCCTGCCACTGTTGCCACTGCTACTGCTGCTGATGCTATTGTAGGAGGGTCTCCAGCAGGAGTCAATTTTGTCTTGATGACTCCTGATGTCTCCACTGATGGGCCTGAACCGATGCCTGTGAAACAACAGCAAAACATTCTGAATTGAGCATTTGATGGAGAAGAAGACACTTTGATTGGAATACCCATAAAGAGTCTGGAGGAAATCTCTCGTACAAAATTTTGGCAGCCTCTGTATATTCAGTATCTGACAGTTTTGAAAAGAAGAAACACACATCACTCAGATCTCCAAGAGATGCTGATGATTGTGTGTAATTGATTACTATTTTTTTGCGGTGGCAGCAGACAGTCACAAGCTTATGGTGATCATTTCTCAGGTGTGGCACTATTGCTTACTGAGGTTTTTTGGTGTCTCCAGGACCCGGAGTAAGAGAGCTATGGACATTGGCACCACACACAAGCCACCCGGATAGTAGCAGTTCTTGATTTTCCTCTTTAGAGTTGTGGTGGTTTTGTCAGCTGTGGCATGCATGCAGATTTATGCCTGAGAAAGAGGAACTCCAGCATCCATCATTCAGAGCTTCAATCAAGCTTGGAGTTTTGTGATGAGCTGCAAATTGAGGATTGAAGTTCAAAGTATGTGCAGAGTTGTTAGTAGTTCTTCCAAGTTTTGCATGTTCAACTAAGCATGGAGAAATCATGATATAGATACTGAGAAGTGGAGAGGACCACAATCAATAACACAAACATGACCACTAAAATGGATTACTCAATATTTTGGAGTCTATGGCTTTTTCCAAGATTGTAAAGTCTATTCATGATTGTGTATCCACGATTTTGTTGTGTTTTTCTTCCATTATTGAAAGACTTCACGTCTTAACTTCACATAAATGAGTGGCCCTTTTTTGTTATTTTGAGGATGAGTTTAGGATTTTATGCAACAGTATATAGAAAAATCTTGAACCAGCTAGTGCTGTGACTTCATTAAATGCCACAATAGTATTCATGATAAGGAACTAGAAGGGTCAAAAACAAATGAACATATTCAAGCAACAACATGCAACCTGATAAAACTTGATGTTATTGCAAATGTGCCTGGGAGGAGATCAACACCCACAAACTTGATGCTATTGCAAACATAATTTTGAGCAAAAAAATTATTTACATGAAATTTGACACAACAAAAAAACAAACACATGAAGTTCAGAGTCCTGAAGCTTAAAAATGTGGAAATTTTATTGTAGGAAACACATGTACATGAATCTCATAATCCTGAGGCTTAAACCAACACAAGAATTCTACTATAGTTTTTGCACATACACTTCAAAACTTCTGCAATACACAGCTACACCATAACATCACACAAGACCACATATATGCTTTGGTGGTCAAAAATGAATTAACACCATAAAGAACCAAAGTGGTGAAACAACCACTAGCAATTGATTTCATTATTGACACTACTAATTGTTGTAAACATTTCATCCAGGAGTATTGTTTGTTGAGCTTGAAATTTTAACACTCCCCTGTAAGCTCAAGTCTAGTTCTGGTGCACCAAATATGTCTTTAAATTTCCAAAGCTTCTTTGTACCCAATGATTTGGCAAAGATATCAACCACCTAATCACTGGTTATATCTACCTTCTGAGCTCAGTTTAGTAGACTTTTCTCAGAATTTTTTCCAGCACAAAATACCAAACCCATGGCATCAAAAAAGCACATATGCAGATAATAAATGTAAAGATGCTCAGTTGTGTAACTTTGGTGTGGTCCTTGAAACTGCCTAGAGAGAATCTCCATTAGACAAAGCGTGGCCTGCCGCACATGTACTATAGCTTGTTAAATTGTCAAAGCAAAACCTCTGATTCTTCAAGTCATCAACAACATGAGAACACAGGAGAAGAAGGAAACTCTGAAGTTGAATGAGCACCATTGCCATTGGATGCTATCCATGGTTGTCTTTGAGGATATAGACTCTACCTGCCCATGAATGTATATACTCTACTTTGGCAGCTGTAGGACTGCCTGGGGAACTGTATGCCCATGCTACAAATCAATTGGTATGCATAGTCTGTCATAAGCCAACGGCACTGGAATGCCTTCTCTGCAACAACCAATATCCCAGAAACCATCCCCAGTGCTAGATCATCCCAGCAACCACATTTTATGATAATTGCAGTTGCAAGCATTCTGTTTATACACCGAAAAAATGCATAAAAGAAATTGACTGGTACTTCTTGGACCACTCAGCAAGTGCAGCATTGTCTGACTCATCCTCAAACTCATGTACCATGCCAACAAATAGAGCACACTTTGGCTGCAACCTCTTTGCTTCTTCCAGGCTCTGTCCGTTACCAAAAAGCCCATCCCATGCTAAGTAAGTCAACAATTAACAAACCTGCAAAACTTGTTTCTTCCTGTACTAAGTTTGAAAGCAAAATTTTCCAAAAATCAAACTTGACAGAGGAAAGAAAACAGAATCATAAAAAAGAAACAGGAATAGAGAACACAGCAAAATGTATAGTTGCAGGTCAATCCGTATCAAGAGAACTCGGAAATACAGACACATTAGTAAACAACAGATGGAGGTCATACCTTAGGCAAACACTTATGTGTGTTGTGGTGTGATCTTTGTAAAGGAAGTAAGACCTAATATGTCAGCATGTGTCCTGATTGGGCGTCATAGATCACATGATCAGAATAAGCAGGCGAATAGTAGAATGCAACAAGTGTTTCTTCATAGCAAAGGGAACAAAAGGTCTACCTTGTACAAAGAATCCAAGATAAGCAAATCCACCTGGCCATTTCCTTGCTTGGAGATAACTGCAACATGCCTAGGTCCAAGGCCCCCAAGGGAAATTGTTAGAATCACAGAAAAAAGTATACCTAGTGGAGGAGCAAGTAGCAAGCAACATTGATGCAAGGAAACAGTGGGTTCATCTGGCAGCAATTCACAGTTAATCTTTTGCAGAAAAAGGAGAGAGAGATGGAAACAGAGAAGAGTTGAGAGAGAGAGAGAGAGAGAGAGAGAG
>Ga0116229_10007137_pt1 | contig 17790 bp, 11 predicted proteins | sample S1TSphgellanicum_3_FD_87313 | JGI IMG/M metagenome (GOLD analysis project Ga0116229, IMG submission 87313) | Host-associated microbial communities from peat moss isolated from Minnesota, USA - S1T2_Fc - Sphagnum magellanicum MG | ecosystem: Host-associated > Plants > Peat moss > Unclassified... | reverse complement strand
AGGGTTTTTTTTTTTGGTTATGGTTGTAAAGTGTTTTTATTGTGCCCGCCCCCCCCCCCCCCCCAAATAGTATGCTTTCACCTAGTTATGCCACTAGTTTGCAACTACACGATGAGTTATATTCTAATGATGATATTCAATTAAATAAACACATAATTATATTTTTTAATGAATATATAACAACTATAAGGGATACTAATGATACCATATTACAATTGCCAACAATATGCATAATAATATGATGTAACCAATTGCATTTTACACAATTTTTTTGGTTTTAAATGTTGGATTTCTTACATGATGTTAATTTAAATTGAATAACATGCAACAAATAAAGGGGTTACTCACCAGTTTCAAGTCAAACAACTCAAATGGGCACCATCATGCAAAGATGTTACAGTTCTAGTTTAACACATTATCCACCTTACAATTTGTAATATTTGTATTTGTATGCAATTACAAATCAACTAAAAGTCAACTAGCTTCCCCACTATGAAACTTACACATCTTTCATGCAAAACAATGATTTATATGCAACAACCAAATGACAATAAATGGTAAGTAAATAGGTTATTCACCAACTTCAAGTTAGACAACTCATTGAAAGCCATGTCTATCATGAAAATGATTGTTATTTCTCCCCATTTTACATAAGTTCAACACCTTTAGCTTTTAATCATTTCCTAATAAATTCCATTAGAAAAAAATCAACCATTATAAAGATGCATACTAGTTTAACAAACATTTTAACCAAATGAACTTGAAGTTTGAACCCTAACTAAACTCATATTGAACAATGGAGATCATGGAGGTGGCAATTATACCTCCATGCACTAACATTACCTTTATGTTGCATATTTATTTCCCACAAGCCTCTTGTTATGTCATCACACACAAACTTCAATGGCTATACATTAATGAAGGAAATGAAGGCAAAGTAGCCTTACTATTGTTGTTTTTAGCAAATTGTTGCCAACATACAACATTTGTAAGAAAAAAACAATACTAATGGCAAAACCTAAAACAAGAAGTAGAAAACAATAATGATAGATATTTCATTCATCTTTGAGGCTTTTATTTGTTTTGTCAACAATGCCCACACATATATTGTAACTTTGTAATTGGTAACAATGAAATCTTTCACCTAAAATTCTAATGCCTTAAGGGTTGCTACCTTTTTACACAAGGAAATAAAAGCAAACTAAGAAGCAAAACAAAGTTGGAATCTAAATAATAATAACAAATGAATGTGTTCTTCCACTACGATTTCAACATCTACTTTATTGAAAAGAAATATATATTTTGAAAAAAATCAGATGCAATGAAAACTTCTAATGGAAGCTTATAATGAAAGCTAATTTTAAACTTGTAGTGGTACAATTTCAAACTTAAGCATTCAAAACACACGGAAATTTTTAAGGCTTTTACAATTGGATGGGTGTTGTCAAAGTTATGAGGGATTTTTAAGCAATTGCAAATGGATGAATTTTTAGTCCATGATGTTCAAAATTGTTTCATGATTTAATATAAAAAATTAAAACTAGTCATAAACTAGTTGATTTTTAATTGTCACATAATTGTGTTATAGTTGTAATGTAGTTACACATGGGGTCATCACAAAGACCACATACACGACATGTCAAAGTTCATGTTAATTGGTAGTTGCCACACTAAATGTGTTAGTGTGGAGAATGGCCATGGAATGACCATAACTAAATAACTCCTTAACAATGTTGCATTCCACACCCCAAGGTGCAAACCTTGTAAAGGCTAAGGAATTATTAACAAAGGAATCAATTTTTATGGATGAAATCATTCAAAGAATAGTAAAAGATTTTAATGTTGAATAGGGGCACCTATAGTCATATGTACTTGAGCTACATTGACAAGATTTATATTAATGTTTTAAAATTCAATTGCACCATCAAGATATTATGCAGGGGTTGGAGATGGGATTTTGGTTGAATCATTGCATCAAGATGTACTAGATTTGTGACTATGTTAAGGTGCTATAGGCCAAAAATCAAGTAACACACTACAACATAATCTTACTAAAATTGCAAGGTTATTAACACATGGGTTCACCACAAAAAACCATGCATATGGGATGGCAACATTCATGCCAACTGGTAGTTGTCACATTGGATGTGTTTATGTGGGGAATGGTCATCCAATCCACATCACTATATTTGGGTGCATGAGTTGCATATTACAATTATATAACAATTAAAGTAGGAAGTTAGTGCATGTTGACCAAAATTGTACAATCAACAATAATACATTAAAAATATTCCATACCCTTACATCTTTCCTAGTTCACTCATCTACAATTAATCATTTTCCAAAATGGAATTTGATATTTAAATATATATATATTTCTCACACAAAGTTTTAAGCTAATTGCAATATAATTGGTATGAATAATGTGGTTTATGTGAGCACAATTTTCTTATAGTTATCAATTTGTAATCCCACATTATAGAGCAAATAATTGACATTGGGGCATATAGTAACTAGTTTAAGGTCACGACACATTGAGACTCACACCAACAATAAACATCAATTTAGTGTGGTCACATTTTTATATTTTCATATCTTCTACTCAAACACTAGTTTCACATGTATGTAACTCTAAAATATCCTAACTTAACACATTTTTTTATTCTTGGGTTATGTACATCAATGAAAAAGGCATAATTAAAAATTAAGACCAAAGCACATGTGCCTTTACTAATTGGGGGTTGGGATTAAGATGAGTGGGGTAGTCATGAATTTGAATGTGCTTATATGACAATGTGACATGCGGGATTAACCAAAATTAGACAAGGAGAATGTGCCCCCTTCAACATCATCATATGAAAGACAAAATGCACCAAGGGTTAATACGGTCCTTTCAACATGTGGGAGAGGTAATTGGACTGTAAACAAGACATTGGAAGAAGATATGGATGTAGTTGAAACTTGAAAAGGGACTTGTTCACTGATGAAGGCAAACAAGTCATGGAACATACCCTTGATTTCCTTTTTAGAATATTATTAAAATGGCAAGACAAGATCCAAAAGATTGGGCTATATGCAAGTGTGTTATCAAAAAAGAAGGCTATAACACTAATTGCTTGGACCTTAGCTCTACAAAAAGTGGGTTGTTAATAACTTTATAGCAATTCAAAACAAAGGTGGAATTTTTTTATAAATGAGGCCTACACCATTTTAGAATGGTCTACCAAAGAAAAATTAACAATGTTGGTTCAAATGTAGACATTTAGAATTCAACATTCAATAAGCAAAAAAGATTCAAAGTGTTTAAAACATAAGGTTTGATTAGTAGTTCATGTAACTTATTCTACACAAACTTGCAAGATTCATACACATAACTTGTTTGTTTTGTAATCCTTTTGCACTGGATTTTCTATCAAAATAAACCTCGGAAAATTTTGAAACAAGTTAAAAAAAACTAGTCATTTAAGACAAATGCTAATAAAATGGACAAATGTAAGATGACTAAACATTAGCATAGTGCCACAGTGGCATGTCCGATGTGATTAACTATGTAATTAAATGCAATGATGTGGCATGTCCATTCTAACAAATTGTGTGATTGAATTGATGATGTGTCATGTCCATTTTAACAAATTGCGTGACTAAATTGATGATGTGCCATGTCCATTCTAACAAATTATGTGATTGAATTGATGATGTGGCATATTCATTTTAACAAACTATGTGATTAAATTGATGACATGGCATGTCCATTCTAACAAATTATGTGACTAAATTGATTATGTGGCATGTCCATTATAACAAATTATGTGATTGAATTAACGATGTGGCATGTTCATTTTGTATAATTGTGTGAATGAATGTAACAACATGGCATGTTCATTATGACTAAATATGTGATTAAATATGATTATTTTATAAAATAATTATAATTTAAATAATTTTTTTAAAAATATTTATTTTATTTAAAAAATATTTTCAATGTATCAATTCCATTTTGGATTATATTTTAATCAAATATTCTTTTAATTCAATTTGTTTTTTAGAAATTAAACCTTGAATAGGTTCAACCTAGAGAACTTAAAAATTTAAAGATGTGATTTCAAAGGCTAAAGCCTTTGGTTATATACTTTTTAGAATGAGATTGATGACCAAACAATATGGGATATATCTCCTCAAGGAACAACTTGATCACACTAAATTTTTAGTTTATTAGACCTACCACCAAACATTTAAGAATGAGATTTACAACTTTTTGTGCATTGCTCTATTGCTTCTAGGCTTTCAAAATATTTTGTAGTTCTCCATTTGGCGTATCCAATGCTACAAAAAATGTTGAAATCGATGAAAAAATGAACAAGTTATGCCCTTTGAAAGTGAAAAGGGTGATTTGCAAAAACTAAACATAACAGTTTAGTTTGTGCTTTTGAGTTTAAATTCTTTGTATATTGTTCCATTGTTTCTGAAATTTAAACAAACTTTGTATTTTTTTCTTGGTGCATCCAATGATACAAAAACTATTGAAATTGATGAAAATTTGAGCAAGTTTATGCCCTTTGAAAATGAAGAAGGTGATTTGCAAAAACTAAACATAACAATTCAATTTGTGTTTTTGAGTTTAAACTTTTTGTATGTTTTTCCATTACCTTCGACATTCAAAAATATTTTTTAATTCTCCTCTTAACACATCCAATATTATTTTAAAAATTCAATTTGATAAAGAAATGAGAAAGATATGTTCATTGAGAGTGAAGTGGGGTGATTCAAGCACGAATTAACGATTTAAAAATTTCAGTTCCTTTTTTAAAATTTTAGTTCTTCACATATTGTTCCATTGTTTTTCATGTTGAATTCTTTTTTAGAAAATGCTCTTGAGCAATCCAAAGGTGAAAAAAAAAAAAAAAATTATAAAGAAATGAGCAAGTTATGTTCATTGAAAGTGTAGAAATTGACCACATGTTGGTCCAACTTGTGTTTTTGACTCTAAACTTTTTTTACATTTTTTGTTTTTACACTTCAAAGAAAGTTTGTGAAGCTTAAGATAATGCATCTAAAGTTTTTTAAATCGTTGAAAATGGACAAGTAATGAAAAAGATATGAAACTTGAAAGTGAGGGGGGTCTATATGTTTTTTAAAACAATTTAGTGAGGTCAACTAATGTTAATAATACATGTGTAATCAAAGTGACTGACTTTAGTCACATTTGTACATGTGTTAAATAAACGATTGATTTTAGTCATATATATATATATATCACTTGGATTACATGTGTAAATTTATCAATTAATTTTAGTCACATTGCTAATATGTTGATTACACACAACCATTACATAAAGTCCGCGTATGAAGTTACAATGTATGTTATGACTAAAATGAAATTCAAATTAATTATAATAGACAATGCTACTTTTGTGGTTTGTCAAAATGGACATGGTTAATCATGTGGTTAAGAATTTTTTTGACTTTATAGTCATGTTAGTTAAACTTCACCAGTGAAAAGGACATGGTTTTGTTATAGTGATTATACACTTAACACAATTACAATGTAAATCGCGTTCGGATTTCAAATGAAACAAAATTCAAGCATGTAGACAATTAAAAATGAGGTTTTAATTAGGTTACACCACCATCTCCAAATCTCACAAATGATAATAATAATCCATGTGATGATAATAATAATTGGTGGGGTTTTATTAAACACAACAGGTAAATGTGGTTTTTATGACTAGGACATCTCGCAACTAATGTCCAGACATAGTCATGTAGTCATAAATGGCCTTTAGTCATTACCATATTAATGACTATGGTCAAATTATGACTACATGACTATACATACAACTACTATTAGGACTAAAAGTAATTATCACTAATAATATGACTACACAATTAATGTATTCATATTGAAGAAATATTTGAATTTGTAATAAAATAACCAAATCCAATTTAGTTTGAAATGGACAAACAAATGCTTAAGGATTCTAGTTTAGTTTACCATAACCAACATTAATATACTTTAACACAATTTAACTTATTTTAACTTAATTTAACATAAATAATGGAATTTAGTTTAATTTAGCCTAGTTTTGCTTAATTTAACATAATTTAATATAATTTAAACTAATTTATCCTAGTTTAATTATCCTAATTTCAACCAAGAAAAATATAAATAACTTAGTTTAACTTGGTTTAGCCAATTTTAACTAGTTTTTATTTTTTTTAAAAAAAAATTGAAACAAATTAACCAAAATTAACCCAAGTTTAGCAAAGTTTAACATAAATGCTTTAGTTTAACCATGTTTTGCCAAGTTTATTCAAGTTTAACCTAAGTAACTATGTTTAACCAAATTTAACCAAGTTTAATGTCAATACCTTATTTTAGCTTAATTTATCCAAGTTTTGCAAAGTTTTTAACCAAATTTAATTTTAAAATGGTCATGTTGAACCAAATGTAACTTCAATGTCTTAATTTAGCCTAATTGAACCTAATATTTCCAAGTTTTCCCAAGTCCAACCAATTTAAAACTAAGTAGCCATGTTTAACCAAATTTTGCCTCAATATTTTATTTTAGCCCAATTTATCCATGTTTAACCAAATTTAACTTCAATTTCTTAGTTTAACCTAATTTATTTAAAATTTTAAAATTATAGCCAAGTTTAACCTAAGTAGCCATGTTTTGCCATGTTTAGCCATATTTAGCTACAATACCCTAATTTATCCAAATTTTGCCAAGTTTAATCAAGTTTATCTTAAGTAACCATGTTTAATTAAATTTTGCCAAATTTTGCCTCAATACCTTAGTTTAGCCTAATTCATCCAAATTTTGCCAAATTTAACTTAAATAATCATGTTTAACAAAGTTTTGCCTTAATACACTAGTTTAGATGAATTTATCTAAGTTTTGTCAAATGTAATTAAGTTTAACCTAAGTAACCAAGTTTAGCCAAATTTAACCTAAATAAACATGTTTAACAAAGTTTTGTCAAATTTTGCCAAGTTTAGCAAAGTCTAATTAAGTTTAACCTAAATAACCAAGTTTTTCCAAATTCAACCAAATTTAGCCTAAATAATTGTGTTTAGTTTAATTTATGCTTAATTTAATCAAGTTTAGTTTACCTTAGCTCAATCTAAGTTTATGTTAGTTATGGTAAGTAGGTTTACATTTAGGTTAGGAATGCCTAAATTAGTTTAACCTATGTTAGCCAAGGCTAGGCTATTATGTAGCCTAAATTAGCCTAGGTCAACCTAGGTTAGCTTAGGGTGAACTAGGTTAACTTGAACTAAAAAAAACATTGTTGTTTATAGATTAGTGGTAAATAATGGTTATCACAAATAAATGATGTGTAATGGTTAAGGACTTGTTCCCCAAAGTGTTGGTGAGGAGTTCAAATCCTCTCACTTGCAAACCTTGACACCTAAATAGTTAGATGCCTAGATGCCTTGGTGGTGGCTTACATAGCCTATGAGGTTTTTTCAGTGCCTAGGGTAGGTTGCCTTGAGTAAATTTTATAGGCTAGGTGGCCCAAACTAGGCTCCTTAAGTTAAAAGGCTAACATGTGGCAATATTTGATTGGAAAAAGAATAAAAATATTTATTTTTGGTTTTTAAAAAAATTTGTGACATGTGGCATTTTGTGAACTTGCCATGTGTCTTGTTGGATCTAGGACTATGTCCTTTGCAATTGTAGTCATGGCGAACCGTAGTTGTTAATGTGATTGTGACTAATGCAACTAATGTCATTTATGACATGGTTTTATAAACTAGCAATCATGTAGTCATCTCTAATCATAGATGACACATTTGACAAATTTTTATAGTTGTAAATGTCACGTTTTGACATTGTGGAGGTTTTACATTTTAGAAATGAAAGATGATTTGATAATTACATCAAATTTTGCAAACCAACCTAGACATGCACAACAATGTAAAAAAAAAAGTGAATGAAATTTAGGAACCCAATAATTACCATCTAGTACCCACAAAATAATTGTCAAGTAGATAATTGAACAAAATAAAATGATTACCCACTAGTTTTATATGCCTATAAATCCTAAAACAACAAAAAAAGGATTTTAAAACAATAGACCAAACATGCATTTGTAACGTAGTAATTACCTCCTTGGTTATTAATGCAAATGTTTGAAGGTGATAATTACTTTGTTGATTATAGTTACAAATTTTTATGGAAATAATTACCTCCCTATTTGTTATTTCAAACCTATTTGGTGATAATTACTTTCCTCTTTGTTGTTATAACCTTTATGCACCTAATTATTTTAAAAGGGTAAAAGGTAACTCTTCCCCCCTTGTCTTACTTTGTACACCAAAGAACACCCATAATCCTTAATTCTATTACAACTATTTTCTACTTTTATAAATCACATTTACACACACAAATTTAGCTCATTAAATTTCCACACCAAAAACATTCATTTACACACTTTTATCTAAAATTTCCCTAATACATTTCCATGTACACACGCATAAATATGGAGGTAAGAAGTAAGGAATAAAAGTTTATAAGCTTATTGCCTCTAACCTCTTAACACTACCTTTTATTCCATTCATTAGAAGAGAAATGCAAATTTACAACATGCCCCTATGATTAATTTTCAATTACATGCAACATATATACAATTAAAATCCTTCTAGTTACATACGTAAAATTATGTGCAATCATAATTGCAAGTGACATGACACGTCAACAAAATTTGGATGGAAGAAAATTTTAAAAATTATATATATATGCTTTCATTTTGATTGATTGTATATGTAAATTGTGTGTTTGCAACTATATTGTGACTAATTTGGTCAGCAATGAGAGCTAATCAAGTGTCGCCACATAACACGTGTATGAATATTTTGAAAAAAATTTAGTGAAATTTGAAAATGTATGGGTCATTGAAGGGTCATAATTTTGACACGTGGTGTTTGATCCTTTGATCTTAGTATTCAAGATCTTGTGGCCAAGGATTGCCCACATGATTTCATGATCAATGAATAAGTGGTGCCACATGGCAAAATTATGAATGTTTTGAAAAATATTAATGAAATTTGAATTAATAAATAGGTAGGTTTAGCTAACTAAGTAGGTAAGCTTTCACCTACCCACTTATTTAAATACCAAACTACCTATCATATGTACTTAACTTAGTTATCAACAAAATAAGTAGATAATAAAATAATTAAGCAATGTAAATAGATACTAAGGAGGTAGGTAAGTACATATGTTAGGTAGATAGGTAGGTAAATAAGTAAATCCTTAATGGATTTTAAAAAGAATCTTAATGTATCATTTGATATATATGCTATAGTATACCCCTAGTAAACATTTTATGTATTTTTAATATTTACACTCTAATAAAACCATAATGTTAAACCTTAAACATATTTTTAATGTACAAATAATATATATTTTAGCATACAATATATACACCCTTAATACATCCTAGAGATATACATTTAATATATTCATAATACACATATTTAGTATATTTATAGGGTCTAGGTCCATACCATAGTGGTGCAACTAATTTTAATAACTATTGTGATTAATGAAACATACATGTTTATTCATAAACAAAAAATATTTCTAGAAATTGTTCACATGGATGGAGGAAGAAGTTAGTAATTACAATGTAGTTGTAACATAGTTGCAAGAATGCCAAAATTGGTCAAAGTTGGAAATAGTTTCAAAAACAACCAAAGTTGATTGCAAACAACATATAATTGCATGTAATCACAAATAGAGTGGTTGCGTTTGGTAAATTTCTTCAAATTACATGCCAACATACAAATTCAACTAGGAAAACAACATTAATATGTTTGATCCCTCACACTTCAACATTCAAAATCATGCTTGAATTCCAAAAATTAGTCCCCTTAAATAGGTTTGGCAATTGCCTTCTTATTGTTTAAAAATGACACTTCCATTCACTGCCTTTCATTAATGTTCCCAAAAACATCACAAAATCAATTCGTCTTATTTTGATGACGTCATTTTAACCCAATTTTAGCCTCTTACCATAATTTTTGACTTACCATATGGTAAGTCACAAATTATGGTAATAGGCTAAAATTGGCCATGTTATATGATTTTTTCCTTGTAATATTTTCCTATTTAGTGAATTGATGTTCTTCAAAAGGTTTAATGGACAGTTGAAATCTTTTAAAATAGTAGTAATCTATTAATATTAGATGGGCATGGTTCAAAATTTACCTTAGAAATAATATATAACAAGTAAAATAGTTTGGTTTAGACATGATCACCTTGTTTTTTCACACATACTACATTTTTTGTATCCCCCATGTGTATTTTGTTTTAAACTTGTCAAAACAACATTCATAGAAGAAAGGGATGAGACTACGATTAAAAGTGATTACAATGAACCTTTTTGGAAACGACCCTAATTACAAACAACCCTCATATATTTTTGTTTAATTTATATTGATTATCACAAAAGCAAGTAATTTTAAAAAAGGTTTATGAGCCCACCCATTAAGGTACAAAGGTGTTAATCTTAAAATGATAATAGAAATTTGAAAGCATGCCATGCCAAAGGCAAAAACTAAAATATAAGCAATAGGGCACATTGAAGCAAAGGGCTACCACACCTTCTTATGATTAAACAAATGAACATGGGGCAAGGAAGTTAAGGGAGGATGGAAATAGGGTCATGAAAAATAAAATTGACATTATGAACATGAATAGATCAAAAATCAAGATCACAAATGTGAACATGAAGATTAGAATCATGAATAGGGTAACAAAAGCCAGGGTTATAAACACGACACAAAAAGGATGATAAAATGAAAGGGAGGGTTGCCATTACCTACTCCAAGTCCACATCAAACACCTTCATGAAAGTAAAGGATGAAGACAAATTAAAAGTGCAAAAACATTGTGTGCAAGATCACAATCATGAAAGGCAAACACAAAAGAAAAAAATAAAGCATTGTTGAACACCATGAACAAGATCAAAACCGTGAAAACAATACAAGTAGAAGAAACTTCACAAATAGGATCAACATGATCATAATGAAGAATAAAAACCCATGAAAACGAAGGAAGGTGTGTGTGTAAGAACGAACTAAGAGAAACAACTCTCTCTTGCAACATGAGGGGTGAATGATATTGAACACAACCATTGTGCAAGAAAGGAACCACTGTTGGGCCCTTGTGGTAGGGTGGATGTGTGAGAAAAATTTAGGGTTCATGGAATCCCATAGCCCACTATGATCTAAAATTAGGATACTTCATTTAAAAAATATTTTCACCTTTACAAGACATGTGATCAATTTGGAGGTGTTCCATTCTTATGTCATCCATTTTGGTGATGGGGTTAGTAACTTGCAATTGTCAAAATTTGAAGATCCCTTCATAGGTGGCAAAAATGCATAAGGATACAATGCCATGTGTTTCTACCAAGTAGAGAACCGACATGGCCGACCTTTTGTTAGCGCTTTGGTCTTCCCATGGGCCTTTTACTCTTCATAAGGGGAAGGGAGCAATTTAAGTCAAAGGCAGGAGGAGATGGGTAACACCAGGGCACCATCCACTGGATGCCTGTTATTACTCAGTTGTGGATGAACCTCAACTGGAGTTAATATTTGGTTTCACCTTGGTAACCAATTCTGTAAGGTGGTCTCATGTATAGATAGTAGGTAAGAATTAGGTCATTATTAGGTAAGTAGATGGTTTATACATAGGTAAGGCTGTTTTTACTACCTACCCATAACAACCCACAAGTGAGTTGTTAGTAGGTAGGTAGTAAAAAGTTGTAGGGGAGGTTCATGTATGAGTGCATTCTCCTGAGGGGGGAAGGACATCCGAGGGTGTTCCTGAAGGAACCTCCCCTCCCCTTCCATAAACAACTCTCTTCTTATTTCCTCACTTCTTTCCCATTTCGTAGAAAAGAAACATTTCCATAGGAACATGGGAACATATAAAACTGGGGAGCTCCCCTGGCATTTAAACCCCTTAGGGCTCTTCTGCTGGGGGCGATCCCTCAAAATACACACAGAAATAAAAAAAGGGAGTTGTTTATGAAGCACTGACCTAACCACCATGGTTAGCTACTGAACTGGAACCCAACAGAAAACTGTTTCCTCACCACTTACCATCCATCCTTCATGGTGCACTGGTGGGTGCTGCTGGTTCACTGTGGCCGCTTGCCTGGGGTCCCAGCCGGCTACTCATTGCCAGGCATACCAAGTGTGCATCCATGCTGGTTTTGTTTCTAGAACCCTACTTTTAATGCCCCGGAATGGGCTATTGATTGTGGAATCTGTCAGATGTACCCTCTCACCTGGTAGATTCCACCATTCCACAACCCATTCCACAACCCATTCTATATTAGGTATGTTAAGTGAATAATAATTGTAGAATTCACTACAAGGTAAAGGAGAGGCGTACCAACTATAGGAAGAAGAAGCACAAAAGGAACACACCCTCCGTGATCATGTACTATGGGTTAGGCCCATTCCACCTTTAAAAATGCCACCTAGGAAATGCCAGGGCCTGATAGGCCGAGCCATAGCTCAATTACATGGTAATGGGTTCTACTAGGGCTTGTTGTTCCCAAGCTTACCTGGTGTTCCCCACCATCAATTCACATTGCAAGAGTGTTCCCCACACATGATTATTCATACTAGCCTACTTGGGGAGTCCCATAGGGCAAGCCACCGTTCCATTAGATGGGTAACTGGTTTATCTGGTGCCTGTTTCAAAGTGGAACTGGTTTTTGATTGCCAATTCATGATTCGAGTGCCTTTATTACTCGTCAATTTGCATTAAAACTGAAACTAACAGCACCTTAAGTAGAGGTAACAAGGGGTGTGTCACAACTGTGGCCTTCCCATTTTACATTAAAAAGTATCTTAAGGCAAATGAAGAATTATGGGAATTCAAATATTTCACCATGCAAAAATATAATCTTCAAAAAAATCCTCTAAAAGAAAGCCAAAATCCTTCCAGATATTATAACTCTAGAACTAATCTCAAGTTTTAACACAAGCCTAAATATCATGTTTCAAAAATCCTCATATAAAAATATATATACCCATTATTTATTATTACCTAGGGGCCTATAAAAATCCCTTAAGCTACTATACTCTATAATGAATCTAAACACAACATCCTTGCCTTGGTAGGCAAGGCCAATAAAGTATAGGAGAAAGGGTCTAAATGTAGACCCTTCTCCTACATACAGAGCCAGAAAATTTTTCTTTCCACCTTATGCTTTAATGGACTTGAGACTTGATTCTAGCTTTGATCGACTTGTGATTTATGGTTTGCAGCCTCTGGAGTTCACAGATTGAGTTGTCATGATTTTTATTTAATTTTTATTTAATTTTTTTGCTTGTGTTGATTTTTCGTTTGTCATCTGTTTTTGAATTTTTTTGAGTAAATGAATTCTCATAGTCATCTCTTGTCATTGTTTTTTTTTGTTTTATATGGACTTATCCTTGTCTTGTTTTATTTTTTAATTTTAATGTGTAGATCTTTAAATTGACTTTTGAATTTGTAGAAAGATTTTTTAAAATTGAAAAGAAAAACTCGATTAAAGAAAAGAAAAAAGTTGGAAAAAAAACGAATAGAACAAAAAATCTAAAAAACCAGTACCTTATGAATTTCATAAAGAACCGGCCAGTTTTTTCCTTTGTATATTTAGGTTGCTCTTCAGGAGTAATTTTGCGCTGGAACTACAGATTTGTACAAAACAGACCCTTCTCTTATGCGTAATGTACCGTTGACTGGTAACCTTGCAAATTTCGTAAGATACTCCAAGAAATTACGCTTCAAAACCAATCAAAATAATAAAACGAAGAGAAAATCTCTCCAGTAACATTATGGGCTTGAATATAACACAGAAGAAACAGATTATGTGAGAAAGAAAATTTGAAAGAAAATCTTCCTTAGAGAGATGGCTTGTTAGCTGTCTTCCGCTGACAATGTTTTCATCCATCCATAATGGGTTTGGCCATCCTAAGTTTGCAAAGAGAGAGCTAGCTAGCTCTTTACCAGTGCTGGCGTTTCCCTTTGTTCACGAACAAGAAAAGTCTGGTGTGTTCAAAATTTGAACTTCTTTTCATATTTTTCTGGATGCAGGCTCACTCACTCATTGCAAAAGGAAAGTTTCAAAACTTTTGACTTTCTCAATTTTATAGAATGATGTAGGCTTCCCATTTGTCCCACATGTGTGGACTAAATAATCCACATATTTCTAAATATTGCAAATATCCATATGTTTAGACTAAATCAAGGTCTAATCTAATGTAGGAGTTTAAATCCAAGTTACATTTTTTGGGCGTAATAGATAGGGTGTTCTTTGCAAGGGCTAGTAGCCCAGGCCCATAATATTGACCAGCTCTTTTGGGAAGAGAAATTTCATGCAGCCAATGGGAAGGCCCAAGCATGTACTTGAGGTGCTTTATTTTTTTCCCCCTTTTTAATTTTGAGAGGGGAAGGATTTCTTTTCATTTTTCCCTGGTTCTCAATGTGTTCCCACTATGTTCCTTTTAAGTTCCCATTGAGTTCTCATCAGGTTTTAATATGTTCCTCAAGTTCCCAATGTGTTCCCCAACATGTTCTCCACAGCAACTCATTTTTATCCCATAGACAAAAGTTGTTCTCCTTTCATCTATATAGGTCGGCCAAAGGGGAGGAACTCTATACTTCAAAATAGAACATTCTATTTTGTGAAACCTTCATAGTTTCATTTTTCTTGAATGATGGGCCAATCAAATTGACTTGTTGCCCAAAAAAAAAATTGAACTTGAAAGGCACCTCATCTAATTAATAGGAGAGGTGAATTAAATGCCCTCACTCAAAGAGGTGAAGGTACAAACTGTGGGTGCTGGTTCACCCTGCCCAAAATCAAAGGAACATACTGAGAACAAAATTAGAAACAATACCCATTCAGAGCATCATAGGGAATGAAACTCCTAAAACAAAAAAAAATCTTCAAGCTGCCCATCTGCCCCACTCGGAAGAGGGAAAAAAAACTGAACCACCCTTCACTATTGCACCTCATTGGATATCTGAACAATATTTCCTAATTGTGTTGAGTACCTTGTCTTGTCTACGCTAAGAGCATCTCCAGCGGTGCTCAGTATGTGATCCTCACAGTACTTGTACTCGATGAAGAAAAGTCAAAACATGCCAGTTTGGCTCAAGAAAATGGTTTTGGCTCAGAATAATTGCGCAGTTTGCGGTGGCTGGCGAATGGTGCAGAATGCTATTCACCTACAGAAAAGAGTGTAATCAATATGATCTTACTACTGCTCAGTGTTTCTCATTGGCCCGTCATAATAATTGGTCCAGGTGGTTTGCTATTAGTAGTCCCCCACCCACTATTTGTTGTCCCAGTTTCAGTTTTATGGGTGGGAGTGCAAAAAAGTAAAAAAGTAAAATTGGATGTGAAAAATAAATTTGCAGGGTCACATATTGAGAACCGCCGGAGATGCTCTAATAGTGGGGCCAATATTAAATGGGGGGGGGGTGCGGGGTGCAGGTTTGGTCTTGCAAGCTTCTCTGCCCTCTTAGGAAAAAAATTCTGCCCTTGAATGAGGAAGAAAGAATGGCGTGCCTCATTCTGGGATTTTTTTTTTCTTGATTCATATTTTGGGCTGCCCAGCAACAACCAGCCTGCTTGTACAAAGTTACAAACTAAGGCCCACTTTACACTAGGAATCAGGGCCAAAGAAAATTGCATCCAACTTTGAGCATTTTTGTGTTGCAAATTGGGCCCAAGTTATGAATAAATGCTAGAACATTGAGGGGAGGATATCAATAAATGCTGCAACATTGGCCCCAAGGGTTGCAAATTGGCCTCCCAAATTTGATGGTATCCTTTTTTTCAGCCTTGGGGCCAATACAAGGCCATAACGTTCAGCATTTATTAGTAACTTGGGGCAGATTGAAAAGTTTTTTTCTATTTCAGCCTTGATTCCTAATGTAAAGCCCTTTGGTGCTGATTTCAACTTTTGCACAGATAGGAATGCTGGATTTGGGTTGAACATTGGCCCTGACTCCTAGTGTAAAGCGGGGCCTAACAAAGCCTGACATAGTTGGAGATTGGTTTATGATACCAGATGGACACCCATCGGGTATCGTTGGGAAATCTACTGGGTATCATGAGAAAAAATGAAATTGAAAATATGATGCAATTTTTTCCCTTTTTCCTATGATACCAGATGGATACCCATCGGGTATCATTGGGAAATCCACTGGGTATCATGAGAAAAAATGAAATTGAAAATATGGTGCAATTTTTCCCCTTTTTCCTATGATACCAGATGGATACCCATTGGGTATAATTGGGAAATCCACTGGGTATCATGAAAATATTGTGCCGGTTTGAAAGGGGGTTCATGGGTGGTTCAAAGCCCCCCCCTTGCATTGTCATCAAAAAATGGGCACAAGAACCCCTCGTTTACAAGACATGATTTTTTCTTCTGCCCTGCCCGGAACTATCCCAAAAGGGATTGGGAGTTAGTGCTAAGGGTGGGCTTGGTTACTGCTGTGGAACCTGAGGTCGGGTCCGTTTTGGACCCTGGGTTATGAGAGGTGGGGTTGTGCGGCGGGACACAGTGAGGAGCGCCGTGCAGCGCAGCGCATGATCACAGTGAGTCTTATCGCACGCGGATCTCGAGGCCTTGGCAGCTCGCATCGATGCGACGGATTGTGCAAGCCGCTTTGCTGCTCTAGGTTCCGTATGCAGGAAAACTTTGGGAAGAAACGGTTCGGTATTGCGTTTGTTGTATGCGAAAATAGGTCTGCGAGAAGTAGGGAGGAGGGAAGAGAAGGTAGGGAAACAAGTAACGGGAGTGAGAGAAAGAGACGAGGGCAAGAGAAAAAAGGTAGGTTATATTGAGGTGTGCCAGCGATGGCAACAGCCTCTCTACCACCGGGCTTCGGGGGGCCTGTTTTGGGACTGCCTGCTGATCAAATCGGACAGAACATATCACTACATCATCTTCGTCATCATCTTCAGCAAGCCAGAGTCAGTAAGAAAGTATCCTGGGCTGCAGGGGACAGACTGTGTCAGGTCATTCCTTTTTTCCTCCTCCTTCACTCCTGCGGCGACCTGTCTTGCAAATTACATGTTTCTTTTGTTCTGGTGCGGTTTTCTTCTTCTTCTTCGATAAAGAATCGCAGTAGTCTCTTTAGTCATGCATTCTCCTCTTCAACTGGGCTGGCTATCATCCCTCCCTGTGCCTTTCGTCTTCCGCATGGCGAGCGTCCACCGCCATGTTCGACTTCCCTGTAAAGAGATCTTCCCGATGGATTGAGAAGGGACGGCGTACCAGAATTCCAGATCTCAAAGAAAATCCTCTTCTTCTCTAAGTGTAATAAACCGGATACTCTGAAAAGCTTGCAAATAAGCAAGAGATTCGTAAACAAATCAACCGCAGATAATCACAACAAAAGCGAACAAGAATGAATCACAAGGATCTACAACAGAAGAAGTGCTCACTTGGTTAGGGTTTCCTCTCTGTTTTTTTGGAAAATCGCATCTGTTGCTGGTCAACGCAAATCCTTCTTGAATAGAATACAAGGAACGAATCTGTCCTTGTCAAACACGAAGGTCACTTACTGTTGTCGTCATGGGCTTTGTCTTCTGCCTGGCAGTTCTTTGACATGCACAAATCCTTGATGGATCTATGACCTAAATTCTGTTTCCAATGCTTGGTTTGTCTTGCTGGTGAATGGTGGCATAGGGAGATTGAGAAATGTCTTGCTAATTGCCTGAAGAAACTCCATGACAGTTGAAAACAGGAATATGGTT
>Ga0116229_10007136_pt1 | contig 17791 bp, 16 predicted proteins | sample S1TSphgellanicum_3_FD_87313 | JGI IMG/M metagenome (GOLD analysis project Ga0116229, IMG submission 87313) | Host-associated microbial communities from peat moss isolated from Minnesota, USA - S1T2_Fc - Sphagnum magellanicum MG | ecosystem: Host-associated > Plants > Peat moss > Unclassified... | reverse complement strand
AAGCACAAATACATAACATAAAAAAAACATGGTAAAAGTAACTTGATAGGATGTTGACATCCAACAATACTTACATAATATCCTATTTCAATTAGTGTGTATATGAGTAGAACCAAATTAAATTTAAAATATTTTGAAAATTGGAAAAATATATGTTTAAAAATTGAATACATATTTATGATGTGTCATAACCTTTAATTTAAGATTGTGGCAAGACTTGGGAAATGTGACTATTCTTTTAATTGAAAGGGAATATTGCATCCATTAACTTGGATGTGCAAGCAACTCCCAAGATGGGCAACAAAGTGTTCCTCTTAAAATGAAAGGATGTTCAAGGTTTTCAAATTGCAATTAGATCCTTATTGGATCTTAAATCTTTCCAAATTTTGTGTGCATTTTCATTAAATACAAAGTTTGATATGGCATTGGAAAGATGTTTTGAAACATTATAAGAAAATGGGTTTGCTTGTTTCATTTGGATGCATTGTGAACAAATTATAACCATTTGAAATTTCAAGAAACTATTTGTCCTAAAGTTTGGAATGAATCCAGGATTGTAAATGTCATGGTGATTTATAAAATATACTATAGAAACAATAATGGTGACTTTCCCTCAAGTCTAAGCTATGTGGAGGCTTGTGAATCCATGTGAGCTCGTGATTTATTTTTTTACACCAAATTGATTTTTTAATGCATTAATCATCCTCTTTGCTTAGATTGTGCAATTTGATATGGCCATGAGCTTAACTGAAGAGCTTGTCAAAGTCCTATTCCATAACTCCCATTAAACTTTCTTGTCTAATGTGTGGAGCTAAAAAGTGCATCCAAAACTTATTAATCTTTTGCAACACATTGTATCAAAATAAGTACCGTATCCCTTTTGACAAGTTCATAGGCACATATTATCATGGGCTATTTATATCAACAAGAAATTAACACTCAAGAATATTGAAACTAACAAAGGACTACATGAATGAATTTTTTGATAGCAAATTTTCAATATTTTCAAAAATAAAAAAATTGAAGAAATAGCATTAAATCAAGCAAACTTGAAAATCAAACTCACTTTCATTGTGAAAATCCAAGGTGGGAACAACACACACAAATATAATAATGAAAATGATGGTACCAACCATGCTTCTTGTTCTAATATGCTAAAGAATCTCCTAACATGAAAGATGACACTCCAATGCAACTCTTTAAAGATAACGGCCCAACATGAAAAAATTAAAACCTTGTTCACATTAAATTGAGTTTTTGGCAAGTTCATCAAACCAAAAATAAACTAGTAACAAATAGTTGACGCATCAAACTTTAAACAAGAGTATCAAATTATAAATGAGTTGAAATCGGTGTTGTTTTTACACAAGCATTTAATTTGGTTTTGGATGCATGCCCCCAAAAAATCCAAGTCTCCAAGACAAGCCTATTTGAAAACTTTGGTTTCAGGAGGTGTATAAATATATAAGGATGTGTTTCTAAAACATTAAACATTTTATCCAAATACCAATTGGCACACAACTAATCGAAGTCTATCATCTTGAGAAATCAAACCACAAACAATTTAAACTCATACTATTGAGGTCTTCACGTCTATCATTTATTGCATATTCTTGCAAACTAGATTGAAGTAATGTCAACATCAATGCATAATCACATGTACAAAAGAAATTTCAATTCAAAATAAAAGGTTGTAATTGAAATATGTTATGCACAACCCATCAAGGAGGCATACAACTTCACACTAGGTTGTTCACCATAGGAAAGAACATGTCTCCTTTTGATCTTGATTGTAAGCTTGGCATTATTTTTAATAGTTTGTCTAGAATATGGTGCCAAACAAACCCTACATGTATGGCATTATATTGATAGATATTGATTCTTCTCATTGATTGATGATAAAAAATAATTTGAGTTTTGGGACTTGTTCCATTTTTTATCATTAGTCATGTAGGCATGTAGATCGTACAAAAGACTTTGTCTGAAAACAACATAGGTCGAAACCAGAACTAGGAGTTCAATTTAAAATGTGGAATCCTAATTTAAACTCTCAACAAATGTAGCCTATAGGTTGCATTTGTTCTGAACATGTTTTGATCCAAAAACATGGGTTTTCCATCATTCTAAACATGCATCATTATTGCCAATTGAGTTTGCCATCATTCAAACTTGTTCATTTCTCAACATGTTTTGATATGAACTGCACCACAAGATCACATGGGTGTCCTCCGAAAGCTTGCATGTGTAGAGCAATCGTGTTTTAATCTATGATATGATTTGGGAATTCCTTTTGTGTCATGCCTCTATTGTTAAAAAAACCTGGTGAACGTGTCAGTTCCTAGCTAATCCCATCATTGTCACATTGACGGGTGTACATATTTGGACTAGATTTTTGCAGGGAAATTAAGCAAATGACAAAGAGTGTGTATATGAGCTATATTTACAGCTCCTTCAACTGAGATATCACCTACATAGAAATCTCTTCATGTGATGTCATGATCATACACCCATTTTGAGGTGAAAATAAATAATCGTACTCTATTGAAAATTTATTTTATAAGTAACAGGGTCTCTGTCTCTCTTCCCATTATAGGTGTTGAATCAATGAAATGCTCAATGTGTAGAAATGGAGATCATCTAGAAAATGGTGTAAGCAGCAATGGGGTCTGCTTGGCAACACACAGGCTATACCACAGGGTAAATAATACCGGACCCAAAACCAATTCCTCATGGTGATTACTCTAAGTGCAGGCTAGCATGCAACATTGTCAACATACCACTTGTACGTCTCCACTAAACCCTCTTTGAGAGGGATTTTAGCCTCCCAACCCAATTCTGCAAGCTTAGAACTATCTATGAGCTTACGTGGAGTCCCATCAGGCTTTGATAGATCCCACTTTAATTCCCCTTGGAAACCAACAACCTCCTTCACCATTTCTGCAAGCTCTTTGATGGTAACTTCCGAGCCACTTCCCATATTCACATGTGGGATTCCGCTATAATTCTGCAGCAGGAAAATAGTGGCATCTGCTAGGTCATCCACGTGCAAGAATTCCCGAAGAGGCGATCCAGATCCCCATACCACAACCTCTTTTGCCCCTGTCACTTTGGCTTCATGGAACCGTCTGATCAGGGCTGGTAACACATGTGAATTCTCTGGATGGAAATTGTCATGTGGCCCATATAAATTTGTTGGCATCCCTGATATTGCATCAAACTTGTACTGTAATCTGTATGCCTGCAGGAACATGATTTGCAATCAGCTTTTGAAAAGACTATATATCATCCATGGGGTAGTGGAGTGCTATTCCCAACAGGCCCAACAGGAACGGATCAAATCACAAAAACCTGTTTCACTCATGTACAGTATTCCACAAGAGAGTTGGAGCATCATACAGCTTAACAAACTGGAAACTGGCATCACAACTTCCTCATCTGGTGTAGACACAATTGATCAAACATATGTTCACCACAATACCTCATACTGAAAGAAAACATTAATAGTGAATCTGTGCACACCTTTGCATCACAAAATGCTACAGTTCATGTGCTCACCAAAAGAGATCAAACAGTCAGACATATTATTAGAGCTATAACATCCATGGAGTAGTGAAGAGCTATTTCCAATTGACACTTTTCATGAAAGAGTCCAAAAGAAGTATCAGCAATTGAAGTAGGAGTTGCTAGGTTGACATCCACCTGTGCATTTTTGGAAGAACCACTCACCTGGCACATTTTGATTCCAGAGATTTTGGCCACAGCATACCATTCATTTGTGGGCTCCAATGGACCTGTCAAAAGTGAGTCCTCGGCAATGGGCTGGGGGGCAAACTTAGGGTAAATGCAGGAGGAGCCAAGAAACAAGAGCTTCTTCACCCCAGCTTTGTAGGCAGCATCAATAACATTTGTTTGTATTTGCAAATTCACTGCAATGAATTCTGCAGGGTATGTACTATTGGCATGGATGCCGCCCACTTTTGCCGCAGCAAGGACGACATAATCGGGTTTCTCTTTGTGGAAGAAATCCTCAACTGCAGCTTGTCGTGTGAGATCAAGCTCCTTGTGTGTTCTCAACAACAGGTTGTTGAATCCTTGTTTCTCTAAAGCTCGAACTATGGCCGCCCCTACAAGCCCTCGGTGTCCAGCCACATAAATCTTGGCCCCATTCTCCATTTCCCCTAAGTTTCTGATCTGCATGCAACCCATGATAGAACCAAATGTCAATGACGGGACAGAGCACCAATTTTGAAAAGAAAGGTCTTATCTCCTTGACATCTGATGAATACCTTCTTTCTGCCATGACCCATTACTCTAACAGCTCATGATTCCATTTCATAGCATCTTAGTAGCCCTTCCCCTACCCATGCAGGCTCTAGATGGGATCTTCCAAACATCAGATGTCACTACAGATCTCTATAAGCACTAAGCTTTCAAGAGCTTGGTAAACCCTAAAAGGAAAAAAAAAAACTCCACCCAGACCTGCATTTGGCGCCATATGCAAGAACCAGAAAAGGCAAAACCACAACTTCAAAAAACTCCAAGAAACAAGAGGGAATCAAATGCGAAAACGAAGAAATGGAGATGACACTCACATAAGGTATCAACAAATCGGAGAAGTGGAGCAAGATTTTCAATTTCTCCTCCCCTCAAGGCCTCGAGATCTTGATCTCCCCGACTCTTTCAGATCTTGCTCCTGAAAGTGTTATCCAACCTTGATGGCAGCTACAAAATGCCCACAACAAGCAGGCGGGAGACAAAGGAAAAAGAACAACCCCACGGGCAGAAAGGGAAGGAAGAGGAGAATTACCACGCTCTCGACAAGATCGATGGAGCTTGTGAAAGCTATACGAGCGATCATCCAAATCTGCGCAAGGGAAGCCAGAAACGCACGGACGCACGCACGCACGCACGCGCGCACGATGTTCCTCCGCAAAACCACGCTCGTCGCAACAGGGCACACAGTGTAAAAGAAAAGAAAAAGAAAAGAAAACGAAACGAAAGACGTGGTTGAAGGGAAAAGGAAAAAACTGGCTCTCTAACTTAACCAGGGTTAAATCAACCACACTCTCTACACATCATCCTTTTCATCTATTGCTTTCAGTATTCGGGCATCAGCTGCCAATTGTTGCAAATTCCATTCTACCTAATGTTTTCATCCATAGTACAAGGTCGGATTTACAACCAGGGCGTAACCAGGGCTTACTCGCTTTAAACCAAGCTGGGGTACTGGCTAGGTTATAGGTTGACTAGCTACATTATATGCCACCTTATTTAAAATACCTACCTAGTCATTCCTCCCCTCATGTGCCATGTTTTTCAATGCTATAGCTAGTAGGTGTACTAACTATGGTAAGATGGTAATAGACAATAGGTATACAAAGGTATGTAAAGTACTTCAAGGGTTTTATTCACTAATATATATGGAGGGTGTTGAATAGGCTTGTGTATTAATGCCCTCTCATATTCATTACATGGGTTGCCTCCCAAGTTTTGTTTTTGTTTTTTTTGTTTTTTTTGTTTTTTTTTGTTTTTTTGTTTTCTTTTGCAATGGGGTCATTTTGATTGGCCTGTCACCCAAGAAAAAATTAAAAATTAAAAATTAAATGAAACTTGTGAAGCTCTCCCAAAATAGAAATTCTATGTGAGGATGGAGTGCCTCTCTTTGGCTCAGATATACTAGAGGTGAGAAGGGGAGAACATTGGCAAAGGATAAGGGATAAAATGAGGTGCTATTGGGAACAACTTTGGGGAACATATCGACAACCTAGGGAACATCATGAAGAACCTATTGAGATTTGAGAACATATGAAAACAGATTGGGAACATGATGAGAACACAAGAATATAAAAATTCCATCCTCACCTCAAACCCCTCCCCCCTCCTCCAAGGAAAAAATATGAACATTCTCGAATGTATGTTCAATCATCTCATTGGATATATGAATATTCTATTCCTAGACATGGTCATCATCAATTTTTTTTGCCTAAGCTAATACACTTCTACAAAGCACACCATCAAAAAAAAAAGAGTTTTGGCCAATATAAAATTGCTCGATTTGGTGGTTTGAATTTTTTCCTTAGTCATTTTTTATGAACTAATAGTTAAATGTGTAATAAGGTTTGGTAGGTTTGTGAGAATTTTAGAGGACAAATGGAAATGGTAGAAAGGGACCATTATATGACTAAGATGCACTAAGGCACATTCATGTTGATAATTAGAGGTTCATTGTGAAATATCGAAAAGGCCACACTTTTATTATACCCTTCGTTTAAAAAAATATTCCATTAACATTGAAGTAGATTTTTCTTTTTCAAGAACCTTGGGACTTCAAAGCTCTTAAAAGCACCTCCAACCATGTTTGTATATCATTCTACAACAACATAATATCATTGTCAAAAAAAATGATAGTTTTATCAACCCCCAACAATCACCAATGACAACAAATAAATTGTTGAGATATGTTAAGTTTTGAGCTTGGTTTCACAATTTGATGGAAGATATTAAGTTCAACAAAAGGTTTCATAGATGTAATCAAACAACATTGACCATGCCAACATTGTGTGTTATGTGTTTGTTGCAAACTTTCATGGACACACAAGAATTTGATGTTGACACGAGGTGGAGGAAAACTAAAAAAGGAAAAGAACCTATGGTAGATGAAGAAAAGTAATTATGTATGTCAATGTTTCATGTGTTACAAGATCTTATCATAGGAAACAAGGAAAAAAATCAAGTTTTTGGGAGAAGATTACTACACACTATAACAATAATTAGCCTCTTTGTCATGCAGAATCCAACTAAAAGCTTAGAAACCAAATGGGGAGTGATCAAACACAATGTGACAAAATTTTGCTACAATTATGAAGCAATGGCTATTCTCAATAAAAGCTGTGAATTTTTTGAAAATACACTCCAAACAGCTTTAGAGCTTTTCAAAGCAAAACATCCAAAACAAGGTTTGTTCATTTTCATACATTACTGGTTGATTCTTAAATATGTTCCTAGGTGGGCAAAAACTAGAGAAGAAAATAGGATTTGACTAACCCCCATGAAGAGGAAAGTTCATATTGAACTAATGAATTTTGTTGAAAGCATGGAAGAAATAGTAAAAATATTAAGGCTAGTGCAAATGGGAAAATTCGTGGCAAGGCCAAAGTTTTGAAGTGGCCACAAGGTTCACGAACAACTAAAGAAGATTTTTTAAATCAAAACTAGAAAAAAAATGCACTTAGAGCACAAGCAAGAACCATTGTCAACATGGCAACAATTACACCAAAAAATTGCAATAATGGAAGATCAAAATGAGCTTATGTTTTTCCAAATTCAACTAGATGAATTTGCAAACCTTGAGGCCCACAAGTACATAAAGTTGGGACACTTTAAAAATTTATACAAACTACATTGACAACTTCGACTTGCCCCACTACTTCCATCACTTTTGGAAGTTTCATTATTAACAATAGTCGTTGAACTTTTGACAAATTACACAATTTTGGCAAAAGACCCAAACTTGGGTGCTTCTACAACTATGCACAATGGACCTAATGTATGTGAAGAGAAAGATGAAAAAAGTAGTTGGATCAATAATAGTTTTGATACCCAAGCCTTTAATCTCAATGAAGATTTTTATTTCAATCAAGTAAATTAGTTGAAGCCTAATGCACCCCCAAGCTCCTTAATGGACTTAAATGTGAATCCAAACTAAAAACAATGGAAGAGCAAAAAGTCGGGGCACACTCCTTGGCTTGCAACACTTTGAAGGGGTAAAAGGGCGTGCTAGAGCTCCGAGATGGGATTAGGAAGAGTGACAAGCATCAACTACTCACATGGACCTACACAAAACTAACACAAGGTGGTTAGTGCATAATTGGAGCATTTTTGGTGCTAGGACGAGCCACGGGCAACTCAGATTCATAAGATTCACCACGGCCCGGACTTGGGGGAAGCCAGCACCTTCCCCCTTATAGTATACTATGTGCCTCTCCACATAGCTCACATCCAAATGGTTTTTTGTTTCGAGACTCCCAAGTGGGAGTTTCGAAATTCCCAAAGTTGGGACTCCTACAACTTTGGGGCCCCATAACTTTGTGTATAAACCTCCGATTGCAATGAGGTCTAAAAAAAAGTTGTAGCCTTTGTCAAGAGCTTTCCAACGGTATGTTGCAAGCCACCTGCACATAGGAAAATTGGGTCGATTCCTGACTTTTAATAATCGGGAGTCAAATTGCCAATTTGACTCCTGGCCCTTCTTTTGGCCATAACTTGTGTTTGAGATGTCCAATTGGGTGATGCGAGCCCATTTTAGACATCTAAGTTTCAATAGCTTTCCGATGGTATGAAGAATTCTTCAAGCCATTTGGTTTTGACCTTTGCAATCACTCTTTGAACATTCGGGAGTCCACCGGGACTTCAACTCTCAACATGGGAGTTCATTTGGTAGTGTGAGGGTTCTTTCCCTCACACTCTTTTGCACTCCCGAGGGCATGAAAATGCAACTCTCGGGCTCAGTCTTGGCCCGCACCCTTGCAACCCCTTTGCCTTGGTCGCAAACCCAAGGCTAGGGTTACAAGAAAGCCTTTCATTGCTAACAAGTGTTCCACAAGGTCTAATCTTAAATTGAAGTGGGTTTGTGAATTTTCAATCTCTTGATTGTTTTGCATGAATGAATCAAATGTTAACCCTTGTCTCAATTGCCCAATATTTTCTTGTTGAAACAAAGGCTTTAAATGATCGTTTTTTTCATATTTAATTATCATATTATGGAAAACCACACAAGCAACCATCATTTCATAAATTGTATCCATCTACCATAATTTACATGGACTTTGGATGATTACAAAATGAGCTTGTAAAACACCGAAACATCTTTTAACATCCTTTTTCACACCTTGCATTTTTGTAAAATGTTGTTTTTTTCCATCTCCTAGCTCATGTATGGTCTATACAAAACAAAACCACCATGGATAAATTCCATCTCTTAAAAATAATAACAGGGATATGTTGTTCCATTCATAATAAAATTAAAATCATTGCCAATTCCTACCAAAAAAATTACTAATTATCAATGATCACTCCAGAATGTTGATATCATTTGTTCCATCAAAAAAGCCAAAAATGTTCCAAATCTAGAGCATTGGTCCACGATTACTTCAAATATGATGGACCTATTTCCATCCTTATTTTGGAACTATCTTTGCCAATTAACATGGTAGTTATTCCATTCATAATGCATATAGTCCAAGCTCATAAACATTCTTGGAAATTTTTGTTTTGCATTGGTCTCCAATTGTTGTTCAATGTTAACTTGGGTCAATCCTTTTAAATACATTGGCCAAACAAACACAATGATGGTGCACACAAATCATTTGAAGCATTCATTTCTCATACTCTCATTGAGTTTGTAGTATTTCTCCATAGAATCATCACCTATGTGATGAGAAATTATGGGTGGATGAAAACCTAAAAGGATGAAGAAACCAATCAACCACGACAAAGTTCTAATAGTTTTTGTAAATGGGAAGTGCTATTTTTACATTGTTTTACTTTGCATTTTTGTGTTTTTGTTGTTTTGCAAATTATGTATGATGACGTTTAGTGTGGGTTTGTGATTCATTTTGTTTGAATGTGGGGGAATTGGATGTTGTTGGGGTAGTTTTTTAGCTTTTTCGAGTTATGGAAGTTTCGTCCCTTTTGTGGTGATGGTTTCTAGAAAGGAGGTCAAGAAGATAAGTATTGGATTGGAAAAATGATGGATGAGGACATTTAAAAAGATTTTTCTTCAACAAATGTTCTAGGAGAAGGAAAAGATAAATTGCATAGTCTTTTTGAATTTTGTAGACATAAAGTAGATGAATGTGTAATGTGGCTTCTTAATGTTGAGGCAATGAAATTTCCACCGTGCCATGTGTGTCAAGCAGTAGCTTTAAGGGTTGATGACTAGGGGAGTGATGAGAAAATAAGGGATCTCAAGATCGATCTTCTGAAGATTGCTCAAAGTTATTGCATTTGTGTGTGCAAGTTTGGTGTGTTTGTTTTATTTTGTGAGAAAGTACCCTCACATATGGGAATTCCGAAAGGATGCCTAAGCCGATATTGTCCAAAAATGTTGATCCTTAAGTAAGGGGTTGGGTTTCTTTTTGTCAAACTCATGAAGTGATAATTCTGAGAGATGGGAGTCTTCATGATGCGTAATTGGGATAGTGTCGTTGTTATGGTGGCTAAATTGTTGTGTGTTTGTGTTGTAGTATCCATAAGGGATTATGTGTTCAAGGGATTCAAGGGAAGGTTTTTTCATTTACTTTATTTATGGATATGTGAAGGTGCATGTTTCATGGGTTGTTGTATTTTGTGGTTAATGAAAAGACAGGATGTGACCAATTAAACTCAAGAGAAGGAAATTGGAGTGATTTGACCCCTAGAGACCTTAAGCTTTAGATCCGATATAAAGAGTAGGAATTCTTATAGAGTTTGGAACATATTGTTGCTATAACACAATAAAGGATGATATAACCATTTGCAGTTAGGTGCATATTTCAAGTTTAATGAATCAATTGGGTATTGAATGTGCCCATGTCTTTTTTGTTACACCTATTCCATATGCAAGTTGTCGAAGAATAACAATACATTTTTGGATTGCAAATAATTTGAATTTTTTTATACAATTAGGTCGTTGCACAAAAAATTTATCATACAATAGAACCTCTATAATTTTATCACCTAGGGACCGACAGCCAGTGATAAAGTTTGAGAGGTTATAAGTTATGGGAGAATTTGGAATTGTGAGGCGCATGGTTCAAAAGCTGTAGGCTGCTCTTTTTTCCCATTTTCTTTGCATTTTTTATCATCAAGGCAACTCGTCTTTGGCAGAGAAAAAGGGTGAAAAAATCTGAAGTCTAACACTTTTTTTCCGAACCTATTTGTAACCGGAGTATTGTCCCTCCAACGCACTTCACACTTTGCCCTAAACTAGATATACACGGTACAGATCTGAGCTACACTCTGCAAAAGGTCGCAAAGACCCCTTGGAAAGTCACGGAACGTTTTGGAGCCTTCTTGTCGATACAGTACTTGATTAATCCAGTCAGATCCACATGAATCGGTAGGGACGGAACATCAGGGAACATTCTAGAAAATTGACGAACGACTAGTTTTTGCTTCGAACTGTATCCCCAGATATGTAGTTCAGTTGCCGAGCGAATACAAAGACTTGTAGATCGATTTTGTTACACTGTTTGTGCATAAAAACAAGGCAGGACCCATTTTTTTTCTTCACCAACAACCAACAATGGTGAAGTCCCCTAAACCAGCTCGCAACCATCTAACGAAGTCCCTGCGCATTACCCTTTGTCGATATAAGAGGGACAATCCAGCCCTCAATCAGAGGGCCCTAGTGAAGTGGTTGGAGGAGATTCATCAGGTGATGATGACGCAGGCGACAATCAGTAACACTCTGCAACGTTCGGCAGAGCTACTAGCACGGGAAGAAACTGTAAATGGGAACACCAAAACCCGGTGACTGTCATGTATCAGGATGTGGATGAAGCCTTGGCGTAGTGGGTGGAAGCGTACCAGGCTAATATCAACATCAGCGGGGAGATGATCCGCCAGAAGGCTGCCCAATTCCTGGAAAGGCTGCATTTTGACGTGCCAAAATTCGAGTTCTCGAGCGGATGGCTAGCCAAATTCAAGCAACGGCATCAGATACGGTCGCACCATCGATTTGGCGAGAGTGGTGCTACGGACACAAAGATCATCGAGGAGTCCCTGCCACGCATCCGCACAATCTTAGACCAGTATGCACTTGCTGACATATACAACATGGACGAAACTGGGCTTTTCTACCGTATGCAAGCCGACAACTTGCTTGCCACTAAACAGCTCGAAGGTCACAAGCAGAACAAAGAGCGCATCACCATCACTATATGCTGCAACGCTGACGGGTCTAACAAATTGCCATTCTGGATCATCGGCAAGTCGTTTCACCCCCGCTACTTCAAGAACATCAACATCGACAACCTCGACTACAAGTACCACGCCAACAAAAATGCCTGGATGATACAGAACATCTTCAAACTATGGCTAACGGCTTTTGATCGACGCATGGATGGACGAAAGGTGATACTGCTCCTCGACAATTACAGTGCGCACATCAAAGACGCCGATCTGGAAAAGTTCAACATTCAGCTGAGGAACACAACATTGCTCTACCTGCCGCCAAACACCACCTCGAAAATTCAGTCGTACGACGCTAGAATCATTCGCACATTCAAGGCCTATTACCGTCGTCGATTCAATAACCAACTATTGTCAAGGATTAAAAGCAGCGTTGCAGACCCGGAGAAGATCAACCTCCTTGACGACATCCAAAACGCCATCGCAGCCTGGAAGCAAGATGTCCAGTCAACGACCATCAAGAATTGTTTCCAGCACTGTCAACTCTGCTCAAATGCGACCGCCACCCAGGAAATCGAACCCCCCGCTGAATTGGTCGCTGAATTGGTCGCTGAATTGGAAGAGCAGATTTGTTAGTTCCACTATCGCAACCCCATGGAAATTCGCAACCTTTTCAACTATCCTGACGAGGAGACAGTTGCCAGCGTGCCCACCGATGATGACATTACAGAGGCTATCATCGAGCAATTCCAGCCATTGCCACTGCCCGCGGACAATGACAATGACGACGACAACCAGGAGCTTCCGGTGGTCACATCGAGGGAGGCATTGGAGATGCTTTCCAAGCTCCAACTCTTCTGGACACAGCAAAAGGATAGTTATCCTGCTTTTGTTGACTTGATTGTGAAGATGAATGACACAGTACGCCATCTCCACCAAAATAGTCTTAAACAGAAGCCTATCACTAGCTATTTCCACCATAATTGATCGAGAAATAAACGAATTATAAAATTATAAAATTGTCGGGAAAGAGGAAAAGTGATAAGTTATAAGAATATAATTTTTTTGTCTGGTCCCATTGATGGACCGGGCCGGAGTGATAAAATTTGAAAGGTTATAAAATTTGGGGGGATCAATTTATAGAGGTTCTACTGTACTCTTAAACGCAATGCATTATTTTCAAAAATAATGTGCAACTCATCATATATCAACATTTAAACTAGCTCTTACCATACATAGGCAAAGGTGCAAAATAATCATGAAAGATCCTTTCGTAACATTGTCAATCTTTTGACAAATTTTTTAATCTCCCAAGTCTAAAAACACCTACCATTTCAATTGTAAGGATTTCAAGAAAATCCTATTTTTATTACTGAAGTGAAAAAAATGAAACTAAAAGAAAATTCATTAAGAAGAACAAAAATTTTAAATGGTTTGAAATTGGGTGTGAAAGTACAAGTGGTTTGGATTTTGCAAAGTTGGGCATGTTTATTATAATTCGAATTTTAAAAATATATTTTTATGCCAAAAGATAAATATTTGGAAAAAAATCAGATTTAAAGACCCATTGGTTCTGACTATTTCAAAAACTTCAAAAGAATTGTTGAGCTTCACGAAAAAACTAACCAAAACCCAATAGTTTTAAATGGATATTTAAGTTTTTTTCAATTTTTTAAAAGCTGCATTTATATAATATATTTGGGTATTACAATTTTTGAACATCATAGTTTTTCATAACGGGGTACTTGGTTTTTTTATAATCACCATTATCAACTTGATACCCATCTTGATATCTAGAGGGGGTTTGGTGCCTACCCCACTTTGGTCCAAACCCCTTGCCTAGAATCAAATATCTTGTGCTCAAAATAAAAAAATAGGTTGTGCTAGAGAATCAAAAATGTGTAAGAGGTTACATGTGAAAGCTCCTCACACTAGTTTAAGGAGGGAACTACTGTAATATTTGGGTGGTTTTGACACAAATAATATGAATTTCAGAAATACTTAAATTTTCAAAACATATTTTTCTTCAAAGTAAAAATTTTAAATCTTCAAAATTAATTAATTACTTGCCAAACATATGCCAAAGTTGCTAAGGCCCTACAATTGTGCTTGGAAAGGTTGCTCAGATTTTAGCCAAAGTCATAAAAATTCAAGATAACCTCCATCTTGGGTCTCACAATGAGTGAAGGACATTCCCAAAATCTGAAGCTAAATTCAAATGGACAATCCTTATACTATCAAATAAAATTTATTTCTAATTAGTATGTAGCTCACCTTAACATGTTTGCCACATTTCGAGGTGAAATGGGCTTATTTCATAATATGTAAAGGTCTAAAATATGTATCAATGTTGGGTGGGTATGTCCATGTTAACACAAGCTTACCAAGCTAAGTATTGTTATTAAGGGTTTTTTCATTTGACATTGGGTATGAACATGAATATTCAAATCTTCTTGAAATGGACATAATGAGAGGGTTTGTATAAAAACTTCCATGTATTTGAGATCCCTTCAAAACATGTAGGTTCTTATATAAACCTTGTATCAATGGATATGAAATATGCTTTCAATTATTAAATATTCACATTGACACGATATTGACCAATTATGGAAAAACTTGTTGGTTGTTAACATGGGTCAAAAACAATTACTTATTTAAAAATTTTTTTTTTTATGGCATCAAAGTGACAAACATCTCAAAATAAATTTTGCATTAAATGACAACACATTTTTAGAAACTAATGTTGGGTGGATATCACCTTTTTGCCACATCCATCGAATAAGGATATTTAGCTATGACTTTATCTAGATATCAAATATCATAATTTTAAATTGTTCTAAACTCAAATATTTGGGTCAAATATCATATTTTGAAACCTTTTATCCTAGTTGCATATCAATGTGTTGTATATATGTCATTATTTGTCAGTTGGATATCATTACCGAATATCATATACTCCAATTACACATGTTTTATGAGCAAATGTCATTTAGATTAAAATAACCAAAAGAAATTTCAAAATTAAATGCAAAAAAAGTACATAATGTAAAAAGTTGTTTACATGTCCTTAATAATCTCATATTTATCAAAACAAATCTTATCTTAGTGCCTTATATTGTTTCCTTCCTTTCCTAGCCATTAGGTTTAAGATTTAAGGTTGCGACAATTACAACTAATCACAACCTTATTAACTTAAATTAATCAAAAACCTAACCCAATCCCTAACCTAAATTAACACCTTAGCCTTAACACTAAAATTAGACTTAATTTGATATCCATATTCAGGTTGGATTTGATATTTGACCCAAATATCAAAAATCTAGATATTTTGTAGATTATTCCTAAATATCAAAAATCTAGTATTCAAGATGACTCCTGAATATCAACTTGAATATCAACTTTGATGATATTCACTAAATATTACTTGTAATATTGGAAGTGAATATCCAAAATTTTCAAATATCTACCCAAAATTGGTAGAAATCATTAAAATAATAGTCATTTGACACATGACAAAATTTGATTTAAAAAAAGAAAAAAAGGGAAGACTAATCATTCAATTTATTAACACAAAGTCCTAATTTTGAAAAGTTTTACAAAATTTACATATATATGCCTAAAAACACAAAAAACATTTCACACACAACATATTTATAAGAATGTCTTAAAAGAGGAAAACTTTGGGTATATGGGTAAATAAGTGTAATGGTGTTGTTAATCAGTGGTGATGAATAACAATTCTAGGTTCATCTCCTAGATTTCAAATGTTCCTTTCATAAAAAAACTTATTAACATTAGAAAAAAATTGGGTTATTTTTTTCATGCATGTGAAGGGTTTTGATAGACCATTTTAGATTTTCAACCCCTCCAATCAACTTACTAGCCTCCTAATGGGAGCCTCAAATTTAGAAGAAAGGTTTATACTCATACCCTTTTCCTATATTTTCCAACTTACATCCAACCCTCAACAATAAATAAAAAAACCTTATAGGGGAACCGGCCCATGACCAAACACTTAAGGGTTCAAATTCCAAGGGTTCAATAATCAACCATTTTTTGCTCATGGTCTTCAAAGAGATTAGTTGCCCCTTGAGCTAGAGCATTAGTAGGCCCTTACAGAAGTTGATTTCAAACTATAATGAGAAAGTTATGACCCTTCAAAGTTAGGGGGTTTTATTGTTTGAAAAAACTTGGATAGAACATATAAAGCCCTTATTTTCATGCATTTAAAACCCTATGATCAAACACTTAAAAAGTTATGAAAGGACACATTACCTTCTATAAATAGGATAATGTATTTTTAATTAAGTTTGGACTATTTTTATTATCGTTCATATTTTTCAAAAATTGTAATAAGGCTAAATATTTGTAACACAAGCCACACAATGATGAGGTCTTAAAGGTTTTAAAATATAATGTTTTTTGAACAATAGCCTAGTACCCTAAAATTAATGATCCTTGTGAGGCCACATGGGCCAATCCACCTTTCTCTCCCCAAATGTGAGAGAAGAATGTTGCGGCAATGGTTGTTGCAATTCTTTTTGTCAGTGTCTCCTTTACATCTCTTTCTGAAGTCTTTGTTTTTTTTCCTTCTCTATATAATTATCAATTTGTTGTAAGTTGTGTCTATGAATGTGTGTTATCTATGTCAGAAGTTGCCATTGCTTTAGAGCTTGGGTTTAGACCTTGGCTTTTTTTAGTGTTAATGCTCCAAAGCTCGAAGCTTAAAGCCTTGCTGGGGCAATGTGTGCTTTAGCAGCATCAACAACGTTAATTAGAGAGCACTCTTTCTTTTTTCGTGACATCATCATCTCTTCTAGTTCCCCCAACAACAAGGCCGTTGATAACATCTAATTTTGAAATTGTTCTTCTATCTATTATAATGTTTTTAAGGGGACATTTAAAGTGGGGTAGGTACCTATTTTGGTTTTTCAAAAACGAAAAGGTCGTAACAAGTGTCTGATGTGATTTTGATGGTTTTCCCAAGTGTTTGAATGTGTTTTGCAAAATTTTCTTTGTTTGGGTTCTCCATTTGTTTTTTGCATTCTAAATATTGAAACTTTCGTTTTTTTTCCCCTTCCTCTTTGATGCCTTTCTACAAGTACCATTTTGGGCATGTAGTTGGTTTTTTGGGAGAGGGCAAGTGGTTTGTGTCTCCCCCCCTCCCTCTCCTTCTTTCTTTCCTTCCATCTTTCTGGAGACTATTGATTATAGTATGGCAATTGTTTGGTGTTTCTGCCAAAAAGTGGGGATTTAAAGGCGTATCCATCATGATATGAAGGAGTGGTGTTTTGTTTCTTTTGGACATAACGACAATTTTTCTTTGTAGATGAGCCTTTGGTGTGGATCAAAATCAAATGAAGGGCACAATAATTTGGTTGAATGGTAGCTAATATAAAGATTGGTGGGGGAGTTAAGGAGTGATTCATATGCAAAAATGACTTGCACATGAATGCAGGCTATGCCATGGGAAGACAGATGGAGCATAATGCACCAGTTCAACACCATTTGGTTACAACCTACAAGTCTCCAACATTTGGCAGCTCCATTAGTGACTATTACAATTAACCATTGTGGAATTCTTTGTTGATGTAGGTGCCTTCCCCTCCCTCCCCATTCTTCTTCAATTGGGATGTAAGCATGCTTGCATTTATTCTTTGCCACTACACATTGCCTTCTCCTTTATTTTTTAAGGTCCATCATCACTTGTGTGTTTGTACAACATTGGTATGAATTTCAAAATATTTTTTGTTGTCCTCTACTTTTATTAATGTTTTCTAGAAATGGGGGGGGGGGGGGCCTTTTTTAAAACTTTTTTTTTTTTTTTTTTAAAAATTTTAATGTTCCCAAAATTTTTTTTTTTTTTTTGGGATCCTTTCAAAATTAATTGATTTTTTTT
>Ga0116229_10007135_pt1 | contig 17793 bp, 8 predicted proteins | sample S1TSphgellanicum_3_FD_87313 | JGI IMG/M metagenome (GOLD analysis project Ga0116229, IMG submission 87313) | Host-associated microbial communities from peat moss isolated from Minnesota, USA - S1T2_Fc - Sphagnum magellanicum MG | ecosystem: Host-associated > Plants > Peat moss > Unclassified... | reverse complement strand
CATTTTCAGAACAAAATTCCATGATCATATAGGTTTTTCATGAAATATTTTTTTATAATAATTTTATCCCATGAAATTTATTTTTCAGCTATTGAAAAATAAAATAAAATAATGTAACAATTATATTCCAAGAAACTCATGAAATTTTAGTAATTTCAAAGAGTTTTTTTTGTAGAATTGTTTTTTATATTCATTGTGATGTCATGTAAATTTGAATTCAAATATATGTTTATATTACTTTCAAAGACCAAAAACGTTAAATTTTCACACGTAACAATACAAAAGTGATGATATAACATGGAATCAACTCTTTAAATTATCATTCTAAAGGCAGATCACTCATGGAACTGCAAGATGCTCCCCAAAGAAGCTCCAATTTATCATGGATACTAGAATTCAGGTGACCAAAAATTAGCTTTTGATCGAATACATGAGAACAAGAGACGTCGCTTCCAATAGAAAATTCTTTTTTTCTCTTTTTTTTTTCATTCATTAAGGTCTAAGGTTGCATATTCTGTCATTTCTTTGACCGCCCTATTTAACATAAACTTCCAATGAGGATCATACACTCATCATAGTGACTAGTATGACACAATGTGTGTTGAACATAGATTTTAAAAAATAATTCTTGAGTCTGCCATGGAGACCCAAGATCCACTTTTAGACCAGGTGCTGAGGCCAACAAAACTTTGTCAATATGTAGTGGGAAATATCGAGGGCCTTTGGACTGCTGTTTCCTCTCAAGTTCTGAATCAAATAGTTATTTTTGGAAGCTCAAGTAGTTACATTACAAAGCCATTGAGCTTAAGAGGGTGAAACAAACACTGTGCAATCTTTCGTAGGCCTTTGTTTTCTTTAGGTATGCCATAAACTGTATGTCATAAAAGTCACAAATAGAGAAACAAAATCTTAAAGAAAGGACCAAAAATGGAGATATGAAACCAAAGTCATGCAAGGTTTTATTTTGTCATAGTACGGTAAATTTCATGGAATAACTATTTTTTTATTGTTGCAACATCAGCCCCAAGGGTTTTCACATTGGCTTCCCTAATTCATAAGTATCCTCTTTTTGCCATACGGGTCAAAATGACATGAGCTTTTTGCCCATGAATTTCAGTGGGTGCTTTATTCTTCACAAGATTCTTTGTAGGCAAAGATTTCATACACTATTCATATTGCAGAAGCTCATATGTGATTTTAAGCAACCATGTAAGGGACATGCCCTGATGGCAACAAGATATTACTTGACATAGAAGCTGATGCCAATTCATACCATGGTTTTAGGTTTAAATTGTGTAGAGAATGTCCCAGATTTGTTGTGGTTGGATGTATAGTAGTTAAGGGGCCTTCAAATGAAAGAGGGAATAAGATTTAGGGTTTAGTATGTGAAATGCAGGGCAGTGTAACATGTCAAGATACGACTTGTGCCACCCTAAACCAAGGAAATTGTTATACCCAAGTTAAGTAATACATGTTGATTTCACTAGGCAGTTCACACTTTAAGTTTCAATGAATATCTTTTTGAAGATGTTTCATTTTGAGCATAAAAATCAAGCATGTTGCATTTTGACTTGTACATCTTGAATAGCAACTAGTGTACCTTGTGCCCAAGTCTGAACTGGTTACTAAACTAATATTTTATTTCAAAACCATTTTTAAAAATTTAATTGAATTTCCAATGACAAAAACTACTCAAGATTCGATATCTCTTGCATTGTAGGTTTACAAATTTTAGAAATCATTTCATTAAATTTCACATTGAGGGCTTTCTAACATTACCAAGAGTGTGCCAAATTTTCCTATATTATTTAGTTTTGGTTTAGGTGAATTTTCAATAAAAATTTGCTGAATATTCTTGATGCAACAAGGACTCATTGAAGGCTTTTCAATGATACAAGAGCACAGCAAGAGGCGCTGTGATTTGCAAGATTTCAATGTGACAAACAAAACAAACAAACTACCTTCCTTCATAAATAAATATGGTGTTTCTATTGTGTTGAGATTTATGTTTTCCATTTGATTATATTCATGTAGCATATAAATAATGTATCGTATTGGGAATGACCATACAAGACTTGGAACATTTGAATGATGAGTCAGGCCACAAAAATGGTCACAACAAATTAATTCATCACTTACAATGGAACTCGAGATCATATTAGGTGAGGCCAAGCTAGGGTAGTAAGAAAAATTAACCTTTTTACATAATGCATGTTTTGAGGTTCTCAAGCCAAATATTCCAAAAACCAACCCTTTTGCATAACAAACAAGTATTTTCAAAAGTAAAATTCCCAGAAATTGATAACCTAGAGCATTTTTTTAAAATACAAATTGATACAGGTAATTCCATTAAAACATTTCAAATACCTAAAATCACAAGTTATTTTGCTTCTAAAAATATGGAAGAACTAAAACTTGGGTTTTGATATTCTAAATGAATACAAAAACCCGGCAACTAAAGGTTCTTTGATTTCTAAATTTAAAAAATCCAACACGAGTGAAAAGGAATGAATTTTTTTCATGGTGAATTTTTTCCATTTTGCAAAGGAAAAATTTACTCAAAAAATGCTTATCCTTTTTTTTTAAATCACCAAACATACAAAAATTTTATTTAAAACATTGTTACAATTGTTTACAATAAAAAAAGGTATATCCTTTAAAATTTTATATTTTCATATTTTGATTATTGCCATATTTGACTAATGTACTTATGGATGATTATGACCAAGACAACATAATGAAATTGTTGGGTTTATGTTTGCTTTTGTTGGAGGTGACAGATGCAAGTAGTTCGGGGTCCCTTTCTTTTCATGTGCATTTAAGATCAATGTGAGAACTTTTTCCTTTGAAGGTTGCAACATGTGTCCCCCTTTTGAATAGTTGGCCAAAAGAAATGCAAATCGTCTTTAAAAAAAGTATTTGAAAAAGAATGCACAATCATTTTTCTACTAACATTTTTTTCTGATTTATTTTCCAATTCACATTGAGCGCATTTGAAGTCATGTGCAAGGTTGGGTGTTTTTTCTACCTACCTTTAAATGTTTTTCGCATCGCATTACCTACTAGGTTAATCCTTGAAATGTCACACTACTTTTGTAACTAACCTTTGGATCTTATGAAAATCCACCTTCTTCGCTACGTGCATGGTGGGGAAAGGATGGCCTCACATGATGTTGTGCAAAATGTTTTCCTAAACACTATAAAAAATGCGAAATTTCATGTCTCAGGAAACAAACCCATGTCCTTCTGCCCCCTATCCTACAATCTTCGCATTATTGAATCGACATTGTGTTATTGATCAATGGTGTCCACACATTGTCAGATGTTATCATCACTGACCCCACTCAAATTAATTTGGTTTCATAGTTTACTTTTTCTCATGGGATTGTGATGACAATCATGACTCAAGCAAAGGATGATTTTTCAATCACAATCAATTCCCAATGGCCATGTTTCTCCCTCTAGCTATAGAGGTTTCCAAATGTCTTCACTAATAAGCAAATGGGTTTTTTCATTGTTGTGTCAACATGGCATGTAAAATGAAAGGCACTAAAAGCCTTCCTTTCTAAATTTTGTGTACATTTTATAGACAAAGCATGTCAATGATGTTAAAACACACATAGATGATCTCTATTTGAGACGTGCTATTAGAATAGGTGAAGGTTCTTCTAGACTAAGTGTCCTTTCAAGAGGTTTTCCCTCACTTCTTGTGACAAGAGAAGGTTCAAGAACTTATGCTCCCTTTGTGGTTCACCCTCTTAGGTGGTTCTTTTGTCGTGTTGGTCCCTACGATTTTGTTCTTGGTATTGGCTCCCTTTTTGGGTGCTTTGGTTTATATACTATTGGCAGGGTTTCATATCATTGAGCAACACAAGAGGCAAAAGTTATAAAATGCACAATTTACGAAGTAGACGGGAACCTAGTGTGTTATAGATAATAATAATCACCATGACTTTGAAGGACTTTCACTAGAGTCTTTGATTATTGTACTTGTGATGAATAATTTCAAGACTAGGTACAATATGTAGTAGCCAATGCGATAAGAAAAGGAAGGGCCTGGATAGAGGCATTAATCATATTTGCATAATCTTATCAACACATTGAAAATAGGCTTTGGAATGAGAAGTTGTAGGATTTATGCACAAGATATTTTAATTTTTGGCCTGCATTTTGAATTGGAATCTTTTCATACATGTGTTTGTGCATGAAAATCATCTTCATCTCAGTCTAGTGTTCCAAGCCATAGGAGGGATGTCCGACAACTTAGTATCATGACAATGTGATATAAAGCATGATAATCATGTATAAATTGCTATGTACCTATTTGAATAAAATATTGAATGTTTTGCAAATGCATCCCTATATATTTTCACTTTTCTTAAAACCAAAGTTTTTCAAATGGGCATGTTCCACAAGCTTCGGATATTTTGGGGCACACATGCAAAAACCAAAGGAGGGCGACACTACATGGGAGCTAAAGCATATGACCAGAACCTTGGAACAACCAGTTTCCATGGCACTTAAAACTTACACTTACAATGGTGGGCTTTTACACGGAATAATTTCCCACCCACAAAAAAATACAATTTGTACATGAAATTTTGCACCATGTGCGAGAATTTACATTTGTTCACGAGGTTGTCACACTTTAGTCATCCCAATTTCATGGGATTTTTTAATTCTTCATTTCGCCATGTGCTTTTTGATGGGTAAAAGCCCTCGGACAGACAAGGAATCCATGAGCGAAATCAAGATCTGGTCTCAACTTCGGTGGGCCTTACCCTAGTACACCGGTATCCTAAGGCTTTACCATACACATAAAGACAGATCTGAAAAAGAAGTGCCTTAAAAGACTTGTTAGTTCCACTTTATGCATTGACTCGATGTTGATTGGGATAGTACTCAATTTGGAAAGGTCCCACCCGAAATTGCGGCTGAAAACCGACCTAACACTACACTCTGGAAATCTGAATGGTTTGTTATGGCAAGGGACCAAGAGATTTTTTTCATTTTGGCCTGCAGGTGTCAAGAGTGGGATATACGGTACTTAGTGTGATTCATATTAATTAGTTCATGGGTGACCTCATGCTTTTTTCCTTTTTTTTTTGGTAATGGATCATATTGATTGGGCCCATCACCAATTTTCTTGGAACATCAGGCACTCCCCAATAGAAGGGTGCCTCTTTGGACCACCCAAATAGAATCAAATGTACTCCCCAACGGCCCACCATTTCAGTTTATATACATGAGACTTGGACTTTCGACAAACCATGTGCAATAAAACTGAGGTGCTATTGGGAACATCTTGGGGGAACAACTCGAGAACTTAAAAAACCTCATGAAAAGATGATGTGAACACATTGGGAACAAGGGGAAAAGAGCCAAAAATGAATTCCTCACTAGTACATGCCGAACCTTCTCATTGACTACACAATTTTTTAATTTCCAAAAGTGTTTTGTCACCATTTTGGCCGGGGCGCAAACTGTGGTAAATAGTTGAATTGAACAAGAGCTTGGGCAAAGAACCCGCTTGCCAATGACCTTTTTTTAATTGAATCTAACTAAAGTGTGACGGGTGCCATGATGACACGTTGGTGTCATTTGGAAACTTTAAAATAAATTAAAGTTTTCTTTGTCAATGTACCAACATAAAAGCTAAGCATTGGTAAACGGAAAAAATCAAGGACGTCATGTAATTTATGTGCTCAACACTTTAGACTTTCATGCTAAACAAACTTAAGGTTTTCAATGGCCCAAAAGTCATCTAGACATGACTTATAGTCCGAATTCCAAAACCCCAAGATCACTTGCCTTCTACTCCCATAATAATATGGTCAAGCACCCAATATAATATTGTACTTAAACCGAGGCCTATAGTTGGTCTCATATCACCACTTGGCATAACTGGAATAATCGAGTGCATTGTCTTATAATGGATTCATGTAGTAGTGGCAAAACCGAAAGAGCTGAGTGCCTTTCATATGACAGATTAATGTCACGGATTAATGTCATGTAAGGAACAATTTTCTCTTTAAGTGCACATGCAGTAGAACTTTAAAAGGTCAATTGTCTATACCAGGCTCTTGGTACCATTGGAAATCTCTCCGTGAGTAGGGGCGCACCTAGTTGGTTTCCTAAGTTTTGACCTGCACTGCAAAAGTCATTGAATATTAAACTTTTGAAACTGAAAATTCATTAAATAAGAACCAAAAAACCGTAGGGGACTTGGATGTGCTCTTGGTATTGTTGGAAAGCCACATGAATGAATAGGATTTTATGAACCTGATTGAGAAATATTTAGACCAAAAGTGCATGAGATATTGAATTTTGAGTAGTTTTGTCCCTGAAAATTCAATTAAATTACAAAATATGATTTTGGAAGGAAAACTTAGTTGGGTAACAAATTCACACATGAGCCAACAACTATTCCTACATTAATTCCTGTTAGCAAGCTATCAATCTCCACTTCATATGACATCATGCTTCCTTTTCAATCTCCACTTTGTATGATATCATTCTTATTTTCAATCTTCCCCTCACATGACATCATTTTTTCCTTTTCTCATTTAGTATCTATCTATTTATTAAGGAAAATAGTTTGTTGTTTGTGTGCTTTGTTTCTCGTGTTGAAATCTTCCAAACCATAGTCCCCCATGCCATGCTTTTAGTATTATTGAAAAGTCTTGGATGAGTAGGTGCATTCAGGTGGTTTGACAATGTAAGACCAAAATCCTCTTATATTTGGCAAAAAAATTAAGTGCAACACAAGAACAAAAGTCGTTCTTGCCAAACTCATTATTTTGATGGTCTTAGATGCTTAAAACTTTCAAATCTTCACAAGAGACCAGATTTGTCCAAAACATGAAACTTCGTTGGCCTTGCCTACCAAGGCAAGGATTTTGTGTTTAGATTCATTATAGAGTATAATAGCTTAATGGATTTTGGGCCCTAGGTAATAGGTCTAATTTTATATGAGGATTATTTAAATATGATATTTTGCCTTGTGTTGGAACTTGAGATTAGTTATAGAGTTATAATATCTTGAAGGATTTTGGTTCTTTTAGAGCATGTTTTTGAAGATTATATTTTTGCATGGTTAAAAATTTGAGTTTCCATAATTCTTCTTTTGCCTTAAAATACTTTTTAATGTAAGTGGCAAGGTCACAATGTGACACACCCCTTGTTATAAAATTATATTCCTTGGGGACATTGTTAAGTCACATGTGCTTGTGGGAGTTTCCTATTTTTCCAATTATGGAATTTTTAAAGAAAATTGTAAACAATACGCCTGGACACTTGTTTTGACAACACATACACTGTTCATTCCTATTGACAATTTATTAATCTCCACTCCATCTCGCATCAATTCTACCCTTTTTTCTTTCTTTTTTTAAAAATTGCCTATCAACAAAGTGAAGCATACTCATTTTGCCTCCACTTGATGACGGCCAAATAATTTACTTTGGCCATGGCAACAATGGAGTACATTGTAGACCTTTGGCACTTGCTGAATTGCACGTAATATTTCCATTCAAACTACGATTAGAAGAAATTCTTGAATTGTATGGTAGGAGCCTTTGGCCATTCCCATGTCGAGGAGAAATTTTCTGTCAAGCCATTATGAGCTGCCAACTTGAAAAACCATTCAGGCAGGTAGAGGGGTAAATTTATCTTGGAGATACAATTTTTTGAACAATTACTTTCCCTTTCTCTAGAATTTGAATCAGCTTTTTGGGCAAATCACTTGACTAGCATGCAACTAACTATCAATTCTTCTCGTACATTCGATTATTCCACCTGAGATTTTTTTGTTGTCTTTTTTACTTCAACATATGCATTAGTCCTCATGGTACATAACACATATCGTATTTTGAGTTTTTCAAACTTTTGTTTGTATTGTGTGGTGTTATCTTGTTTTCAAACTCCTTGTAATAAATAGGATTTCTTATTCAATTTTCATTTTTATAACTTCCCTTAAAGTCACCTTGGATTGAAACTAATAATAACTTGTCTACATTTCTAGATTATTTCCATTCATGTAGAATTTCAACATTTTTATTACCATTTTTGTTAGTTTTTTTATATGATTTTATTATTTGATTCATTCAATGTGGCTTCCCAATACATAGAAAGATTTTTTTCAATATCGAACATCATTTGCCATGGAAAATTAAAATTTGCTCAAGCATGATTTTCCATGTTTTTCTTTGTGATATTTGTATAATTTTGAAGGACATATATTTATGTATTTTATATTCATAAAGATTATGTGTGTTGTATTAAAGGTGATCATCGTGAAATTGATGACAACTAACACCATTAATCTTATTTGTCCCCTTGAAAAATTCATGTTGAGAAAAATATTTAAACATTTTAGATATTTGTTGATAGTAAGTGTAAAAATTGTGTAGAGTTTTTGTTGTGAATTTTTTTTAATTAAATTATAAATGTTTCAAAATTGTTGAATTACACCTATTGGTGTATAGTCCATGCTAATAAACCTAAAATGTTTGAAATATAATGTATAAAAGTGTAGCTACAATATTAAATCATGAACTTATTTACACATACAACAATATGATTAATATATGGGCAAGAGTGTGTGAGATAAAGCAAACTCCCTATCAATTAGATGTATTCCAAATCATTGGTTATAGCCAGGTGAACGTATGAATGAATGTACCAATTTGGACATCATAAGGTAGTTATTTTTTTGGTAAGGGCATGTTGTTCATTTAACCCTTTTGAGATGATCAAAATAAATATTTTTTTCAATATATTTTTATTTTAAATTGTCAACTTGAGTATGAAGATAGACATGTAATCATTTTTTCTTTTTTTTAAAATTTAAGCTAAGTGGGTGGACTTTTGAAGATGTAACACATGGCTTAGTTAAATAACAATGTTTTTACATCTACTTTTATCAGGGGGAATTTTGTTTGGAAATGATTTAAAGGGCCTTACTATGGCTTGTCAAAAGTCATAAAAGACTTAAAATTGAAGTCCTTTGGTAGAATTCTTATGAAAGCTTATGTTATGGACTTTAAATGGTCAAAATATGACCCTATTTTAAAAGTCCTCTTGAGATTCAATTTTTTTTCAAAGCACATGTTTTGGAGATCTTTACAAATGACCTCATTTATATGGATTTTATTGGTTCATATTTATTGCATAATTTTCATTTAACACTCAACATTAAAATTGATTATCAATTTAATATTATAAAATGGATTGTGTGAACATTCACATGCGCCAAAATTGGTCCCCTCATTCATCCATTCATCTAACAATTTCATACTTTCATTCTAGTCATTTTAATAACAAATTTATAAAAAATTCACATGTATTAATGATTGGATTTATGACTAGTTAAAGTCATACATACCACATGCAAATGCTAGCACACGCAAAGGAGCCTAGCTAGCAATGTATGCCTAGCTTAAAGTAAGTAGCGTATTGCTAACACCTAGGTTTAAGCCTATTGCTAAGTTAAATAACCTATAGCTAACAACCTAAACCTAGCCTTGGCATCTAAATAGGTTGGAAGGTTGAGGACTTCAACCTTTCACCTTCATGTTGGGGGCTTAAGTCCAATTAACCATTACACCACATCTTCAACAAATAATACTTTGTGTTATTTTATTATTGTGACCATTTTTTTCTAACTTATCTAGGTAGCCTAGCTTAATTACCATACCTAGCCTACAACCCTAACCTAAGTTCTAACCTACCTAGCTTAACAACCTACCTAATAGCTACCTTTTTAATCTAACTACCTAATTACATACACTAGCCTAGCCCAATTACCCACTTGGATTAAGTACCTACGTACTTAGCCTACACCAAGAGCTACCTAATTAAGCTTACCTACAACCAACCAACCTACCTTCACTATTTACATAGCCTAGTCTACTTAAATTAGCTACATACCTAGCTACCTAGCCCACCTACCTAACCTAGGTACAAATTTAGCGTACCTATCTACCTATAATTACTAACCCCAAATCTACCTATATCATCTACTTATGTATAACCTACCCACCTACCTATTAATTATCAAACCCTTTCACATTTTCATACATATATTCATCCAATTGTACAACTTAGTCACAATAGATGGTCACACCTACAACCAAAAATTAACAAATAAACTCAATAGTACATACAACAATTGCAAAATCAACTTTTTGGCCATTTGTCTTTGGATGTGATGAATTATAGTTGACATGAACTCCCCTCATCCACTTTTTCATTCAAAATGCATAGCAATCACAACAAATAATCATATCTACAACTACAACTTGGCCATGCCAAATTTGAATTGCACTTATGACTCAACATTCTTGCAACTTGGGACACATACACTACAACAATTGCAATTGTTTAATTAATTGATTTGGACATTAGTTGCAAACATGAGGTCAAAATGCACAAGATTTTTTGTAGTGTAATATGATAATCTATCATCTTGAAGCTTTAAATAATAAGATGGAAATACATGTTCATTGACAAATAAAGATCTTTTCTTTCCAATATGTGATTTGAGCACCTAAGTAAAGCTTCATGTCTCCCAAGTCAATCATTTCACATGTTTGCTTCAATTGCATATTGCATCTCCACTTGATTTATCTACACTCCATCATCACAAATAATGAGCAAGTCATCAACATAAATAGTAGAATGACATACCTCCCATCCTTCATGAGATATTATAAGTTGAAATCCTCTTTGTTTTTGTTTAATCCTTAATTGAAAAGGTAGATGTTGACACAATTGTACCACATTATGGGGCTTATTTAAAACCATATAAAGCACATTGAAGTTTGCACACCTTTTGTTCACTATGGGCTCTATTACAAAACCTTCATGTTGGTCCATGTAGACATACTCCTCTAGTCCTCCATTAAAAAAAATAGTTTGGACATTTAAACGTTTCATCTTCCACAAGTTGGGTGTGCCACAAGTGCTTACTATGTAGTTATAGCCACACTAATAGAAGCCATAGCAAGTGCAACCAAGGTGCTTGGATTTTCATGTTTTAGTGTCAAATTTTGTACTAATTTTGCATGTTTTTAATAGGTTTACATTACAATGTTTTTGATACTTTATGAAAACATGTCTTATGATTTGAAACTCAACAAGGATAGATTATTCACAAACATTCATTAAACATTATAGTTCATGATTTTAAGCATTGCAAAGACTCCTAGTTTTGGGGAGATTTTTTTAACATGGCATATTTTGGGGTGATTCTTTAAACATATACGTGCAAACAAAAAAAAAAACTCTATATATTTTTGTTGTGCCCTTTGAGCCTTTTTGCTTTACAATATCATTTTTTTTTGGATGATCATGAATTGTTTTTAAAACAAAAAAGAAAGAAACACATTTAATGATTATTAAACAAAACGCTTTAAGAAGAATCAAGATCCAATTTCGTGTTATTTCATGATGAACATTGTTTTAGGTCATAAAAATTTAATAATGATTTTTTCAACTTACAAATGGAATATCCATAGGAATATTTCAAATAAGCACTCACTTGAATGGCAAGGTTGCCTCCTATTATTGTGGATGTTGTGGATGCACTCGTGCAAATTATAGCCCACTTCACAGCATGAGCAAAATTTTCATCAAAGTCCAAGGGGTTCCTTTTATCTATCCTTTTATTCTTTGGAAAATGTTTTGTATGTTGCTTTTGGCTAAATATCTTTCCCATGGACCAATGTGATAATGAAACTTGGGCATTCCACCAACCTTTTTTTGTTTTGACATATAATTTTGGTGTTTCAAATGAGCCATGTGCTTATGCCATAAATCAACCCGTTTTTCTTCACATAACAACTACAGATGAAATTATGGTTTCTAGCCAATACAAACCATTATTTTCAGATCTTACATTAATGCCTATCACTAATTGAAGATTGTTTGACTAAACAATCCAATTCATTTCTTTTGACCAAGTTACACTATGAAATAAGTTCAATTTGCAATGGCCTCTATTTAAAGTAAAATTATTGTCATAGAATATTTTTTTACATTTCAAAAAATGACAAGATGTGTACATTAAAGTTAATGACAATATTGTGAACTTTGGGGCAATTTGAGAAGTTTGGAATTTGCTATTGTCAATTCTTAAAAGTAAAGATTTTTTTTCTTGCTACCTTCCTTTCACAACACTTGAACTATTCTACACCATAATTATATGGACAATCCTTAATTACATCGGCAATAAAAATAATCCAATAGTTGTCCCTTTTCTCTTGTTGCCATAAATACATCGATGGCCTTTAGTTACATTGGTAGTAAAAATAATCCAACAACTTTAACACTTGCTTTACTGGGACATGGGGCTTCTTCTTCCCTCCATTAACAATTCTTTTTCCATGATGATACCATCTTTCCACAAATCATAAGCGAATTCTATAGGTTACATTGGCTATTGCAGCTGGTACTATAGCATATAATTCATGGATGTGTGGAACGAGAATACCAAGATAACATTGGTGGACTCCAAAGCAAGCCCATCTTTGGGTGATACCACTAAGAATGTCACACCTTGATTTTTCTAGACCCATCAAACTTTGAAAAATCATAGGAAACACTTAAATAAACATTTTCATAATAAAAAATTATGAATACATTTATTAGGTTCCATATATTTTTAAATATTAATAATATCAAGAATATTGTGTATTTTGATTTTCCTAATCATTGCATTTAGAAAAAGTTTTAAAAATGTAACACTAATTTTCTCCTTGAATTTTTTGGTCATGAACATTGATTTGAAATATGATTTGAGAATTTTATTGTGAAGTTTTTTCTTAAGGTAATTTGGAAGTCATTTTATTTTTGGGTTTTTATTTGGAAATTAATTGATTAAATATAATTTAGTTATGAATTTCCAAAGTTGATGATGTCGATTTTTTAAAGGGCCATTTTAATTAAGAATATAAAATTTAAATTTTATAATATTTTTATTCCCATGCAATGGATAAACATGAAATAATAATAATTTATAATTATGAAAAAAAAAAATTTAAGGGACTGAAGAAAATGATTTGGTTGTTTTTCTTAACCATTCTTTGAGGTGGCTCCTAATGGTACCACCCAAGGATGGGTTCACCCTCCATGTATGTGTTTGAAATGGTTCAAGTTCAACAAGTACCAAACTTAAGGAGTGTGAGCTCACGCATCCTTTTGATGGTTCATCTTGGTATGTGCTTGTGTTGGGGATGAAACAACCAGGTATTGTTAGCATGGTTTCCATCTGTTACTACATGAGCTTGTTTAGGTCTATGTAGTCAACATTGTAGTTTTGTATTCAAAGGGAGTGAAATTAGAAAAATGAAATTTAGGCTTCTAGGGTTATTAAGGGGCATTAACCTATCACAGTAATGCTCCATTTTTGTTTTAAACTATTTCATTATTTTGTGTGTAGGCATCTCTATGCCTTAGACTTCGATGCTTGCTTATATAGGGGCAAGTTAAACTAATAATAAGTTTATCTTGATGAAGCTAGTTTATAACAATGACGGCGACAAGGTAAACTTCTAAATACTGCAAACAAGTTGAATATGAATTAGAAAATAACATAACTAGCAAATAACATTTGGAGTTCAAAGTTTTTAAAAGGCTCTTGCATAAGAACAATAACAACATTGATACTGCAACAATGACAACCTATTTCATCTTAACAGTTTTCTTACACTCAAATGTCAAATAATTATTTTATTTTCAAAACTGGCTTCAACATTATAAATGGATTTTTTTTCTTGATATTATGTCCAAAATTTATATTTAACAACGATGATTGAAGCTATCATTGTCATAGTGAACTACATCTATAGCTGCAACTTGGTCTCATGCACTTTGATGTTGATGTTGGAGACATGTAGCTGCTTCTAGGCTTAGCAAGCAAAACAACTATTATTATTATTATTATTATTATTAGCTTGCGTTCTCGAACCATGGTAAGTTGTCTTGCATCTAGATTTCATTATTGAGTTAGAACCGAATAATTAATACACTCAGGATATGATTTTCTTACATATCGTCAATTAAAATTAGGTGTTGGATATTACTTCCTATAACAACTATGTGTTTTGGCTACAGATTGCAATCAACTTGATTACTTTAAGGTGGTCCAACCTCTCTACCCAAAGCACAACATCAACCTTATCTTTGTGCCCAATGCAAAGAATCTGATGTATCTAAAATTGTAATAAGTCATGAAAGACACGTATAAGGAAGACTAGAAGTGGGTTTTCTTTGCTAAGAAGCATTCAAGGTAATGATTTACTTTTTAAAGAAAGAACAATAAGGTGGTTTGGGCCTAGATGCAGTAGTAGTCCATCATGGGTAGATTCAACATGCTTTGGTTTGCGTGCATTGTCAAAGGAACCTTCTTTGTGTTTTGGTGATTATTGTGTATTTATCGAAATCTACCATCATAAGGAACTAATGAAATCCATAGAATGTCATGGCAATTGAGATCACTCCTATTTGTGTTGATGGTCTAACACATTGTGAGAGACTCTCATAAGGTTATGACTACAGTGCTTGTTGTATTTTTACCTTCAACTTGTGCAAGAAAGTTTTTGCAATTTTTGCCTCCTAGGATAGATATGGACAATCTTATGTTGGAGTCCATGTTTAAGGTATGTTCTTTGACTCATAAAGATGTCTACATGTTCCACACTTTCTAAAATAGAATGTTTCACAAACTATAAATCGACTCTTGTGTGGATTGTTTTGTGGGTTCTTCAAAGTTTTGCAATGTTTTAGGTTTCTCAACAACTTGCTTTGGGCATGTGAACACATGCAAGTAGTAAAAGCAAAGTTGCAGAAGGAACCAATGATCTTCATAAGGAATGTAGATCTTAATTTTGGCGATGCTAAAAAAATGTAAACTAGTCAACTTTATGGCCAGATAGAAAGGTACCAACCATTCTTGCAACTCCTCCATATGTGATGATTTCTAGAAAGAAGAACAAGAAACATAGATCAATTTTTTAAATTACTTCATATCCATATTTTCCACATAGGATTTGGGATTCGTAGAAAAATCAATTTACAATCTAACTTGCTCTAGAACATAGAGTTATAACTTGTTATTTATTTGGATTCTACATGGAGATGTGCATAAATAGCTATATATACAAACTTAAGAGGTATGGGCATTTTTCATCCCTCACCATTACATTCACAATTTTGGCTCATGGATTTTGTTCCATTGCTTTATTTAGATGACTTCAACATTTCCATATGATATTGTTCCTTATCAAATACCAATACTTTTTGTATGATGTAGGTTTTCCTTTAAGGTTATTACAACCTATATTAAAGGTACTATCAAAATATTAATGTAATGGTTTTCCACTTTATCAACATTGTACTTATGCATATTTGAATACAAAATATCTTTTGATTATTTCAAACATGTATAGTAAAGATGTGAAATTGATAATAATAAGAAAAAAATTGTTATTTTAAAAGCATTTTACATATCAAATCCAAGAATGTATAGAATTAAAATGCAAATATATCACAATTTTAAACAATTAGATAATTAAATTTCAAAGTTTCATAAATCAAAAAATATATACTAGAATATTGAATGACAAGGAATGAATGCAAGAAATAGACATAAACCTTAATATACTAAATTAATATTTGATGTAAATTATAAGTATACTTTTGGGATGAATTTTGGTTGTTTCAAACATGTATAATAAAGATGTGAAATTGATAACAATAATAAAAAATATTTTACACATCAAATCAAGAATTTCTAAAACGAAAATGTAAATATATCACAATTTTCAATAATTAAATAGTTAAAATTTCAAAATACATATAGTAGAAAGTCAAATAATCATAAAAATAATATAATTACATAATTTCAAAAAATTAATATAACTAAATAATTACATTAAATTACTGTAATTGAATTACAACACATTATGGTGATTACATTATTTTAGAAAATAATCAAATAATTACAGTAAGTTTTTGTGATTAAATAATTTTCGAAAATCCAAAAAACTTATCAAATCATTATTATTATTATTTAATAACTACAAAACATTATTATAAAATATTGTAAAATAATTTCAGAAAATTACTATGATGAAATAAACTTTGTAAACTTATGTAATTAAGTACATAAAAAAAAAATTGCAACTAATACTTTCAAAAAGCGTCAATTAATAAATAACCATGATTACAATTAATTAAAATCATCAATTCAAATTTTAAAAACCTTAACATCACATCAATTGAAGATTTTGGAAAATGATATTTATAACATTTGTCCAAATAAAAAATGTAAACAACAAATTGATTAAATAAACTTTGGTTTACATAATAATGTAATATATCATATTGTTACTAATTGACATACTAAAGGTTATAATAAATAATTTTACAAATGAGAGACTTAAAATATTAACTAATAATTAATTTTAAAAGTTCAAGATAGAAATTTTAATTTTAATAATATCAAAAAAATATTAAAGATGTTTTAATATGTACCAAAATAAATGTTAAATATATTTTTTCGAATCGTATTTGGTATTAAACCAAAATTATGAAATGTCATACAATATTAATATTGTATATGTTTAACTTACCCAACACAAGACTTAGGGCACTTAGTTGACATAAATAATATTTATCTTTTTGAGCAAGCCAATTGCCATTTTGATCAATGAAACCCCTAGGGTATTTATATAATATAGGTTTCCCTTGTCACTTTTGACTAAGCCAAATGTCATTTTGACCAACGAAATCCATAGGGTACCTAAGTAGTTTAGGTACCTCTTGTCACTTTTGACTAAGTCAAATGTCATTTTGATTGGGATATTCATTTTTAAATACATTTTGACTAAATGTTCAATTTGACACTTGGTTGAATAGGTCATCTTGGTCAAATTGCTTAATCAAAAACTACACGTGTCATTTAAAATTTGAAATTCCATCAAAATGGATATGTTTAGGGGTCAAAAAGGATCATTTAGTCAAGTTGTACCATCACTTTGGATTCTTAAAGATATTTTTACAAACCATCATTTCCTCTAATGTTAAGGTATATATAATTATAGGGCAAAAATCCCAAGGTGCAATGATATCATCCAAAATGATGATACATATTCGTATGTAATGTTATCTTTAAAGTGACAAGTTGAAATTTTTTGAAAATTGTTAACAATCTTGAACCCCTAAAAATACATGTTTTTAGAAAATGTGAACATTGTTGTAAATTGAGATACTAACACATGTATCAGTGTAATCTAGTATGCACTATGTGCAATACTAATGCAATACACAGAGATATATATATATAATGTTATATGTACATTTTTAGTTTACATCTTTAACATATGAAATGTTCATAAATATTGAGTGTTAATTACATTTATTGTTAAGACATATTTGTAATTGGGTAAAAAATTTCAATAATTGATACATAGGCAATATAATATGTTAACATTTAGTATGGATTTTTTTCACAAAATTGGCATCCAAGTTAGATAATATTATGCACATTCTATCATGTATTCTAACTACATGCCTTTCACATTGACAACGTGTGGCCTTCTACAACTATTTGTTAATTTTATTTTTCTAACAATACAATTTTCAATTTTCAATTTTTTCCTTGTGTCATTATGACCTTGGTTTCATGAACCATTGGAACAAAACAAACAAATTACCTTCCTTCATATATATAGATATTTTTGTAGTTCATTTGAACTTTTATTTGAATGATTGTTTCAAAGTTTAGATTTT
>Ga0116229_10007134_pt1 | contig 17795 bp, 19 predicted proteins | sample S1TSphgellanicum_3_FD_87313 | JGI IMG/M metagenome (GOLD analysis project Ga0116229, IMG submission 87313) | Host-associated microbial communities from peat moss isolated from Minnesota, USA - S1T2_Fc - Sphagnum magellanicum MG | ecosystem: Host-associated > Plants > Peat moss > Unclassified... | reverse complement strand
CTTGTCGCCCGATGGCCAGTTCATCGCCGGCGCGGTCCAGCGGCTAGGCTTTCCCGCGATCAGGGGGTCTTCGCGCAAGGCGTCCGATCCCGCCCAAGATAAAGGCGGGGCGACAGCGTTTCGCGACGTCCTTAAATGGATCAAGGGCGGCGGCGGCGTCGCCATAACACCGGACGGCCCCAAGGGCCCGCCCGAGACGATGAAGGAAGGGGCGCCCATGCTGGGACGAGTGTCGGGCGCGCCTGTGCTCTTCGTCGGGTTGGCCTCCGCTCCCTGCCTTAGACTGAAGAGCTGGGACCGTGCGGTGATCCCCCTGCCCTTCACCCGAGGCGCCATAGTCTGGGCTGGCGGCGAGCCGGCGGCGCGGGCGTCAGACACTGAGACCCTCGCGGCGGTTTGGTCCGAGACCCTGTCGGCCCTCACCCGACGGGCCGAAGCGCTGCTCAAGTGACGCTTCCTCCGACCCTTCCTCTGGCCCTTCGCGCCTACGGCTGGGCGAGCGGCCTGGCCGAGCCTCTTGCGCCCTTGGTGCTAAAACGGCGCGCCCAAAGCGGCAAGGAGGATCCGGATCGGATCAAAGAGCGGCTCGGCTACGCCTCGCGTGCGCGCCGCGATGGACCGCTGGTCTGGCTTCACGGCGCCAGCGTCGGCGAAAGCCTATCGCTCCTGCCGCTGATCACTCGGCTGAGGTCCGAGCGCCCCGAGCTTCAGGTGCTCTTGACGACAGGCACCGTCACGTCAGCCGAGCTGATCGCGCGCCGGGCGCCCGGCGAGGTGATCCATCAGTTCGCTCCCGTGGACGCGCCCCGGGCGGTCGATCGCTTCCTCAATCACTGGCGACCCGACCTTGCGGTCTTCGTTGAAAGCGAAGTCTGGCCGAACCTTTTGCTCGCGGCCAAGGCGCAGGGCGCAAAACTGGCCCTGATCTCCGCCCGCCTGTCGCAGAAAAGCCTCACCGGATGGGCCCGGCGGCCAGAGGCCGCTCGGACGCTGTTTCGCAGCTTCGACCTGGTTCTGGCGCAGACTGATGCTATGGCGCAGGGCCTGCGCACGCTCGGGGCCAAGGACCACGGCCGGCTCAATCTCAAGCTCGCCGGCGCACCCCTCAGCGTGGACCAGGCCGATCTGGCCGTACTGAAGACCGCCGCCGGCGATCGGCCGGTGTTCGTCGCGGCCTCCACCCATCCCGGCGAGGACGAGATCGTCCTCGACGCCTTTGGGATGATCAGCCGTTACGCCCTCTTGGTGATCATTCCAAGGCACCCAGGACGGGCCGAGGACATCCTATCGGCCGCGCGTGTGCGAGGGTTCGCCGCGTCCTTGCGGACCGCAGAGCCGTTCGGCGAGGCTCACGTCTATGTCGCCAATACTCTGGGCGAAATGGGGCTCTGGTTTTCCCTCGCCTCGGCCGCGTTGATCGGGGGCAGCCTGCTGCCCGGACCTGGCGGACACAACCCCATAGAGCCGGCCCAGCTCGGTTGTCCGATCATCACAGGCCCCCAGGTCGACAACTGGCGCGGCGTCTACGCCGCCCTGATCGGCGCTGGCGCGGTGGCGATCGTGCGTGATGCGCTAGAATTGACCGCGGCCTTTACCGACGTCCTGTTGCAGCCCCAAGCCGCGCGAGAGCGGGCCCAGCATGCCCGCCGGGTGGTCAGCGACGGCGAAACCGGATTAGACACCGCCGTCGCCGCGCTCCTAAAGCTCGTTCCGTGAGGCCTTGGTCGACCCCGCGCTGGTGGTATAGCGAAACCGGCGGCAGCCTCGCCCTGAAAATCCTGCTGACGCCAATCTCCTGGATCTGGACCCGGGCGAGCGCGCAACGCATGGCTCGGGCTGAGCCGATCGACGTCGGCGTTCCCGTGATTTGCGTCGGAAACCTCACCGTCGGCGGAGCTGGCAAGACGCCGGTCGCCCGTGAGGTTCTGCGGCGCCTGCGTCTCAGGGGCGTTCAAGCGCACGGACTGTCGCGCGGCTATGGCGGACGTCTGGACGGTCCGGTCCGCGTCGAGCCTTCATTCCATAGCGCCGCTGACGTGGGGGATGAGCCGCTGATGCTGGCGAATGACGGGCCCATGTGGGTGGCTCGCGACCGCGTCTTAGGGGCCAAGGCCGCCAAAGCGGCGGGCGCAGGCGCCGTGGTGCTCGACGACGGCCATCAGAACCCCAGCCTGAACAAAACCCTGTCTCTGGTGGTGGTCGACGGCGAGACCCGGGGCGGCGAGTGGCCCTTCGGAGACGGCGCCGGCTTTCCGGCAGGACCGATGAGGGAGCCATTTGAGGTCGGTCTGGCGCGCGCCGATGCGGTGGTGATCCTGCTTCCCGCCGACCTTCAAACCGCCGAGCCGCGGCTCATAGAGCTTTTCCAAGGCCGACGGGTGCTGGTGGCGCGGCTTCAGCCGGCGGCCGAGCCGCCCAGGGGTCCCCAGCTCGGGTTCGCCGGCGTCGCCAAGCCCTGGAAGGTAGAGCGGGCGCTCAAAGCCGCCGGGTGCGACCTCGTCGACTTCGCGCCTTTTCCAGACCATGCGCCCTATCGGGAGGCCGATCTCGGCGTCCTCGCGGCTCGGGCCAAGACCCTTGGCGCGGGCCTGGTCACCACGGAGAAGGATTGGGTCCGTCTCAGCCCGGACTGGCGCGCCCGCGTCGCCAAATGGCCGGTGCGCGCCCAGTTCGAGGACGAAGCGGCCCTCGACGGCCTCTTGGACGCCGCTTTGGCCGACCGAACCTCCGAGCGCCGCGGACGCGGCTGAAGATAGGCTTTGAGCAGAGGGAGAGCCAGCCTCCAAAGCGTGTGTCCAGCGCGTGACGCCCGGCGCGCGCCCGCCGCCGGGTCGGAGCCGCCGGCGCATCGCCCCCTTGAGCGCCTCGCCAGCGCTTCGATTCTAGACGGAGGTGACGCCTTTGATCGGCGAGACCGGTTTTGACGGCGGCCCGAACAGGAAACGGTCGATGAAGCCGCACAGCTCCCTCATCTCCTGGGCGGCGATGGTCTCGGCGGCGAGCTCCTCGGCTGAGCGACCTTGCTCCATGACAGTCTGGTAAGCGGCCCGCGCCCGAATCACGACCGGTGCGATCGGAAGTCTGAGAAGGTCCAGGGCCTCGATTGCGCGTCTGACGATCGGCGGCTCGATCGCTTCTCGCGGGGTGGGGGCCTGATTGAGGACCACCAGACCCGGACGGCGCAGCTGCCGGATGATGCTGCTGGTTCTTACGGCCGCCGAGAGGTCAAGGAAGGTCGGTCGCACGACGAGCAGCGAGAGGTCGGAAAGCACCACCGCCTTGGCGGTTTCATCCTCAAGCACCGCCGGCGTGTCGATGATCAGAGCGTCGGCGCCGGAATTCATCGCCGTGGTCTTCAGAGCGAATAGCTTGGAGCCGGAGGTGGCGATCAGTTCCGGACCCGGGTCGCTACGGCCCTTGAACACCTCGATTGCGGATCGCTGGGGGTCTGCATCCGCCAGGATGGTCGTTCGCCCCCTCAGCATGAAGCCGAGCGCCAGATGCGCGGCGATCGTGGTCTTGCCTGAGCCGCCCTTGCGACCAACAACCGCAACGGTTCTCATAAAGACACCAACCGCCATCCCCTCGAAACCCACCTAGTCGTTAACGCGCCCAGCCGCATCATCGGAGGTGTGAACTTTTGACGTCAGATTCAAACAAGCCCCTTAGTGATCAGCATGGAGGCGCCTGTGTCTCTATGACGGCCCGGGCGCATCTGACCTCTCTCTTTTTTGCAGGGCGCCGGCGCCGATCAAAGGCATCGTCCGCATAGCGCCGCGCGCGCCGATGGGGTCGACCAAAAGAAGGCGCCGAGCCCCAGCGGCGGTTATTCTGTGGGCCATTCTGCAAAAACCTCTGTCCTCAGCGCCCGCGGCGACCAGATCGGCCCGATCGGGTTTGAGGCGCCGAACGTAAGACGGGTGCGCAAACTCCGGCGCCGTGTGGATCAATAAAACCGCAGTGCGGGCGCATCCGCCGGCGCCCCTGTCAGCCTTGGCGCGCGCCCGGGCGCACGACCTCGCCGCTATCTCAGCCCGGCGCGTTTGGCGAATTCCAGAGCCGAGTCCGCCAGGGGCACGACCCGATCGGCATTGGCCACCGCCTGAGCGCTCGAGGCTGTGCCGTCGCGCACACGACCGACGATGCCCTGCAGGATGCCGGCCAGACGGAACTGATTGTACGCGAAATACCAGTCGAGGGCCGGCAGGCTGCTGCGGCCAGTAAGGCCGCAATATTGCTCCACCGCCTCCTCCAGGGTCGGAATGCCGAGCGCTTTCAAGTCAAGACCTGCAATCCCCGAGCGGCCGTCGCCTTTGGCGAACCAATTCATCAGGAAATAGGTAAAGTCGGCCAAGGGATTGCCGAGGGTGGAAAGTTCCCAATCCAAAACCGCCGCCACCTTCGGCTCGTCCAGGTGGAGCGCCATGTTGTCCAGCCGATAGTCGCCGTGGACGATGGAGGTCGTGTCGTCGTCCGGCACCGTGGCCGGCAGGAATTCCATCAGCTGCTCCATGGCCGGAATGGTCATGGTTTCGGACGCCCGATACTGCTTGGTCCAGCGGCCGATTTGGCGGGCGAAATAGTTGCCGGGCTTGCCGAAATCCGCAAGGCCAATGGCCGCGTAGTCGGTGTTATGAAGGTCCGCTAAGGTCTTGATCTCGGCCTGATATATCGCGCGTCGTTCCTCGGGCGACATACCCGGCAAAGAGCCGTCCCACAGAATCCGCCCCTCAACCATGCTCATCACATAGAACATGGTGCCGATCACACTGTCGTCGGTGCAAAGGGCGTAGGCGTGAGCGACAGGGAATCCGGTTGTGCCAAGGGCAGAGATCACCTTGAACTCGCGGTCAACCGCATGGGCGGATGGGAGCAAAACACCGGGCGGTTTTCGACGCAGAACATACTTTCTCGCCGGCGTGACCAACTGATAGGTCGGATTGGACTGGCCGCCCTTGAACTGGCGCACTTCTAGAGGTCCGCAGTAATCGGAGACGTTCTGCGACAGCCAGGCCTCGAGCCTGGTCTCGTCCAGGCGGTAGCGCTCGTCTACCGGTTTTGTGCCTGAGAAGGTGTCCTGAGCGGAAAGGGCGGCTTCAGCCATCAACAGTCCTCGACCTGGGCGTACCCATAATTCTTTGGGCTTTGTGGCGCCGCCCACGCCGGGGCGCAAGGGAAGCCATGTGCATGAATTTTAGCGTCTAATGCGCACTGGAGCATTGGCGCGCCGAAGGCCGTGACACCCTGGCGGCGGACCGCGCCCAGGGCAGGGAGGCGGTGCTCAAGGGTCCCTAACCGCCCGCCCGCCGATGTCGGAGCGGTAAAAGCCGCCTGGCCAGTCAATCTGCGCCGCCGCCGCGTAGGCGCGCTGACGCGCCTGCGCGAGGGTCTCGCCGCGCGCGCAGACGTTCAGCACCCGCCCGCCCGCGGCGACCAAGGCGCCGTCCGCCCGTCGAGCGGTGCCGGCATGGAAGACCTCGACCTCCGGCCCAAAGCCCTGCTCAGCGCCACGGATCACTGAGCCGCTCTCTGGCGCATCCGGATACCCGCGCGCGGCGAGCACCACGCAGACCGCCGCCTCGTTGCGCCAATCTGGCGGCGGCAGATCCGCGAGGGTTCCCATGGCGGCGGCGTAAAGATACGGCAAAAGGTCGCTCTTTAGCCTCAACATCAGAACCTGGCACTCCGGGTCCCCGAAGCGGGCGTTGAACTCCACCAGAGAGGGGGTGTCCTTTTCGATCATCAGCCCTGCGAACAGGACCCCCCGAAACGGCGCCCCTTCTTGGGTCATGGCCCGGAGCGCCGGCAGGATCAGGGTTTTTTCGGCAGCCGTCACAGCGGCGGACGTGGCGACCGGCGCCGGCGAATATGTCCCCATGCCGCCTGTGTTCGGGCCTTGGTCGCCGTCGAAGGCGCGCTTATAGTCCTTCGCGGCGCCGAACAGGACAGCGGTTTTCCCGTCGCAAAGGGCGAACAGCGACGCCTCCTCCCCTTCAAGGAAGGCTTCGATCACAACCCGCGCACCGGCGCCGCCGAATCGACCGCCGAGCATGGCGCTGATCGCGGCCTCGGCCTCCGCGCGATCTTGGGCGATCACCACCCCCTTGCCCGCCGCGAGCCCGTCAGCCTTGATGACATAGGGCGGCGTGAAGCCATCAAGCGCCGCAAAGGCGTCGTCAGCGCTGTCGCAGGCGACATGCGCAGCGGTCGGCAGACCGTAGGCCTCAGCCAAAGCCTTGGAAAACGCCTTGGAGGTCTCAAGACGGGCCGCTGATGCGGTCGGGCCAAAGCAGGGAACGCCCGCGGCGGCCAGGGCGTCGGCGAGGCCGACGGCGAGGGCCGCCTCTGGACCCACCACCACAAGGTCAGCGTCGATCTCAGTCGCGAGCCCCACCAAGGCGTCGACATCTGTCACGCCCACCGGGCGGCACTCGCAGAGCGTCGCAATGCCCGGATTGCCCGGGGCGGCCACCAACCGGGTCAGCCCGCGCGACTGAGCGATTTTCCAGGCCAGTGCGTGTTCGCGGCCGCCGGAGCCCACAAGAAGGACGTTCATAGCCGCCGTCTCGCCCGCGCGGCCGCGAGGGTCAAGCGGTCGCGCAGCGCGGACATCGCGCCTATCTTGCGCCGATGACCCTGCTCGAATCAGCGCCGATGGAGCCAGCCCCCGGCAACACGCCTTCTTATTCGGTGTCCGAGCTCGCGTTTGCGATGAAGCGAACCTTGGAGGACGCTTATGGGTTCGTGCGGTTGAGAGGGGAGATTTCGAAGGTGACCCGACATGCGTCGGGCCACATTTATCTCGCGCTTAAGGACGAGCGCGCCTGTATCGATGGGGTGGTGTGGAAGGGCAGTGTTCGCAGTCTTGGCTGTCAGCCCGAGACCGGGCTGGAGGTGATCGTCACCGGTCGCATCACCACCTACCCTGCCCGCTCATCCTACCAGCTCGTGATTGAGAGTATGGAGCCTGCCGGGGTCGGCGCTCTTTTGGCCCAGCTCGAGCGTCTGAAGGTGAAGCTGCAAGCCGAAGGCCTGTTCGACGCAGCGAAAAAGCGCGCCCTGCCCGCCTCGCCCGCCGTCATCGGGGTGGTGACGAGCCCGACCGGAGCCGTCATCCGCGACATCCTGCACCGGATCCGCGATCGGTGGCCTTGCCGGGTCCTGGTATGGCCGGTCGTGGTGCAGGGGTCTGAAGCCGCCGCTCAGGTCGCAGCGGCCGTGCGCGGATTTAACGCCCTCGGCGCCGCGAACGCCCTTCCCCGTCCGGATCTCATCATTGTCGCCCGCGGCGGCGGCTCGATCGAGGATCTCTGGGCGTTCAATGACGAGGCGCTGGCCCGCACCGTCGCCGATAGCGCCATTCCGCTGATCTCTGCGGTGGGGCACGAGACCGACACCACCCTGATCGATTTCGTCTCGGACCGGCGCGCGCCCACGCCGACAGCGGCCGCGGAAATCGCGACGCCGGTGCTCGCCGATCTGAAGGCGCAGGTGCTTGGGCTGGAACAGCGGACAGCCCGAGCCGTTCAGCGCACCTTCGAGCTTCGGCGCGCGCGCCTCGATAGCGCGGCGCGCGGCCTCCCCCGTCCCGAGGCGCTTCTGGGGCTTTCCAGCCAGAGGTTCGACCTGGCCGCCGGCCGTCTCGCCGCCGGCCTTAGCCTCAATGTCGCGGCGCATGAACGGGACCTCGTCGGGATCTCAGGACGTTTGAAGCCCCATTTGCTGCATCGGCCTGTTGCAGAGCGGGCCGAACGGCTGACCAACCTCCCCCCTCGCCTCGCCGTCGCCGTCGCGCGACTGATCGAGCGGCGCGAAGACAGGCTCGAGCAGCAGGGACGTCTGCTGCGCTCTTTTCATCCCGAAGCGCCGCTTTCACGTGGCTTCGCCCTGGTGCGCCGCTCAGACGGAGCGCTGATCCATGCATCCGCCGATCTCAGCCCAGGCGAAGCCATCGCGCTCAAATTCGCCGACGGAATCGCCAGGGCGAAGGTCGAAGGCGATGCGGCAAAGATGACACAACGCAAACAAGCGTCACCGGATCAGGGAAATCTTTTCTGAGTCCGCAGTTTGCGCCGGGCCGGAGACAGATTACAATCCGGTCATGAACGCTTTCGATCGCAACTTGGATGGGCCAGCCGCCGTACACTTCGGCGACGGGGAATATGTTGTCTTGAAGCCCGGTCGCTATGTGATCTGCTCTGTCTCCGGACGCCAGGTGCCGTTGGAGTTGCTGCGCTACTGGAATGCGGAACTGCAGGAGGCCTATGCCGGCCCTGAAGAGGCGCTTGCCCGGTGGAAAGCGCTTCAAACCGCCGCTTGATAGAAGGGGCGCGCCGGGCGGACCGCGCAGCCGCCCGACCGTCGTTCCCGGAATGACGGCGTTAGGTTTTGAATCGCGCTGACCTATCAGTTGACGGAGGCTAAGGATCTGAACGCATGGGTGGCTTAGAGAACCTTCGCGTCTTGCTCGTGGACGACAACCAGCACATGCGCGCCATTGTCATGACTGTGCTGGCCGGCGTCGGCGTGCGCAATGTGCGTGAGACGCGAGACGGCGCTGAGGCGCTGGAAGCCTTGCGTGACTGGCCTGCCGATGTCGCCATCGTCGATTTCCAGATGTTCCCGATTGACGGGGTGGAGTTCACGCGCATGGTCCGCGGGGCGCCGGACAGCCGCAATCCCTACCTGCCGATCGTGATGATGACCGGCCATTCTGAAAAATCGCGGGTGGTTGAGGCGCGCGACGCCGGCGTGACGGAATTCGTCGCCAAGCCCTTGACCGCGCGCTCTGTGCTCGAACGCCTGCAGGCGGTGATCTACCGTCCCCGCCCCTTCGTCCGTTCTGCAAGCTATTTTGGCCCGGATCGGCGCAGACGTGACGATCCGACCTACAACGGAGCGTGGCGGCGCGCCGCAGACAACGGCAAACCGCCGGCCAGCCGCGGCGGCCAAGCCGGTGCAGGCGACAACGAGTTGCAGTGGGACGAAGCCTAAGCCGCCGGGCAGGTGTTCGCGCCCATCGGTCCCGCGTCAGACGATGGCGGCATAGTGGGCGTCGGGCCATCGTTTGTGGACCCAGAACCAGTCTTGAGGACGGCGGCGTATTCGCTCTTCGATATAGGCGTTGATTGCTGCGACGCCGGCGCGCACGTCATTGTCGCGATCGCCCGTATTCACAAGCACGATCGGCTCGTCAACCGTCACCCGAAACCGCGCCTTGGGCAACCGCTCGACCCACATCGGTTGCAGGAGCGCGCCGAAGCGAAGCGCAACCCGGGTTGGCGCGCCGGCGGTGTGGACGATGTGGCCGAAGAAGGGCGCTGCGACCCCGCTGTTGAACTTCTGGTCGTTCAAGAAGGAGACCGACTGGCCTTCTTTCAGCGTCTCGAGCAGTTCGCGTGAGCCGATCCCGCCCTTTGGCGCGAACAGCCTGACCCCGTATCGCGCGCGGGTCGTGATGATGCGCTTGTCGATGTAGGGATTGTTCGCTGCACGATAGGTGACCCGGCAGGGTACGCCGGCGTCGACGATGGCCGCGGCCATGACCTCCCAGTTGGCGAAATGACCTGAGATCAGGATCGCCGGCTTTTCCGCGTTGGCGATGGCGACCAAACGTTCGCGCCCGACCACTTCGACACGCCCTCTTCCTGGCGTCAGCCGGTCGGTCAGCGGGAACTCAAAGAAGGTGCGTCCAAGCCCGTCCCATTGTGCGGCGAGCAGGGCGGCGCGCTCTTGGGCGGTCCAGTCTGGGAAGGCGAGTTCAATATTGCGGGCCGCAATCCGGTTCGAACGCGTGTAGCGGCCCAGCCTCTGGAACAGCCAGCCGCCCAGCGCCGAAACCTGCTCGATCGGAAACGGCCGGGCGATCGCCCGCGCCACATCGAACGCCAGCGCCTCCAGCCGCCAGGCGAGGTGTCTGAGGAAGGTGGGGCGCCGATCGGCCATGGGCTTGGATTAGGCAGTTGCGCCTCGCGCCGCAACGCGCCTGAGCTTTAACCGGTGCGCAAGGCTTGGCTGTGTCTCCAAAGTCACGCATGCTGGATCTGTGCGGGTCTCAAGTCTCTTCGCCCTGACCGTTCTGACAAACGCCCTGGCCCAGGCCGGCGGGGCGGCCCCGACGCCGCCAGATGCGCCTTTGCCCGTGTTGCTCAGTCTTCCAGGCAAGGATGTGATGAGCGGCCATTATCCGCCCCAGGCGGCTCGGCTTGGACTCAAAGGTCAGGTCAAGCTCAGATGTCGTGTCAAAGTGGACGGGTCGAGCGAATGCCGCGCCCTTGAGGAGACGCCGCCAGGCCTCGGCTTCTCGGCGGCCGCCGAGCAGATCTCGTCCGATTTCCGGTTCAAGCCCGCGCTCGCCAAAGGCGCGCCCGTAGAGGCCGATTGGTATACCGTGCTTAATTTCACAGATCCGGCGCGTCCAACGGACGGTCCCAAGGCGAGCGACGATAAACCCCCGCGTCTGGCCTCAAGGCCGACCGCCGAGGACATCGCCAAGTTCTATCCCCCCCTCGCTCATCTTTATGAGATTGGCGGTCAGGCGATCATCACCTGCGGAATAAGGCCGGACGGGACGTCGCCCGACTGCAAAGCCAGAGGCGAGACGCCGCCGGGCTTCGGGTTCGGCCACGCCGCCGAGAAGGTTGCGGCGACGTTTCACTTTTCGGCGGGAACGATGAACGGCCTTGCGGTCGAGCAGTCATGGACCTCCCGCATCTCGTTTCAGCCGGACGCCGAAGCAGAGGCTGACCCTGCCCCAACGACGCCGGCAGCGTCTGGCGAAGCGCTGAAACTGGCCGAGCAGTTCGTTGTTAGCGACGACCTCTTGGCGACCTTCGATGCAGCGGCGGCCAGCGCCGCGGCCAAGCGCGACTGCACGGCGAACGGCGGGGGCGCCTGCGAGCAGTTCGCCAAGGCTGTTGAAGACGCCGTGACCGAGGAAAACGCCACGCTTCGCGCATCGATGATCGCCTGGGTGGCGAGCACCTACACGGACGACGAACTCAAAGCCTTGGTCTTCACCCCCGGCGCGCGCAATTCGGGTCTGATCGAAAAAGGAGGCGCGTTGGCCTTGGCGTTTCCCAAGCTTGAGCATCGCGCTGCGCGCGATCACCATCGCCTGATCGCAAAGCACTACTGCGCGGTGATCGGCTGTCCGCCCCTCATCCTGGGGTCCGCCCCGGCGCAGGGCTCAGGAAAGCGGTGAGACCGCGCCTCGTGCTGTCGCCAAACGCAAATCCGAGATCCTCAGTTCGGCGTGATCAGCTTCGCCCCGGGCGCGCGTCTCTTCTCCCTCTAGGGCCTCGACGGGGTCAAGGGCGAGGGTGACCGCTCCAAGAGGCGCTCGACCATCAAAAAACGCGGTTAGTCCTACCCCCTCGCCCCGAGGCCAAAAGGACAGGCTGACAAATCCAGAGCGCCATGGACCAGCGCAGAGCCGCCGAAGGCAGGTTCACTGACCCTATGACGCAGGCGCCAACCCCCATGGGCGGCGTCAGTCAGGAAGGCGGTCAGGCCGCAATAATGATCTGGTGCTCGCCTGAGCGCGCGAAGACGCACGGCGAGCCGACCACAGGTTCAAAGCCGTCCGGCGCCGGCTCGCCTGCGCCCAGAACGAGCCTTCCGCCGGGGGCGAGGGCTTGTTCAAGCCGCGCAAGGGTCGTTACTCGCGCGTCAGGGGCGAATGCTGAGACCACGTTGCGACAGAGGATCAGGTCATAGCCTGTGTCGACCCGAAATGGATCAATCAGGTTCAAGCGCATCCAGCGCACCCGTTGGCGCAGGGCTGAAGACACCCGCCAAGCCTCATCAAGCTCCTCGAAGTGGCGCAACAGCCTGCGGATCGGCAGACCGCGCTGAACTTCGAAATGGGTATAGATCCCGGCCTGGGCCTTCTCGAGGGCGGCGGTGCTAAGGTCAGAGGCCAGGATTTCGATCGGCGGCAACGGCCGGTCGGCCTCATCCACCAGCATGGCGAGGGAATAGGCCTCCTGGCCCTGGCCGCAGCCAGCGCTCCAAACCCGCAGCCCCGTGGGTTTTGCTTCGCCGAGCGCCGGGAGGACCGTAGACGCCAACGCGCCGAATACCTGCCGGTCGCGGAAAAACGCCGTCTCCTGGACGGTCATGGCTTCGACCACCGCGCGCGCAAGCGCGCCGGACGGCTCTCTCATGACGCGCTCGATCACCTCAGAAACCGACGCCAGGCCCTCGCGTCGGGCGAGCGGGGCCAGACGCGTTTCGACAAAGAAACCGCGCTCGCCCGTCAACATCAGCCCCGAACGCGCACGCACCAAGGCGCAAAGGAAATCGAGGTCAGGAGCGTTCACAACAGTCCGGCCTCATCGAACTTGGCCACCACGATCTCACCATCGAACGGTTTCATGATGTATTCGTTTGCGCCGGCGTCCAACGCCTCGCGGATCCGTTCGGCCTTATTCTCAGCGCTGCAGAACACCACGGCTGGCTCCTCGCCGCCGGGCTCCTTACGCAGGCGTTTTAGGAACTCCAGCCCGTCCATCATCGGCATATGCCAGTCGAGCAGAACCGCGTCGGGCATAGCGCCGCGACAAACGGTCAAAGCGTCGGCGCCGTCCACCGCTTCGATGATCTCGAAGTCGAGGCTCTCAAGGATGCGGCGCGCAACCTTGCGCACCACTCGGCTGTCGTCGACGACGAGGCAGGTCTTCACGCTGCGATCCCCTCGCATGATCTCGGTTCGGGTCGAACACCCCGCGACGCCCATGATGGAAGGACGCGGTTAAGGAGCCGTTTGAACCCGCGAATTATTCAGGGTGTTTTCAAGACGGGGTTAACGCGGCCTAGGCGGGGCAGCGGGCGCGCAGGACCACCCGGCCCTCGCCAGTGACCGCGTCGACGCGGCCGCCGGCGGCCTTCAGCAGGGCGTGGAGATAGTAGGCCTGCACCCAAAAGCCCCCCAGCCCCTCAGTCAGCGCCTCCCCGCGCAGCCCCTGCTGGGTCTCCTGACGTAGCCGTGCGCGGGGGCTGGTGGCTTCAACCGACATGAGGATATCGGCTCCCTCGCGATGGGCGGCCACGCGCACGACGCCGCCGCTCGGGACAGCGTCCCCTCCAATCTGGGCGAGGTTCAAAATGGCGCGCGCCGCCGGCTTATTGAAAACCGGCAGTTCGACCGCCCAGTCGAGCTGGGCCCGGACATAGCTGTAAATGCTGTCAGCGAGGCGATGCAGATCCTTCGCCGCGAAATCCTCGGCGGTGTTGGACGCCCCGAAGGCGACACGGGAGAATGTAACCAGGGCCACCGTCTTCTGCGCCGACGCCTTGATCAGGTTCATCGCATCGGCCCTCATGTCGGCCATGGCCGGATCTTCGAGCAGGTCGAAGCCCGAGATGATGGCGGAGGCCGGCGCAATCAGGTCATGGCAAAGGCGGCCAGCGAGCTGGGCGGCCAGCTCGGGCGCGCTCACAGCGTCACTGAGGGCGGGCTCGAGGCCAAGCACCTTTGACCACTCGCCTGCAAGCAGGTCCTGAGCGGCTGGGGATGGGTCGCGGGGGAAGGAATCGCTCAGAACCATCTCCTCGGACGCGGACGTCGAATGTTGCACATGGCTAGTCCGGCCTGCGGTGTGCGACAAGAGAGCATGCCACATGATCGCACCATCGACACCTTCTTGGAGCCCGGCGTACTGGTGCGCCATCCGTCCAGACCCGATTGGGGCATGGGACAGGTGCAGTCGGTGGACGGCGCGCGCGTCACGGTCACCTTCGAGGACGCCGGCAAGCAGGTGCTGGACGGGCGTGAGGTCAAGCTGATCTATTTGGGACCGGATCCGCGGGGCGACGGGCACGGCCTCTGACGATGGATGTCGGCGCCCAGCGTCGGCTCAGGGGCCATCAAGGCGTCTTGCGGCCCGTTCAGCGACCCTGGTCATCATCGTAGCCTCGGCGCGAGGAATAAAACGCCAGGCCCATCAGTCCAAAGCCCAGCACGAGGCTGAGGACAACGCCGAGCGCGAGGGCGATATACCCATGTACGCTGATCGGCGCATTGCCCGACATGCGCCAGGCGGTCGCAAAGCCCCAGGCGGCGAACGCCAGCATCGCCAGGAGCGCGACGGCCAGTAGCCAGAACCCCCAACCCAGCCGCAGCGATTTCATGCTCTTATCCTCGTTGGCGCGTTCGCCCATGCCTGATGTCGGCGCGGCGAGCGGTCGCCGCAACCGAGCCTCGGTCACATACGTCGCCGGGCGCGGCGGATCGCCGCAAACTGTCCGAGTTTTAGACCCTTAACCCAATTCTTTCTTGCCGTTAACGACGACTGCCGCCATGTTGGCCAAGTCAGGACTCGATGCCGACGGGGGACGAGCCTGAGCGTCGACGCCTTTATTTATGTTCCAGTTCCAGCGCTTCGGAGCCACCCGGCCGCTCCCCTGCGCACAGCCCACGGGGACCGATGCCCACATTCGATCCGCGCCGCGCGTTCGATCCTCGTGAGACGCCGTCGCGCATGGCCCCCCGGCTCGCCATCGCCGCCACGGTTATAGCGGCCGCAGGATGCGGTGTCGGTCTGTCAGTGCTTTTGTCGCCGCACGCGATCACCCGTTCACATTCTAACCTTCTGACGCCATTGCAAGCCAAGGCGCTTGAGCATCAGGCGTTCGCCTCCGCCGAGACTCGGCCCGGGCTGGCTGCGCCGGTATCCATGCCGGTTAAGGTGCAGTCGGGCGAGACCCTGCAGGCCGCCGTCCAACGGACCGGCGTTACGGCCGACGAAGCCAAGAGCGTGGTGCAGACGCTCGCGAGCGCCATCGACACCATCCACATCAAAGCCGGGCTCGCCTTCCAGGCGGTGGTGGCCGCGCCCCGGGATCATCACGGGCCGATCCGGCTGATCGGCCTTTCCATGAAGACCGGTCCGGCGACCGCGGTCACCTTGTCTCGCACCTTTGACGGCGCTCTGAAGCTGCGCGAACTGGACGAGAAGGTTCGCGACGAGACGGCCGTCGCGTCCGGCCATATGTCGGGCTCGCTCTACGAGAGCGCGCTCAAGGCCGGCGCCGACAGCCGGATGGTTGCAGAAGCCGTCAAGCTGTTCAGCCACAAGATCGACTTCGCACGCGAGATCCATCCGAGCGACGAATTCAAGCTGGTGTTCGACCGCAAGGTCACGGAATCCGGCCGGACCATCGAGACCGGCGATCTGCTCTACGCCGAGCTTGGCGCCAAGGGCCAGACCACGCGATTTTACCGGTTCGACAACAACGGCCACGTCGACTATTTCGACGAACTCGGCAAGAATATCAGAGGCTTCCTGTTACGGACGCCCCTGGATGGCGCCCGCGTGACGTCGAGTTTCGGCATGCGGCTGCATCCCCTTTTGGGCTATACCCGCATGCATGAAGGCATAGACTTCGGCGCGCCCACGGGCACCCCGGTGTTCGCCGCCGGCGCGGGCGTGGTCAAAGAAGTGCGCTGGGCCGGCGGTTACGGCCATTGGTTGAAGATTGAACACCAGGGCGGGTGGGCCACAGGCTATGGGCACCTGTCGCGCTACGCGTCAGGCTTGCGGGTCGGTCAGCACGTCGCGCAAGGCCAGGTCGTGGCGTTCGTGGGCTCGACGGGTATGTCGACCGGACCCCACCTGCATTATGAGGTTATGCAGGGCAATCTGAAGCTCAACCCGACCAGCGCCAAGGTTCCCCAGGGCGTGATCCTGGGCGGGCACGAGCTCCTCGCCTTCAAGAGCCAGAAGGCGAAGGTCGACGCGCTCTTGAACAAGGCCGGCGGCGCAAAGCTCGCGAGCGCGTCTGACCTTGCAAGCGTGTCCCTGCGCGGTCGGGACGGCCGCATCGGCGGCGCGTCCAAGGGACGCTAAAGACGCTGACACGACAGCATGCGCGCGTGCGCGCAACGCCTCAGCGTGAGGGTTCGACGAACCGATAGGCGTGATGGCGGTCACGCACCGTAAGCGTCCGCGTTTCGCCGTCAGCGCCCACGACGAAGTCTAGGCCCGCGATGTCCGGATCGACCATGATCAGGGCGACAGACCCGTCGTCGTTGTGGCGGGTGGCGACCTCGCCGCTCCACATCTAGGGCCTGGTTCGAGCCTGCAACGGGCGCCAGATTTGGTGCGACCGGCCCCTCTGACCTCACGCTCAAGCCCGGTACATCGAGACGGAACGGCGAGGGGCGATACCGCAACGCCGACTGGCCAAAACCGATCCTGGAACGGCGATCAGGCGGACCTTGCCGGCCGAAGGCCTTAGTGGGCCTGGAACAGCGACAGGATGATCGACGGGGTCTGATTGGCGATCGACAAAGACTGAACGCTGAGTTGTTGCTGGACCTGCAGCGCGGTCAGTCGAGCGCTTTCCGCCGCCACGTCTGCGTCGACGAGCCCCCCCACCCCCGTCGTCAGCGCGTCAGAAAGGGTGGTCACAAAACTGGAATGGGCCGCGATCTGACCGCTCTGCGCACCAAGGCTCGCGAGCGCGGCGTTGACGTTGGCGACAGAACTCTCCACCAGGCTCAGAACGGTGCTTGCGTTCGAGGTCGTCGAGATATTGGCGCTGGCCGGCACCGTGAGGGTCGAGCCGCCCAGAGTCAGATTGAGGCCGTTAAGGGTGATGGTCGCTGTAGCGTTTGCATTCGCCATAAAGCCAAGGCCCGCAGTCAATGACCCATCGAGCAGATTGGCGCCGCTGAAGCTGGCCGAGGAGACGGTCTGCTGGATCTGCTCGAGGGTCGACCGAAAGTTGGCGTTGAGGGCGGACAGGCTGGCCGTGTCGAGCGAGGCGTCCGTGGCGCTCAACGCTTCGCTTTTCAGACTGTTCAACAGGTTCGACACGGTCTGTCCGGCGGAGATCGCCACATCCGAAATCGACTGGGCGCGGTTCAACCCGTCCGTCACCGCAGAGAGCGCCTGAATGTCGGCCCGCTGAGACTGCGCCACCGCGTAGACGGAAGGATTATCCTTGGAGTCTGAAACCGCCAAGCCGCTCGAGACCTGAGCGTTCACGGTCGCGAGGTTGTCGGTGGTCTGGTTGAGCGCCGCCAAGGCGGCGAGGGCTGCGGAATTGGTGTTTACATTCAGCGTCATGCGCTTCTCCTGCCTCCCGTACAGCCGTTCTCGGCTCGGGATGGAGGACGCATGTCAACGGGCGCCGCCCCATCGAAGACGACGTTAACCATAAGATGGTGTTCAGACCGTTAACCATAAAAAACGGCCGAACACAGCAAGGCGAGGCCCTCAGGCCGTCGCGTTGATCACCTGCCCTGCGGTGTAGTCAGGGTCATCGCTCATCTTCGTCGCCTGCTCTATCGGCAACTCCATCACCAGCTCACCCGTGGCTCGGTCGAACAGCTTGTAAGTAAAGCTGTCGCCGCCTTCGATGGGTTCGACCACGAGACGCAAAGGCTGGGCGCTGGCTGTGGCCGGCGCTTGAGTCGACGTCGGCGCGGGTGCAGCGGACGGCGAGCTCGAGGGCGCGCCGCCGCCGCCGCCGCGGCTGTCTGCGGTGGTGGATGGTAAGCTGAGCACTGTACTTACTGGATCGATCATCTCCGTGTTCACCGGGCGGCGAGGCCCGGAGCCTCTTCTGATCCAAGAGCGACGCGCGAGGGGCCTCCCCGCGCGCCGTTTGGAAGCGATCCGTGCCGATTAGTGGAACAGGCTGAGCAGGGCGCTCGATGACGAGTTGGCGATAGAGAGCGCCTGGATGCCGAGCTGCTGTTTGGTTTGCAGCGCGGTCAGGTTGGCGCTTTCCTTGGCCACGTCCGCATCGACGAGGTTGCCCACGCCTGTGGTCATGGAATCCTG
>Ga0116229_10007132_pt1 | contig 17797 bp, 21 predicted proteins | sample S1TSphgellanicum_3_FD_87313 | JGI IMG/M metagenome (GOLD analysis project Ga0116229, IMG submission 87313) | Host-associated microbial communities from peat moss isolated from Minnesota, USA - S1T2_Fc - Sphagnum magellanicum MG | ecosystem: Host-associated > Plants > Peat moss > Unclassified... | reverse complement strand
TTATATATAAGATTTTCAAAATTTGGGGTTCTGGTTCCAGGGCTGGACCTGGATTCTGAACCCAATTCCAGTTCTGGTTTGAGAAACCAGACCTGGTTCCAGTTTGAGAGCTCAGACCCAGTTCCGATTCGGTTTTTGCTAATGGGAACTGAAACCAGCCGAACCGGGTAACCGGCCAACACTGGTAATTTTCTCCAAATGTCCGTTTAGGGTTTAGGGTGGCTGAAAGATTCCCGGGGTTTCTTTCCACTTCTCCAAGGCCATACCGTCCGCACGCGACCCGGTATTATGAAGGGTCTTTTTTTCTCAGAGCCGACTGCGAGCAAGACGACGTCTGCCATCGCTTCCAAGTTCTTCACGTCACGGAAACAAACCCTAGAAGAGCTTGCCTGACCGGGGCCTCGCGATGGCGACCGTTAGAGCGTTGCGGGCAATGTCCCAGCGCTGTCTATCTCTCTTCTCAACCCATACCGCCGTCACTCCTGTCGCGGAATTGGCCTCAATGCAGCGACTAGGGTTGCCGAGCCGAGCCAGTGAGGATGCCTTTGTGCCAGGGCGTGATGTGGTATCGTCCCTGTTTCTCAGATCTTTTTCTGTAGCTTGTGTTTATGGCAGGAGGGACGTGGGATTTTCTCCACGTTTTTGGTGTCTTGAAGCATCCTCAGGTTCTCACGGCGGTGGACTTCTTCTCAAGGACCGGGAGGAGGTTTCGTCTTCGTTGACGAGTGTGCGGCAGTTCGCCAAGAGGGCCAAGAAATGGCATGGCGGTAGGTACGGCCCCCCTCTCTTCTTTGTGTTTATGGAGATTTATGCTTTTGCTGCTAGGAAGAAGCTTCGAAAATATCTTGGTAGTGGGGAGCTTTACGTCTCTGGAAGCACGTAGATTCATTATTGCCTGGGAATGGAACTCTGCTGATCCTAAAATCCTAAACCCTAACCTCTACAGTTCACAATAAAAGGTAAATGGCAAGACAGCAGATAAGAGGGATGCTTGAGCCTGAACTCAAGGAGTTTAGGGTTTGTTGGAGGATCGATTTATTGTGGAATTAGAAGCTTAACTCCTTGGAAAAAGCTGCTGAATGCAGATCCATATGCATGGCTACCTGTACCGCCTGAAGGTGAGCAAGTGCCACCATCACAACCCAATGCAGGAAGTGTGAAGAATCGCAACCACCAAAAGCGTATGGCACAGCGTGCTGAGTTTGGCAAGGTACGTACTACTGCAAGTGCAGTTTCAAAGCATTATGTTGGCTCTGCCTTTCAGGGTAGAGGCATTGTGATGCACCCACCAGAAACAGGTCAAAGTCTGGTATCCCTACATTCTAGGGTCATGTAGAGTCTGCTACAGAAGCATTTCTGACATAACTGAAGGATCCACTTGGCCATTGTGATGCACCCAGAAACAGGCGAAAGTTTGCTATGCCTACATTCTAGGGTCATGTGGAGTCCACTATAGAAACATTTCCAGCTGTAACTGAAGGATCCACCTAGAGATTGTGATGCACCCAGAAATGTTTGGTATCCCTGCATTCTAGGGGTCATGTGGAGTCCATTATAGAAACATTTCTGGCATAAGTGAAGGATCCACTTGGGCTTCACCATGCTTAACCACCATATGTTTCCAATTTGGTAGGTTGAATATTATCATTCTTATGGATGTCATTTAAAGGGCAGAGTCATTGTATGACCAGCTGCTTGTAAGAGTGCAAATGCTGGTTGCTGATTGTCCCAGACTTTGATCCAGATTAGTCCTCAAAAGGTTGAAGCACACACTTGGTACTGTTTGATGTCTATTCGAATTCTCTATTTCCGGTTGTGGTGGTTTCAGGCCTAGCTTGAAGAAATTCCATGTACTTGTTCCTTTCTGACACCCTTTGCAACTTACTTAGGTCACCCTAACACAACTGTTTTACTGTTTTATGTGGACATTAGCTGCAAGCTAAAACACGCAAGGAGCAGCAGAAGGCTGTCAATATGCTTCGGGATGCTGCTCGCCGGAAGCGGTGGAAGGAAGGGGCTGCAAGAGCAAATGCATGGGCTGAACTCCAAGCAGAAAGAGCACAGGGAAATGCAGCAATGCAGGCATGAGTGGTTTGCGTTTTAGGTAGTAGTTTCTGCAGTTTTTGATTGTTTTAGAGGAGATGATTATTCGTCCCAGCAAGAACAGGAGGATTTTCCAAACAGTATTTTCTTTCCATTTCTTTCACTTTTGCAAACATGGCAGGTGGACTTTGTGAAATTCATGTGATGTGATTTCCTATGTATAGAGAGAGAGGGTACATTCATGGACTTTCTCAAACAGAATAACTTCATGAAATGACAAAGTTGGCTTTCATATGATTCACAACTGTGTGTATATGTTGGCAATTATTAGCATAGCAGAGTTCAGAGTTTGTGTTATAGATTGCAATCAGAATAGTCCCCAAAAATTTATTATTTGTTTTCCCCATGTTCTGCATCCATTTTTCAGGTGCATTTACATACATTAATATAACCTCATAATTTCATGTAGTTATCTTTCTGTGTTGTGCTTGACTGCTAGGAATGGTCATATCATCCGTAGAATGTCAGCAGTAAAGACTTGTGAAGAAATTTGCTAATGTATCTAGAGCACACGTCATATGCATGAATATCCATCCCATTAAAGTTGAGGGGTTATACACCTCCTCATATATGACCTTAAATCTACTCATAGGTTTGAGATCCATCCCAATCAAGTAGTGTAAGAACCCTTACCCTTCAACACCTCGTGATCTATGTATGTTTAGGTTCCATGACTTATGATGGTCAAAGCCCAAAGGTGGGAACTTTACCAAAATGCAGGGAAAGACTTGGCTACCACTCACTACTAGAACAAGCCCACCAATGACAGAAATGGTTCTTATAGAATAGCAATATAATGAACAGACCCACACCAACTTGTCACATAAGTTTAAATGGAGTATAACTGTAGATACACAAAAGCACCATTTTAGGTACAGAATCAAGCACATACTAGAGCACCTTTGTGCCACTGACAATTTACAATGTGCATAGTGAGTGATAACGAGCAAGTTTCCCAACATTAAACTGTGTCATCTTAAGGTTTGCACTGGACAGTGCGCTCAACTTCAGGTTTGCACTGGACAGTGCGCTCATCTTAAGGTTTGCATTGGACAGTGTGCTCATGTGGGGCTGGACACCTTGCTGATGATAAACTTGCTTCTGCTCAATAAGCTTTGAACCATGTTGAACAGGCATACAAAAGGAGGAGAAGCTCATTAAAGGCCACACTGCCAGGAACTTGCAGAAACACTAAAATGCATAGTTACTTGCAATGGAACTTCCATGATGCAACATGACCATTGTAATGCAGATGTACCATTGTCCGGTTAATCCTTGTCTCCACTCTTTAAGAATACCCCTGTTCAAAGGCATTGCAGAAGAATATAAGGCAATTGGGACACTTTCAAATTTTCAAAACAGAACATGAGCTCAAAAGGGAACCAATTTGAGGGTAAAAATATGGTACAGGCCTGGTGCAAACCTGAAATAAAGAACTTCAGTTGGCCACAACTGTGAATAATGCTGCCAGCAACACTGCAGCTCCACCTATAACCTGAAGGGCCAAGAGAGAGATACAATCAAGCTCCCAAAATCCTTGAAACAGAAAAAGCACAGAAGCCACTATTCTATCATCAAGCACACCACAGCTATGCATACTATATGGAGCCCAACCATATTCTCAGGGGCCCAACCATCAAAGCAAATTGTGACAAACAGCATTAAGCAGCAGAGTGCAGTAGGAAGTTACAAACCATACCTTGTGTATGACAGCAGCAATACCAGCCAGGCCCTCATGCTCATGAAAGCTCTGACCTTCACCCGCTGCATCCTCCTGTCCAGCTATGGGTGGAAACAACTGCAAGAGCCTCATTCTACCTCTGTATGGCTCTGGAGTTTGACAACTGGGATCTTCTGTGACCACATATCCTGGCTGCAAAAGCCCACATCCACAGTTGCTTTAGTGAAGACCTCATGTTCAAAACCACAATTAATTTCCAATGGTACAGACTCTTTGTTGAATTGGAAACTCAACTCCATACCTTTTCAGGAGATCCCAATGGTGATGCCCATCTGGACTTAATACTTCTCTTGTGTGCCCATCTAGCTTCAGGTCCAGGTAACAAACCAGACCGGTGAACTTTACCAGGTGTGCACAATATCTCATCTGCAATGGCACCTAGCACCTGCCAGAATTTGTTTGAAAATGCTCGTTCTGCATTCTCACAATCAGCCATTTGTTCAAACTCGGAGATTGATACCGGTCCACTTGGCCTTGCTAATGATGAGCTCCTCATTACTGGATGCTCTTCAGGTTCTAGCCTGACTACTACAGGCCTACTCTCCAAATTCCCCATTTCCAAATGCACCTTCACCATCCTCAACACACAGCTACTCTCTTGTGAAATAACTTCCAACTGCTCCATTTTAGCACCTACCACTGGCCCTGGAGGGCCTTGTTCTTTTTGGGGCTGAAGATCATTACATTGCATTTGCTCTTTAAGGGCTGCTGGTCTGTGAGCCTTGTTAATTCTCCTCTTCTCCCTTTGCTCATCCTCCATGAATAATTGATTGTTAATACCTACAGCCATAGCAGCAGCCTCAGCCTCCAGCATATCATTGATTCTCTGATTCTCAACCTGCCACACTTCTTCTTGAAACCTTGCAGTAGTTCCTGACTTTTGCTCAGGATCCTGGAGAAGAAGAAATACACATTCAGCAAAAGATTCTTACCATCATAATCAAAAAATCCTGATACCTACTAGGGTACTTGAGGTGCCTTCAAGGGCATACCTGATGCAAGATGGTGCTCGCAATGGTTTGGGCTTGGAAATCGCCTTGTGTCATTTTCTCAGCATATTGGCCTTGCATTGATTCTGGCAAGGCGCTGGTAGACAGCCCCTGCTGAGATGGTGTTGATGCTGAGGGTGGTGTCGGCCTCATGGATGTTGACAAGAGATTATCACACTGACTGGTACCATCCTGGCTTGCTTCACTTTTTGTGATAGCAGAACTGTCCATTGCTGGTGTTGCAAGACTTACATCCTTGGAGTCTGTGCACAAGCTTGACAAACTGGATCTTGGGAGATTGTCAGAACTTCTTCGTAACAAATTCAGGGTATCCATATCCTGAGCAGCTGATTCTTTTGAGACCTTTACCTTACTATCCTGTTTTACCATCTTTCTCACACCAGTTGCTACCCCCACATTCATTGGTTCACTGGGCTTTCTCTTGATATTAATTGGTCTGACACCAAATGCTTTGGCATAATCAAAACCAAACCCAGGATTCAGGGGCTTTGACGTGGGCCCCAAACCTAATGGTGCTTGTATGTTTTGTTCACTTCCATTTTCTTGTTCATCTTTTGTTGGCTCATCAAGTTCAGTTATGGTTGCACGGGGGACAGCAGTAGCAGCATAGTCATCAATAGAAGGTCTTGGCTGCACTGCTTGAAACACAACTGTTTTCTTCAATTTCTCTTGCTCCCTTCGCTTTAAGGCAGCTGCTCTCTGTGATTGGAGAACAGAAGCACGGAGTGATCAGATTGAGCTGAGATCAAAAAGTAGAAATTGACTTTAGGATCAAGGAATCATAAACATTACAGCGCATAATTAGAACTCAACACTCCAAATTTAGCTCAACAGACAGCATCCTACACATCTGAACAATTGGCATACCATAATTTGAATCTTCCTGCGCTCTTCATCAGTCAGTGCAAAGCTCAGTATTAAATGGATGCGTCCTCCACCCTTGAAGTCCATAAACTCATCTCGATAGCCTCTCTCCACAATTGATGGGATCTCAATATCTGCAGCAACAAAAGTGCATGATTTGTCTCATTCTGCTTTGAATACAATGTGAGTGCGCTGAGCCCACAAGAAGGGCCATAGCAGAGCAAAAGCGAGCATGACATAAACAACATAAAATCTTACATTTGGTTTGCAAACTATATGCTACATAGAGTAGGGTAGTTCAACAACTCAGCAAGCATACAGACTCACCAATTTGGGTCACAGCTTCATCATCAACATTGCAAACTGCCACCACAAGCTTATCCCGTAGATTTGTCACAGGGCTACAAAACAGGAGTCCCATTGTGAAAACATCATGTCCAGGATGAAAGCATGAAATAAGAGATGCAAAAGCCAAAATACATAATTCAATTGAAAGGATAAAGATTTAGCAGGAAGGCTCATTGCAGTGAAACCTTGCTGGTCCATAGACAACTGTAAAAATGACTCAGACATTTGTTTCTTAAGGTTTAGGAATCGGGAGTTTACAAATTGAAGTTGGAGTTCCATGGTGCTGTCTTTCCAGCTTCCAGATCCCCAGGCTGTGTCTTGAACTCCAATCTTCCAAGAGCAACTGCAAGCACAGAAAACACCTTTTGCTAGAAACCTTTTTGCTCTATGTTGATGGGTTGGTCAGTCTCTTTCAGAAGACACTGTAACCAGGATACAAGATTCAGTTTCTTGGTGACAATAAAGCATGAATAGGTACTCCAAAGAAAATGCTGATCCCATAGAGAATTGAAGAGAAGGTGCTACATACCTCTGATAATTACATACTTGCCTGTTGACCAATTTGCACCCACCCTCTTCAAGTTAGCAATGCTCAAGCAAAAACCCAGATGATATAGGCAAATCATGCAACAACAGACAGCAGACGTGGCCTCAGGAAAGACATGGAGGATATGAGAAGACTAGAGGTCGACAAGGTGACTGAGGAAATGCTTGCAGCATAATAGAAGACTAGGGATAGACAAGGCAACAGACCTGTAGCTGCTGCAGGCAAATCAACAGCCTCCAAAACTGCATACAAGCATACATACCACACCTTAGTCATTGTTATGCATGTTACTGGACCTGCTCCAGAAGATTGTCAAAGCAATTGGCATGTGAACAGAACACAAGGCTACTACAGAGACAAGAAGCACCCTGATGGAACTTTACCACAGTGATTCTCTTCCAATGAACTCCTTGTTGACAGAAAATCTGATGGATCCTAGTAGCAAGAAGAAGAAAAAGAATGACACTATGCAACAAAGGCAGAACTGAGCTATTAACTCATTGTCTATTTAAGCTATCATCTCTTCCTCATACAGACAGAGGTGGAGGAGACACTTCCTAACAAATGGAAACCAGGAAACAACTCCTAGGTTGCTTGCCACATGTGTAGTGGTCTGGAACATGAATTGCATTAGGGTTTCCTTCTTGGAAAAATCATCAGCAAGATATTATCTTAGACGTTGAAAGAAGAAGAAGCTTTTCAAAACGAAACTGTCATCGTAGAAAAGAGTCAGACAAAATCTCAAAGAGTTTTTGTCGAAGAGGTCCTCGGAAAGAAATGCACACAAAATGTCAGGCCACATGTATATCTCTCGCGAACAGAAGAATCTCTCTCCACTGATGATGCCACACCGCTTGTGCCTCTTCTTCAGTAACACTATTGGACATAAACTGACCATCCATGACACGAGAATGCGTGTCCTCGGATGTGAAACAGCCAGTTCTAGCTAGATGTGCTACCAGAAAGCAACATCTAGCAATGATGCAAACCACTGGTGATCCGAGCCTTCCCTGGCAGAAAACCAAATGACAGATGCTCGACAAAGTCCCTCGCCAGGGCTGATAATAATGCCTTGATGCTTTCAAAGAAAATCAGAGAAAATCGAGTGAAGAAAGTATGTGATTGATGTACCTGAGACTCGAATGCTGCCTGGCATCTTGAGCTGGTGTTCCAGCAGCAGCTCCGGGGTTGCTGCCCGCCCCCGCGCCCCCTTTGGCGACGATAATAGTTGGAAACACACCACCAAAATCCCCGTCTGTAGAATCTTCTTGTTCGTCTTGTTGTGGGCTACAAAGTGCAACGGAATAGCTTCGCCATTGCGGTACAAGAGAAAGCGAAATTCTACCGCGAACGCGCGCTAGTTTTGGAGCTCTCCGCAGACGAAGGGAGAGAGACGACGACGACCGAGAGAAGAGAGACGATAGGGACGGAAGGGAAACCCCAAGTCGAACCCTGGTTAAGTTAAAGTTAACTCTTCTAGATGCCGTTTGGACCAGTTGTTCGGCGGGTACCTCCGGTTCCTTTTCCCGGTTAATGGAAACCGAGACGGAACCGGATCCGATTTTTAGAACCGGAATTGGAACTGGAATTGAGACTTGTTAAGAACCTTTGTTCAAGTTGTTTTCATTTTTTTTAATTTTTTTGTTTGTTTCATGTGTGTAGGTTTTGTTGGCCTTGCCTACCAAGGCAAGGCTATTGTGTTTAGATTCATTATAGAGTATAGTAGCTTAAGGGATTTTGGTCCCCATGTAGTAGGTCTATTTTTATGAGGATTTTTGAAAGATGATATTTTGGCTTGTGTTGAAACATGAGATTAGTTATAGAGTTTATGATCTCTTGAAGGATTTTGGTTTCTCTTAAATGATTTTGTTAAAGATTATATTTTTGTATGGTGAAATATTTGAATTTTCATAATTCTCTTTTGCCTTAAGATACTTTTTAATGAAAATGGCAATTAAGCCACATTCTGATACCCCTTGTTTTTCTATGGTGTTAACCAAAAGTTTTAATATATCGCCATGATGAGTTAGACAATGAAGAGTTTTATAAACAATAGCATGAGAACTTGTTTTTTTACCATTAATCATGCAAATATGGACCAATTTTTTTATTAATTGTTTGTGTTTACCATTTAAGTCCGAGATATAGCCTAAATTTTCTGAGCAATTGTATGTGCTTACTGCCTTATTACCTCTAGGTCTTGATGGCACATGCCTTTCCAGGGCATGGCATAAATATCTATGATGAAATAAGCAAAGCACATAAAAGCTTTTTGGAAAAAGGAATAGATTTTTTTCGTTAAATGGCCAAAAACTTAATTTTCATTTTTTTTTGTTCTCGCCTCTTCTGAAAGTCTTGATTGATGAAAACAATCGAGGGATAAACCAAAAACAAAGCTGAAATTCGATAATTTGACAAATAAATTCATATAGAATCTTTGGGTTTTTTTGTATCATATCTAGATCTGCCTTGACGTCGACCCTGTATTCCCTACAAATCTTTGACTCCTTGAATACAATGGTATTTCACAGCTGGCAAATCTTTAACTCTACCTCCTCTAACCATAACCACATAATGCTCTTGCAAATTATGGCCTTCGCTAGGAATGTAAGCAATTCTCTCATTTCGATTAATTCAACACAATTTGGCTATCTTGCGTAAAGCCGAATTAGGTTTTTTTGGTGTTCTTGTTGAAATATGCAAGCATACTCCCTGCTTTTAAGGACATTGAGTGAAAGTTCGATTACGTTGTGTGCGCCATTTTGACTCTCTACCATGGGAAATCAATTGATTTATTACAGGCATTTTTCATTTACTTTGTTCTTTTAAAGTTGCATTTTTTTTTAAAATCCCATTTCTCATGTTTTATTTGCCATGGAAACAGAGCCTTTGGCCGTTGCTATGCCCTGCAACCCTTCATTGTTATACTTCTCATGATCTTTATTAATAATAAGAAATGAGAAAAGTAACAAAAAATGACAAAACCAAAATAAAGGGCAAAGAGACAGAAAACAAAACTATTTTTTTTTCTCGTAAATTTTTTATGTTCTTTGAGTTTTATTTATCTTCTCTTTGCGCCATTTACTTATGAGCAACACAGAAGCACCTACGGCCATTACTAAGTTGGGCGAAGTCTTCGTATGCTAAGCAACGAAAAGAAAAATAGTTTTTTCAAAAAATATATAGATTTTTTTTGCTTTTGCATCCTTTTTAAGATAATCTAATTTCCACGCGCACCAAAAAGACTCGATTTAATTATGTATAACTATTTTTTTCGCAACAAATTTTTTTTTTTCTCTCATCTAAACCTTTTCATTGAAGGTTAAAGCTTTAGGTTTCTTTTTAGCCCCCCCCCCCCTTTTTTCGGCCTAATTTTCACCATTACTTTAGCATCTCTGAAACACAAATTAGAGTTTTATTTTAAAGAAATTTGTGAAAAATCTTTTCAAAACACTTCACTATATCAACATTAAACCATCATAATGATCATCATTATTCCAATAGATAACATAGCCTTGCTATGGGTGCGATGATGGATGGCGATTAAAACTACACCTTGCAACAAAATAGATTGCCATAAAATATACGGCTCGAACTATATAGTTAATAATAGTGGAAATATTTTTAATTGTTAAGTTTGAATCGCAAACTTTAAAATTCTAGAATTTTAGACTGGGACAATCTAGACACACTGGACTATCATTCTGTTTATTATTTTTTATAACCATTACCTACCAAAATTTTGGAAATTAAAAAACCAAATGCCAAAGTTAAAATTTAGAATTTAATTAATTATTTGATAGTTTGTAGTTGAATCCAATTAGGGAGTATGATATTGAACATGATTGTATGATTAAAAAAACAAAAGAAAATGAAACAACACCAACCTTACAAATAATCACATGTCTATTGTGTTTCATATAAAAATTGAAGACCTTTTTAGTTTTTTTTTTTTTTTGCAATGAAACTAATAACACAAAAACAATGATGGAAGAAGCAATGGTGAATAAACATACATCATCTTCTTTGTTATAAACAATATTTTTCATGATGTAGAATGTGGGGCACTCCTTTATGAAAATATTCAACCAAATCATGTAACTAAATTTGAAATAAGGCAGCAAAATTCACCTACAACTAAGGAAATACGTTATGAATATAAGTTCAAGGAAACAAAAAAACAATGTTTTTAGGATTGCTTTCATCAACAACTAGCACTACTACAAAAACAAGATTTTTATGCCCCAAACAATGTGACTACAATGATTATATAGTTAACCATAGTCATTCCATAGCAACAAACCATGTTTCTTTTCACTAAATTAAAAAGTAAGTGTGTTTAATGTGATTAACTTCAAATAACATTTTAGCCACATCAAACATCCTCAACTACACATGAAAACTCATGTGCTTAGATGGACTATATGGTTTTATTTGAAGGATTCAAAACAATCATCAACTTTTGACGTGGAATACAACATGTTACATACGATTGACTTAGGTCAGCATTAATATTAATACAATTTTGACATGGATTATGTGACATCTTTTGTGATTGAAATAGGTCATCAATGATATTTTATTTTGCCACATGGAATTAATATATGAAAAACATTTTGAAATGATTTTGAAACACTAAAATAAAAAGGGAGTTTATGACCACGTACAATGTAATGATTGCCCATATATTTGCCAATTTATAAAAAGACAATTGCTTATGTGTTGTTTGTGACTTGACAATGAAAACATTATGAGAAAAATGGGTGTTTTGCAACTAGCCTTGCAATTCAATTTTTGAGTTGTGTATGACACTTGCAATTAATTATATTTATACGTTGTGAATGTTAACAAATAGGTTGCATGAGTTACAAGTTGTCATTCACCATATATACAATATAATTCATTGCAATTCTATCAAAACAATTTATTTTCAATTATTATGCAACTCCATTATAATTCCACCCATGATATCATGCTAGCATCATTAATTGTCATCCATTTATTAAAATTCAACATATACCACTATGAAATTTTTTAATGTAACAATTATTTTCTTTTTGAAATATTGATCTCCATCATCCATTACGATTATTAATGATGGTTCAAGATTATAACACATGGCATAATCAAAATTAAATATATATTTAGTAGTTAGGTAGGTTGTACATAACCATAGGTAGGTAGGTTGGTAAGTCTCAAGACTTACACACCTATGTATTTACCTAGGACCTACCTACTTACCTACCTACATAGATAGGTAGAAAAAAAAGGCCTACTTATTTACCTAAAGTAGGTAAAAAAAAACACAAGACCAAATGAACTAAAAAATAACCATGAAATTTTCTTTTTTATTTTATGTTTTGCTTTTAGGGTTAAGTTTTTTTTCAGTTCATCCCAAAATGGCACATGTATTTATATGTGAAAACATAAAAAAAAAACCTTCTTTATATAATTTATAACTTGGGACTTGGAGACAAAACATATGGGTTAAATATTTTAATTTTTCTTTAATTACAAATTGAGTTGCAATTGAGTTGCAACTATAAAGTATTTACTAATTAGTGACTGAACATTTAAGCGCTCAAGGTAGGCCATATACAAGGGGAGGGCTCTATTGTATTTGGTGTCCAAAAAAAACTTGTACACCCCTTATTGGTGCATTTAACGCACTACAAATTGTCAAAAACAAGATAGAATTGAAAAAATTATGGCACCCCAAAATAGAAGGGGTCAAGAATTCAAAAAAACAAACCATCAAATGCTACAAAGGCTAGTCCCTAAAACCCAAAAAAAAAATTGTATGTTGCTATGTTGCTATCATAGTTCCAAAATAATTTGTAAAATTTTAAGTGGTGTTCCTACGGCACTTTAAATTGTTTAGAATGAATAAGAAATAAAAAAGTCATGAAGTTGAAAATAGGAGGGGTCCAAAGAGATATATATATATATATATATATATACATGTTTTGGAAAACTTATTATTCTTCTTGTTATTTTTTCATTACTCCTTTTCATTTACACTTCAAAGATGATTTCTAAAGCTTGAGGTAACATTCCCATAACATTTTAAATCATTCAAAATGAAACACATATGATGAAGATATAAATAACTGATCAATATGTATCCTTATTAAGTTATAAGTAGTTGTATTATAGTCATAACAAGGTTGAACAATAGTACTTTAGTAGTGGCACACTAGTGGCTTTATTAATTGTGTCACTGGGAGTCATAATTGAAAACTAGTTGCAAATGTATCCCATATTGGGTGGTGGAAATGTGAACATGTGGCATGATTGCTTGTATGTACATTGTACATTAATTGCAACATAGTTGTTGTTTTAATGGCACATTTACAATAATTCTAAAATAATTGTTACACATAACTACAATGCAACTTTTGAAAAAATCGAATATGGTTGATTACATATGTATATACGATATTTATAAATTACTATATAGAAGACCCATTTTCAACTCATTTACAACTATAATACAACTAATTAATTTTCTAACATGACAATTTATTTATTTAGGGGGATATTTACACAATAATTGTAATACCCAAAAGATAATTGCATAATAGTTGAATATGATTTTTTTTTTAGTTTTAGTTACAAGGTAACGTGGTTTAACAGATGCGATGTCACGAACACAAAAAACTACAAGAACAAAGACTAAGCCAATGACAGAGCAAGGAAAACAAATCACAAGAAATGCAAGCCTATGTCTAATCCAAGAATGGAAACACAAAGATGCAAGGCAAGAACATGGTATATGATAAAAGATGATTCAAACATAATTTTATTTTGATAATGTATGAAAACAAAAATTATGACAAGAAAACATACCCAAAACTGGTGTTGAACATACTAAAAGGAATGGGAGGTGCTACCCCTATTAAAACCCCATTAGGGACATAATTCAAGGAAACTTCCATAAAGGTTTGCACCAATCGAAGAAGCTTCTTGAGAATTTTCTAACTAATAGTCAATTGAAAGTTAACTGAAAATTAATGATGATATAAACGATGATGCAAGTGACTATGTTGGTGTAAGCAATGATGCAAGCGATAATGTAAGCGACAGGTGATGGTGGTGTTCATGATATCACCTCCCCTTCTAACAACGAATCCCACAAGTAGCGGCCTTGGGCTTGTTTGAATATCGCATGTGAAAGTCCTTCATTTTTTCCATGGCATTTGATAATTTTTTTATTAATTCCCATGTATGTTCACTAATGTCATAACCTTGCCAATGAACTAAATATTGTAACTAACGATGTGATATCATTGAATTAAATTTTTTTTCAACCTCGTATTTTGTTCACCATTAACTACAATTACTGGAGGTGGCTCATGTGTTCTCCTTAGAATGGTAAAAGCATGGTAAGGCTCCAACAATGAAACATGAAACATAGGGTGAATATTCATGGAATTTGGAAGCTTGAATTGGAATGCCATTATGTTTATTTGTTTCACGATGGTGAACAGGCCAAGTATTTGGTAGTCCAATTTTTTTTATGGTTGAATTATCTTGATGTTTTGTTTTTGAAACCAAACTTGATCTCTAACCTTGAATTTTGGTTGGTCTTTACGATGTTTGTAATCATTTTCTTTCAATCGCTTTTGAGTTTTTTCAAAGTTGGATACAAGTTATGCTTGAATGTTTGCTAACCACACAATATGATCTTTAGGTACATGATCATGACATTGTTTACACCTTAGATGTGAAACCTAGGATGTAAGCCATGATTTGCAAAAAATGGTGTTTGTTGCATTGCTAAATGCATCGTGTTGTTATAATTTTTTTTTACCATAGACCAAAAATCTGACCAATTATCTTGGTGATAATTAGTTGTACATCATAGATATTACTCCAAGATTTGATTGACATGTTCCATTTGTCCATCTATTTAGGGATGGAAAACTGATAATAATTTCACCTTCACACATAATAACTTGAAGAATCACTTCCAAAACTTGGATGCAAACTAAGGTCCACGATTAAAAACAATGTATTCAGGAAGTCCATGATAGCGAAAAATATGATCAAGGAATAACTTAACTATCTTTTCGTCAGTCATTGATTTGTTGTAGGGAATAAAATGAACCATCTTCGTGAGACAATTCACCACCACCAAAATGGAATCAAATGAGTTAAATTGTGGAAAATCCATGATGAAATCCATGGAAATTGAAGACCATGGTGAAACAAGGATTGGTAATGGCTGAAAAAGTCCATGAGGGCAATGACAAGGATTTTTTGTTCAAACTCACAAATTCCTTTACAAATTTCCAAAGCTGTGACCACCAATAATCACAAGACATTAATTCCATGGTCTTATTGAATCCAGAATGGCCAACAACCAATGTGTCGTGTTTGGTTTAGGGAATTTGAAGTCACGCAGGGCCTATTGATACATATAACAATTCATCATGATACAATAGACCATTGTGTAATTCGAATTTGTCAAAGTTGTTTAAAGGGCTTTTTCAATGACTTTTGACAATAGTGGCAAGATAATCATTGATTCAATCTTTACAAATGTGCTGAAGGAAGGTCTTATCTTCAAGAGTTACCGAAAATGCTTGAACTCGAAAGTTTTCAGGTTTGAAAATGGTGTCACATTGTTGATCGTAAACAACAACCCCTTCCTTAGGTGCAAAATATGAATGACAGGATAATGCATCTGGTTTCCCTTGTTGTCACCTTGGATGGTAAGTAGTCACAAACCAAAATCAAAACAAAAATAATGCCCATTGAGCTTGATATCAATTCAACACATGAACCATCATGAAATATTGGAAATTCTTATTATTAAAGTATACTATGATTTCATGTTAAGCTCCTTCAAATAGATGACGCCATTTTTCAAAACCATCCACGATGGCCAAAAGTTCTTTGTCATGAATCTTGTAGTTAATCTCGATAGGAGAAAATTTACGAGAATGGAAACCAACTGGATGAAAAAAATCATCTTTTCTAAGTTGTGAAAGTATAACACTTAATGCAAAGTCAAAGGCATCTATTTCCAAAACAAAAGGTTTGGAAAGGTTTGCATGAATAAAAAATGGGGCAATCGTGAAAGAGGCCTTAAAAATTTAAAAGGCATTTTCAGCTTTAGCTTCCTGGGAAAAAGGTTGATCCTTCCAAATTAGACAAATAAGAGGGGTCACTATCATGGAATAATATGCAATGAATCACCGATAGAAATTGACAAACCCAAGAAAACATTTAACATCCTAAATAGAAATGGCGGTAGCCCAATTTATGACGGTTTGAACTTTACAAGGGTCCATGTGCACGCCATCTCCAGAATTAATACAACCCAAGAATTCCACCTCATATTGATGGAATCTACATTTCTCTAATTCGGTATAAAGACCAACTTCTTAAAGCTTTTCCAAAACAAGACATAAATGGCGCTCATGGTCTTCCATGTTCTTCAAGAAAATGAAGATGTCATCAATGTAACAAACCACAAAATTATCCAAATACACATGGAAGACATCTTTCATCATATGTTGAAAGACAATAGGTGCATTGGCAAGGCCAAAGGGCATCACAACATATTCAAAATGGTCGTAATGATTTTTTAACATTGTTTTTCAATCATCACCTTTTCAAATGTGCACCAAGTTGTATGCTTCACGTAGGTCAATCTTGGTGTACACTTTGACATGACTAAGTTGGTTCAACAATCTTGAGATCAAGGGCAAAAGGTATTAGTTCTTGATGGTGAATCAATTTAGTCCATGGTAATCAACACGCATGTGTAGGGATCCATCTATTTTCTTGACAAATAGGATTGGAGCACCAACTAGAGACTTGAAGTGTCGAATGAACCCGTTGTTAAGATTTTCGTCAATATATTTTTGAAACACCGATAATTCGTCTTACAACAAGTTATAGATGGGTCCAAACAAGGGTTGTGCTCCTTCTTCCAAATCAATCGCACAATCATATGGCCAATGTTAAAGTAATGTGTTTGCATTTTTCTTTTCAAAAACATCCACTACAACAACATGGGGCTATTTTGCGATCCACATATCATCACAAACAACAAAGAAAGTTTCCGAAAACCCGCATTTGCGAACCATAACTCCTTGCAAACTGTTAAGCCTTTGCGATACCATAACATTTGGACCCGTACAATCGCAAATCCTTCACAACTCCCGAACTTGATACAATCGCAAAACCTTTACAATTATAACTGCTTCTATATATCGTTTGTGATTAACATTACATCGGAAACTATTTGCAACAAACCCATCGCCGCAAAGACTTAGCAAATCAACTCAAAAGTCTATCGGTTTCCGAAATAAGGTCTATTGCAAACCCTTAGCGGCATTTTGAGAATCCCAACACGTTTGCGTTAGATTTTATATCGGAAACCAATAGGCTTTTAAGATCTCATGCAAATTTTTTGGGATTCTCATAATGCCGCTAAAAGTTTGCGAAATCATAGATTTCGCAAATGTGTTCTGGAATGATTTTACCCCCAAGAGTGTAGCGATGTCTGTGACATGGTATTATTGGTGTTTTGGCTTTTGCAGTGTTGCAAAGAATTATGTTTCGCAAATTGTTTTGAGATGCGTTGTGTATCGCAAGAGCATGGCATTGTATTCTTATTTTGGAAGCAAGGTTTATTTGGGTCACTTTGGGCCGCAAAAAAATAAATCTATATCAAAATTTCAAAATTTACAATGTAAAAAGGTTTGCAACCCTTGGGTATCTAACACACTAGCTGTCTATCTAGACTTCCTTCCCCTCTTGGATTTCTTCTTTGAATCTTTCTTCCTAGTGTTCTTTGGTGGAGGGGGAGGCTGCTCATCCTCCTCCCTCTTTTCATCGTCCCCCTGCCCCTCCTCCTCCTCCTCCTCCTCCTCCTCCCTATTCTCTTTATATTTGCCCCCTGCAAAACCTTCATTTCGACTAGCAAATGAACTGGGTCCACCGCTAGTGGTAGCACACTGGGAGCAGTGCTACCTGCTCTCCTCCTCATCTTTTTCCTCCTCATCACTGCTGCCCTCGGAGCTCTCACTCTCACCCTCAGATGCCTGCATTTCAACATGCAAAGCTTAGTCAACACCATAAATGAAAATCTTGATTCAAATGAAAACAATTTCTACACAAACAGAAATTGAATCCCAACCAAACCCACTCACCAATAGTGCATCAACA
>Ga0116229_10007131_pt1 | contig 17803 bp, 18 predicted proteins | sample S1TSphgellanicum_3_FD_87313 | JGI IMG/M metagenome (GOLD analysis project Ga0116229, IMG submission 87313) | Host-associated microbial communities from peat moss isolated from Minnesota, USA - S1T2_Fc - Sphagnum magellanicum MG | ecosystem: Host-associated > Plants > Peat moss > Unclassified... | reverse complement strand
CTTGTAGAGTTCGGACGACCACCATTCGGGCATAAGGATAGTATTCGTCTGGTTCCAGCGGTTATCCAGCGGGGACCACTGATTAAAGAGAATCGCGTTTAATCCACCCTGGTCGTGGAGAAGGATCTGTTTCTTCTAGCGCTGCAGATAATCAATCACTCGCGAAGAAATCTGATTCTTGCGCCAGGGCTTGAGATTAATCACCAGGACCCCGGCGTTGAAATAGCGTTTGGAAGCGGGAATGCCGAGCTCGACATAGTTAAAAACGAGGGGTATGCCCTCATGTCCGGTCGATGAAACGTAAGGTAATATTGTGCTGGGCACGGCGGCCATCGTGCAGTTCTTGTCGACGGAATCGCTTAACAAGGCCAGGTCGGCGAGGACAACCACGTCGGCATCCAAATAGATGAGTTGTTCGGCCTCTTCGGGCAGGACATCGGGGAGGAACAATCTGGAATAGGAATCCGTGGTGAGGATGTGATGCTTTTTGGATTCCGGCAGATCGTAGGTCGGGAACTGGTCCAATTTTGTCCAATGGAGGGTTACCTCGTGCAAGCTCTTTTTGTTTTGCAGAACGGATTGTTCGATTTTTTGTCGAAGCGTATCTGTCATGTCGGATTCGATGATGTAGATATGGATGTCGCGATTCGTTTTGGCATTACAAACCACGGAAGTCAGCATGACGGCAATGGGCAGCGCAAAGGCTGCGTTCCCGGCGCATCCGACATTTATCTCGCGCGGGCGGTTTGACGACCTGGTTTTAATGCTGACCGGGCGTATGAGCCGAAACGCCAGTTCAGGAATGCCGCCAGCTTAGAACCGCTTCCTCTTCGCGGAGGCCGAGGACGTCGCGGGTCCAGGAGTTGATGCGGTTATGAAGGGGTGCGTTGGTGATGAGCGATTCGCCGTGGGAGGGGATCATTTCCTTGAGCTTGGTTTGCCAGGGGAGGGTCTTCAGCTTGTCGCCGAAGCAGTCGCCGATGAGTTCGAGCATGATGGAGACGGCGGTGGAGGCGCCTGGTGATGCGCCGAGCAGTGCGGCAATGGAGCCGTCCTTCGCGTAGATCACTTCCGTGCCGAATTGGAGCATGCCGAGGAGCTTGGGATGTTGCTTGATGACCTGAACGCGTTGACCGGCGACGGCCAGCGTCCAATCTTCCATTTTCGCCTCGGGCATAAATTCGCGCAGGGCGGCGAGGCGATCCTTGGGCGATTGGAGCACCTGGCCGATGAGGTAGCGGGTAAGTGGGATGTTTTGAAACGCCGCGGCAGTCATCGGGATGAAATTGTTCGGCTGGATGGCGAGCGGGAAGTCGAGCAGCGAGCCGTTCTTGAGATACTTGGTGGTGAAGCCGGCGAACGGGCCGAAGAGCAGGCCTTTCTTGCCGTCGATCATGCGCGTGTCGAGATGCGGCACCGACATGGGCGGCGCACCGATGGCGGCCTTGCCGTAGACCTTGGCGTGATGGCGCTCGATCAGTTCCGGATTCATGCAGCGGAGCCATTGTCCGCTGACGGGGAAACCGCCGAAGCCGCGCCCCTCGCGAATGCCCGATTTCTGGAGCAGCGGCAACGCGCCGCCGCCCGCGCCGAGGAAAACGAACCTGGCGTTGACGGTGAACTTCTGCTGGGCGGCCTTGTCGTTGACATAGAGGCGCCAGCTTTGATCGGCATCGCGGTGCAGGTTAAGGACTTCATGGCGCAGATGGACGGAAACGCCGCCGAGGCTTTTGAGGTAAGCGATCAGGCTGCGGGTCAGCGCGCCGAAATTGATGTCGGTGCCGAGGGCCACGCGCGTCGCGGCGACAGGCTCGGCCGGGGCGCGGCCCTCCATGACGAGAGGCATCCATTCGGCCAGCTCGGCATGGTCGGTGGAGAAGCGCATGTCGCCGAAAAGATGATTCGCGCTGAGCGCGGCGTGGCGCTGGCGGAGATAATCGACGTTCTTCGCGCCGTGGACGAAACTGAGGTGCGGGATGCGCTGGATGAAGGTCTCGGGTGACTTGAGATGGCCCTGCTGGACGAGGTAGGACCAGAATTGCTCCGAGATTTTGAACGACTCGTTGATGTGGAGAGCTTTGGAAGTGTCGACGGAACCGTCGGCCTTTTGCGGCGTGTAGTTGAGTTCGCAGAGGGCGGCGTGGCCGGTGCCGGCATTGTTCCAGGCGTCGGAGCTTTCCGTGGCGACGCCGTCGAGGCTCTCGAAAATCTCGATGGTGAGGTCGGGCTGCAATTCCTTCAGGAGCACGCCGAGCGTGGCGCTCATGATGCCGGCGCCGACGAGCACGACATCGGGAGAAGTTGGGGTGGTCGGGTTCACGGTAGTCTGGGTTAGCGAATCCGGTGAAATTAGCAATTCTAATACCACTTCGAGCCGGAGGCAAAGATTGGACCGGGTACTTGCCAAACGACGCGCGCGGGGCAGGCTGGCAGCATGATCGTCCAACTCATCGCCACGAACCGTCCCGGCAGCAACACGGCCAAGGTCGCCGCACATGTCGCCGAGATTTATGCCGCCAAGGGCAGCTCGCTCGACATCGTCGACCTGCACAAGCTGCCGCCCGAGATTTTCGCGCCGACGAGCTATGCGGAAAAACCGGCGAGCTTCGCGCCGTTTCAGGAAGCGCTGACGAAGGCCGACGGCATTATCATCGTGACGCCGGAGTACAACGGCGGCTTTCCCGGCGTCTTCAAGTATTTCATCGACATGCTCAAGTTCCCGGAGACGTTCACGGGCAAGCCTTTCGCGTTTGTGGGGCTATCGGCGGGCGGCGGTGGTGCGGTGCGGCCCGTCGAGCAGTTTTCCACGCTGGTGAATTACCTGCGCGGGGTCATTTATCCGGGGACGGTGAACATCCCCGGCATCCACCAGCATCTTAATGAATCGGATCGGCTGAAGACGCCTGAGCTGATTGAGCGGCTGGAGAAGCAGGCGGACGGGTTTATCAAGTTCGTGGATAAGGTGAAGAGATAACGCATTCTCCTAAACGTTAGGGAAATCAGAATGGGTCAGGACAGGAGTCTGACCCTCCAGTATTCTATTTAATCTCCCAGCCGAGCGGCATGCGGGCGTACATGCCCATGGGATCGTTGAACTCCTGCAGCGACTTGAGATCGCTTTTCATCTTCAGTAATTCCTGGGTGAGGGGATCGAGCTTGACCATGGAGAGCGGTTCTTCCTGGTTGTTGAAAAGCAGCGCCAGGGTATCGGCGAAGGTTTGTTCCTCTGGATATTCCCTCACGCAATAACGGTCGCCCAACTTGGCGGCGTTCTTGGCGTAATAGATGGCATTTTCCAGACCGCCGATCTCATCGACGAGATGCAGGGGCAGGGCGTCGCTGCCGGTCCAAACCCGGCCTTGGGCAATCGTATCGATGCCGTTGGCGCCGTCGCGGGGGATGTGGCGGCTGTCGGCGACTTTATCGAGGAATTTGTTGTAGAGATCGTCAACGCGGCCTTGCGCCAGCGCCAGTTCCTGGGGCGTCTTGGGCCGGGCGCTGGTTTCGAAATCAGCGTACTGGCCGGTCTTGGCGGTGTCCCACGTGATGCCGAGGCTGTTGCCGAGTTTCTGGATGTCCATGAACATGCCGAGGACGCCGATGGAGCCGGTCAGCGTGTTGGGCTCGGCGATGATATGGTCCGCGTAGGTCGAGACCCAGTATCCGCCCGACGCGGCGTAATTTCCCATCGAGACAATGACCGGTTTTTTGGCTTTCAGATTGATGACTTCGCGCTGGATGACTTCCGAGGCGTAGGCGCTGCCGCCCGGGCTGTTCACGCGCAGCACGACGGCCTTGACGTCATCGTCTTTGCGCAAGTCGCGGAGTTCCGCCGCGAAGCGGTCGCCGCCGATATTGGTGGTGTCACCCCAGCCGTCGACAATTTCGCCTTCGAGGTAAAGCACCGCGACGACGTTGTCGCTGCTCGGTCCCTTGCGCATCGCATTCATATAATCGCTGATGGCCACCTGCTTGAAGGGAAGGGGAATCCGCTCGTAATCGCTGGTGGGGGCGACCTTGCCGAGGTCCGTGAGCACATCGCCGAAGTAGGCGAGCTTGTCGACGAGGTGCGCATCGAGCGCGTGCTGGGGGGTGATGTAGCCGTCCGTATCGACGAGTTGCTGGAAAGTGGTCGCGTCGATGGGCCGGCTGTCGGTCACCGCCGTGATGAAATCGCCCCAAAGACCGTCAATGAGCCGTTGTGTCTCCTCGCGGTCGGCGTCGCTCATCTTGGTCAGGAAGAAGGGCTCGGTGGCCGATTTGTACTTGCCGTGGCGGGTCACCTGCACGTCGATGCCGAACTTGTCCAGGGCTCCCTTATAATAGGTCTTCTCCACGGCGAGGCCGGGCATCTCCATTTCGCCGTAGGGATTCATGTAGATCGTCGATGCGGCCGAGGCGACGTAGTAATCGCGGGTGGAGGGCGCTTCGAGGTAGGCGTAGACGGGTTTGCCCGTTTTCTTGAAGTCGATGATGGCTTCTCGCACCTCTTTCAGGCAGGCGTAGCCGGTGCCGAAGTCGGACGGTTCAAAGGAGCCGGTAAGGAAGATACCCTTGATTCTCTTATCGTTGGCCGCGTACTTCAGCGCTTTCAGCAGGCGATGCAGGGATATCGTTTTGGTGTTGTCGTTGCTTAAGGCGCTGGTCAAGGCATCGGTTGAGGTGGCGTGCTCGGGCGAATCGGCAATGTTCATCGACATGTCGAAGACGAGGATGGAGCCGCGCTCGATGGTGACCAGGTGCTTCCCCTTGGAGCCGGCGGAAATGGACGCGACGATGAGGATGAAAAAGAGGAGCAGCGGGCCGCCAAAGACGAAGGCCAGGGCAGCGAGGTTCGCGAAAAAGGTGATGAAAAACTGTTTCATAGATGCAAAAGGGAGAACCCCATTATCTTAGAGGCGTAGAGCGAAAAGACAATGGATTTGCGACGGGAACGCATCGGATGAACAAATCGTAAGGCAAAACGTCGGGCGATCTAACCCTTTATTTATAAACAGGAAGAATTCACGACACTGCGAAAAAAAGTTGCCAAACCCGAGGTCATGCATACTTTATGTGCTCATGAGGAAAATGAATGACACCACCCTGCTGTCCAGGCTCAGGCTTGGGAAACCTGGAGCCGCGCTGACCTGTTTGGTCTTGCTGACGGTCCTTTCGCTTTCGCGCGTCATGGCCGGAACCGAAATGAAGCAATCCGACATGAAGGAGATCACGCCGCCAACTTGCGGAACGTGCAGCGAGAAAGACTGGACGCTGGAGCTCAGCTCAGGAGTTCAGTGGTCCAATGTTCGCAGCGGGCAGCCGAACCAGCCCTATACGATCGTTCCAATCCACCTGACGGCCAGCCTGAAGCTCGATGACGTCAGCCTTGACGATTTCCTGGGCGGATTTCTGCGCGGCTACTCGGAATTCTACTTTGAGGGCCAGTACGACCAGATCGTGCACGGTCCGGAAAACCATTATGAGGGCATCATGGTCGGGCCTCGCTACAATTTCGTGCAGCCGGGCTGGGTGATCGTTCCCTACGTCGAGGGCGGGGTGGGCATCGGTTTTGCCGATTCCAATCCTGCGGCAGGCGGCTTGGGCCAGGACTTCAACTTCACCTTCGAGGCGGGCGCGGGAGCGCGGTATAACATCACGGACGACTTTTTTGTGCGGCTCGGGGTCGAATACCAGCATGTCTCCAACGCCGGGCTTTCCGAACCGACGAATCCGAATCATCCCATTGACGCGCTCGGGCCGAAAATCTCGTTCGGCTACGCGTTTTGATTACTCGTCTTTGTAGCCGCCGCCGTGAGGCGGTGGCCTTTGAAACCACGCTCTTACGAGCGCGGCTATGATGTTTTGAATAATTCCTCTTTTCTCGCATGGCGGGCTTGGCATCATCGTTGGCCATGAGTGTTCATCTACCTTTGGCCGGCAAGACCGGCGTTATCTTCGGCGTCGCGAACAAGCGCAGCATCGCGTGGGCGATTGCACAGGCGTGGCATCAGGCCGGAGCCAAGCTGATTTTCAATTACCAGGGCGAGCGGCTGAAGGACAATGTCGAGGAGCTGGCGGGGACGTTCGGCGCCGAGACGCCTATTTTCCCTTGCGACGTCGGTTCCGACGAGCAGATCGAGAGCTTTTTCGGCGAGGTCAAAAAGAAGACCGACCGGATCGACCTGCTTTTGCACAGCGTGGCCTTCGCGCCGAGGGAAACTTTGACGGGTGAGTTTGTCGCGACGAGCCGCCAGGCTTTCGCCATTGCGCACGACATCAGCGCCTACTCGCTGGTGGGCCTGACCCGGGCGGTGTTGCCTTTCATGGAGACGCATGGCGGCAGCATCGTGGCGATGTCGTACCTCGGCGCGGCGCGCGTGGTGCCCGGTTACAATGTGATGGGCGTGGCGAAGGCTTCGCTGGAGGCTTCCGTGCGCTATCTCGCCAACGATCTCGGCTCGCGCAAAATTCGGGTGAATGCGATCAGCGCGGGTCCGATGAACACGCTGGCCGCGCGCGGCATCGGCGGTTTCTCGAAGATGCTCGATCATTACGAGGCGCGCGCACCGCTGCATCGCAATGTGGAGCTGGAGGAACTCGGCGCGACGGGTCTGTTTCTCGCGAGCGATGGCGCCGCGGCGATCACGGGCCAGACGATGTATGTCGATTCCGGTTATTCGGTCATGGCGATGTGAAGTGTCGGAGAACTGCATAACCAAATTTCTAAATCTTCCAAATGGGTTGGAGCAGGAAGCACAACGATCGTTCTCGTCAGCCTAATTCTTAATTTGGTCACTTGGTAAATTTGGAAATTTGGTTTGGTTCCCTCTTTTTATGAGTGACTCACTTTTGCTTTGGGATATCGACGGGACGCTGGTCTATATGGATCGCGCGGGCGAGCGGGCTCTGCTCATCGCGATACGGGAATTGTATGGACGCGACCTGGGCGACCATTTGCCGGTCGATTTGCGCGGACGCACGGATACTTCCATTTGCCGCGATCTGCTCGCGTTTCTTGGCGTGCCGGCGACGACTGGAGAACAGGAGCGTTTTCGCGCGGCCTATCTCGATCTGCTGCCCACGACGCTGCCGATCGTGAAACCGCACATCAAGCCGGGGGTCATTGCGGCGCTCGATGCGGTGCATGCGCATCCGGAAATTCATCAGGCTTTGCTCACGGGAAATCTCCGGGAGGGCGCGCGGCTGAAGCTTTCCTATCTTGGGTTGTGGAACTACTTCGAGTTCGGCGCGTTCGCCGATGACAGCCATATCCGCGATGAACTCGGGCCGTTCGCGCTGGCCCGCGCAAAGGAAAAGCTCGGCATCGATTTCCCGCCCGAGCGCGTCTGGATCATCGGCGACACGCCGCACGACATCGCCTGCGGCAAAGCGATCGGCGCGAAGACGATCGCAGTCGCGACCGGCGCGTTCAGCGTGGAGCAATTGTCCGCGCTGAATCCGACGCACACGTTCAAGGATTTGTCGGATACGCAGGCTTTGTTGGGCGTTATTCTTTAAGCCCGTCATCCTGAACAAGCCGAGTTTACGACGTTTCGAGTGCTGGTTTCGCCAACCAAGCCCTTAGATGAGTCCAAGGCTTAGCGATATAATCGAGCCGCGATAGGAATGAGCAAGCCGGAGGCTTGCGACAATCCTAGCCGGTGGTTGAGCGCACGCTCGCGTGTCGCGATACCACCGGAATTGTGTCAGCATAATCCTATCCCGGAGGGATACGACAATGTCTTCGACCTATCTTAGTCTTCATTACCACCTTGTCTTCTCGACGAAGGGTCGGGAACCTGTCATCGCGTCAGCTTGGCGCCATAACCTGCACAAATATCTAGCTGGAACAATTTCGGGATTGGGTGCGCGTTGCGAGATCGTAGGTGGGATGGCAGATCATGTTCATCTTTTAGTGGAACTTCGCGCAACTCACACTCTTTCGGATTTCATGCGCGAGTTGAAAAGGTCCTCTTCCACATGGGTGCATTCGGATATGGCCAAGCCTGAGTTTGCCTGGCAGGAAGGTTACGCAGCCTTCACCGTGAGCGCTTCTGCCGTTGATGAAGTGCGGCGGTATATTGAGAACCAAGAAGAACACCATCGTGAACGGGGTTTTCTGGACGAGCTGCGGATTATGCTCCAGCGCTCGGGCGTAAAATTTGACGAGCGATATTTGGGTTAAGATTAACGATGAGTTGTCCTATCCCTGCCGGGATAGGCTTTGTTTGCGATTGAACCGGTGGTATCGCCCGCAGCGGGCTCAACCACCGGCTACGATTGTTTCAAGCCTCCGGCTTGAAAACGCCGGGTGCACACGTTCAAGGATTTGTCGGATACGCAGGCGTTGTTGAGCGTTATTGTTTAAAGTCCGGTATCGAATCATTTTCCAAAAACAGCGACCAAAATACTCACTGTGAGTCCGAGAGAAATCGAAAAAAGGGCGAAGCTGGAGAGACCTTTCATCGAGTTATAGAAGTCTGTTCCTTTATAACCAATGGATTCCTTATCCTCTATCCGACGCAATGGGGGAATCACCCAAAATATAATATTGGAAACCATCAATCCCAGCGGCAATGCAGCAAAGTAAAGTGGAATGAGAATAAAATCGCGAACATTCACATTTGAAAAACTTTTTAGATCAGGATGGTCTGAGCCAAATAATCCAACGACTAATAAAACGAGTTTTAGCAATAACCATGTGAAGCAATAAATGCCCGCTATGCTGAATGGAATATGAAGTAAATTCCAAGGATTCTTGACTCGCTTGGCTCTTCCTCTCGCCTCTCGAAAATAGCTTTTGGTTTTCATCATGTTGGCAAAGGGGGCTGCGTTAAAATTAGGAATAAACGCGGCCCCAGTGGACATCGAGGCGCTTGGTGACATAGGCGCGGACGGCGCGGAGGACGCATTTGGTTTCGAGCGCCTGGCCGCGCTTGACGATGCTGGCGAGCGTTTCGTTGCTGCGGACGACGAGGGCTTCCTGCGTGATGATGGGGCCTTCGTCGAGGTTGGGTGTGACGAAGTGCGCGGTGACGCCGACGACCTTGACGCCGCGCTCGTAGGCCTGGCGATAGGCGTTCGCGCCGGGGAAGGCAGGCAGGAGCGAGGGATGGATGTTGATGATCTTGTTTTTCCAGCGCCAGACGAAATTCGGCGAGAGGATTTTCATGAAGCGCGCCAGCACGATGAAATCGATCTCGTGCTTTTCGAGCAGTTGCAAAACCTGCGTTTCCGCCGAGGCGCTATTGTTAAAGGAGACGTGGTGAAACGGCAGCTTGTATTTGCGCGCGATGGGTTCGAGGTCGGGTCGGTTGCCGATGACGACGACCGGTTTTGCGCCCAGCGCGGCCGGTGATTTCGCGAGCAGGCCTTCGAGCACATGCGGCTCCTTCGTGACGAGGATGGCGAGCCGCTGCGGGCCGACCGGCGCGAAGTGAATCTTCGCGTCCATGTTCAATTCACGACCGGTTTCCTTGACATGGTGCAGGATCGCGGCGCGGTCGAAACGGGCCGGCGTCCACGAGGCCTGGAGGGTCATGCTGAACTGACCGCGGGTGACCTGTTCTTCCATCGCCTCGATGTTGGCGCCGAGTTGAAAGAGAAGCTGGGTGATCCGGGCGATGACGCCGGCTTTGTCCTGGCCGATTAGGGTGATGGTGGCGAGATGTTTGGCCATAGCTCACGCTATCGAAAAGTCCGGCAGAGAGCAGTAAATCTTCGCTGGAAAAGAGTGTCGTGTTTGCCCGTTTCGGCCGAAGCGGTTACGATCATGAATATGAAGTCGGCACTCTTGCGAATCACAGGATTTTATTTATTGGCCGGATCGTTTCTCCTCCAAGCCCAGACCTATTCAGCAACGGCGAGCGCTGCGCCAAGTCCGCAAGTTGCGCAGGCAAATGCGGCGCTCGCCTTTCTGACGCCGGGCGAGCAGGTGCAATATGCCGAGGCCCGGGCCAAGGCGCTGGCGGACAATCCCGACCTGAAGGCGGAGGGTGAAGCGGTGGCGAGACAGGGTGCCAATGTGATGCAGGCGGATGCCACCGCGTCGGATAAGCAGGCCTTCATCGAGCAGATGCGTTTGCACCGTGAAAAACTCAGACAAGCCATGTTGAAGGAAGATCCGACCTTGGAACCGGTCTTCGCCAAGATCGACCAACATCTTTCCGAGCTTAAGGCCAAACGATTAGATGAGATGCAAAGTTCATCGCGTGCGACCAACTCACCTGCGCCGTGTTCTTCAGTCCGCTAAAGTTAAGACTTTTTTACACACTTGTATTCGATACAAATTTGTGTCCCAGAGAAGATTAAGGTTGCTCTCTGTGGAGAATTGTGTAGGAAAGTGGAGTGTTGTGGCAGACATGAACTGCCCTTTGGAGAACCATGTCCCCTTTGGCCCCTGCTTCCTATACGGATTCGTTCGCTCATGGCTTTGATGCCAAGGGCCGGATTACCGTGCCTGCCGAGTGGAGACAGCCCGGTTTTGAGGAAAGCCTTTTCGTGTTTCCCTCGGCTGACCGGTGCCTGAAGGTTTATCCGGCATCGTGGCTGGGGCGCTTGCAGGAAAAGGTTTCCTCCCTCAAGACGGCCGATCCGCAACGCAAGGGCGTGGAGAACCTGGCTACGACGGCGCAGAGCGCCACGTTCGATACGCAAGGCCGGATCATGGTGCGGGAGAAGTTGCGTGAGGGCGCCGGCCTGAAGAAGGAAGCCACGATGGTGGGCTGCCTGGATCATTTTGAAATTTGGGACAAGGCGGCCTGGGAAAAGAAGGGCGTCGCCGAGATGACGCTGGAGGAGGCGCTCAGCGCGATCGGCCTATGAGCGTCCCGGAAAAATTTTGGAGGGACCGCCCGGCGGATGCCGGAACGGTTCAAGATAAAACGAGGATGTAGCGATGCCCTATTCCTCGTCACCCCCAAACGGCATCGACGACGGCTTGTCCGGCGTCAAAACCAAGAAGGCAAAACGAGGATTATGGAAATCAAAATCAAAGGTCTTGTGCGCAGGCAATTGGTTTACGGATTCGTGGCAGACAAAGATGCCGAGGGCGAGATTGTTGGATCCTCGGTGGTGAAGCTGGCCCGGCGCAACGCCTTTGAGCTGGTGGGATTAAAGAGACCGGCTCTCGCTCCCGCCTGGCGCTGGAAGACGGATTGATGGCTTTGGGTGGCCGCGGGCACGAGTCAGGGGAGGGCGAGGGACATATCCCGGTGCTCCTCGCCGAGGTGCTCGCGGCGGGGAGGATTGAGCCGGGGCAGCGATGGATTGACGGGACTTTTGGGCGCGGCGGTCATTCGCGCGCGCTGTTGGGCAAAGGGGCGCAGGTCCTCGGGTTGGACCAGGATGGTGAGGCTGCCGAGGCAGCCCGGGTGCTGGAGGCCCAATGGCCGGAAAAATTTAGATGGAAACAACGAAATTTCAGGGAATTGAAAACATGTTGCCGAGAGCAGGGCTGGGACAAGGTCGACGGAGTGCTCCTCGACCTCGGAGTCTCGTCGCCGCAACTGGAGACGCCGGAGCGGGGCTTCAGTTTTCGCGCGGAGGGGCCGCTCGACATGCGCATGGACCGGAGCGGCGGGCCGACGGCGGCCGATTTGGTGAACGAGCTTTCGGAAGGTGAATTGACACGACTTTTTTATGAACAAGGTGGAGAACGAGAAGCAAGGCGGGTGGTCCGGGTCCTGGCGGCCCGGCGCCGACGCGCGCCCTTCCGCACCACGACCGATCTGGCAGCGGTGGTGGCCGAAGCGCTTCCGCACCGACGAGCTGGGGGAATACATCCGGCAACGAAGGTTTTCCAAGCTCTACGAATCGCCGTCAACCGAGAAGAGGAGGCCCTCCTAGCGGCGCTGCCGCAGGCGGTGGAAATCATGAAACCGGGCGCTGTGCTGGAGGTCATCAGTTTCCATTCCGGCGAGGACCGGGTGGTGAAGCAATTTCTGCGTGAGCGCGGGTCCGAGTGGCTCGACACGCCGAAGCATCCCAATACCGTGCCCAATCCCCATTACCATTTGCGCGAAGTGAAGCGCTACCTGCCGAGCGACGAGGAAATCCAGAAAAACCCGCGTTCGCGCAGCGCCCGCCTGCGCGTCGCCATCCGCAACGAGGAGATCATCCCATGAGCCGCAATCGCATGAAGAACAGCCAGTCGCTGCACTGGATGGGTGTCCTGAAATGGATCCTGATCGCCGGCCTGCTGGCGGGGCTGGGGCTTTGCTACATGATTTGCAAAAACCAGAACCTGCACCTGGCCCAGAAGACGCACGACGAGCAAAAGCTGCTCGAGACGATCGAGGCGCGCAACTCGGAACTGGCGCTCGATTTGCAGAGCATGAAATCGATGGCGGTGTTGAAGCGGCGGCTGGCGCAGATGCATTCCACCCTCGTCGCGTGGGGCGACCCGACCGCGAACTGGGTCCGGCTGGATCAAAATACCCGCGCGCGCCTGGCCCGGATCGGGACGATGCCGCAATCGAACCTCAGCAATCTCGATTCCTCGGTGATCGCCGCCAACGCGGCAGCGCAGCAGCCCGTGCACTAAGGTCATGCAACACCGTAACCGCGCCATCTGGATTCTGGTTTTTTTGGCCTGCGGGTTCACGGTCATCTCGTTCAACCTGATCCAGATTCAGCTCGTGCATCACGACGAATACTGGCGTGAGGCGGTCGCGAACCACATGCATCGCGAGGCGATTCCGCCCAAGCGGGGTTCGATCTATGACGGCGACGGCAACATCCTCGCGCAAACGCAGCGGGTTTACGACATCCGGTTGGATGGGCAGCTCATGAGCGCGGACCATCCGGAAGTCAATCTGCCCCTGATCGCCCAGACGCTGCAAATCCCGGTCGAGCCTTTGGTCGCCGCGTTCAACGCGAAGAACCGCGATCAACTCGTCGCGCAAGATCAGGACGACGTGATGGTCTCGAAATTACGCGCGATGAAATTGGACAGCCTGATTTTCAAGGAGCACGACCGGCGCGTTTATCCGAACAATGAACTCGCCGCGCATGTGCTCGGTTTTGTCGATGACGACGGGCGTGGCCTGGCGGGAATGGAAAAGCAGATGGACGCGCTTTTGTCCGGCACTCCCGGCGAACGCCTGGTGGAGCGCGATGCGAAGAAGCATGATATTCCGGTTTATCAGGATCGCGAGACGCCCGCCGTCGACGGCGACAATGTAACATTGACGATCAAGATGGCGATTCAGCATGTGGTGGAAGAACAACTCGACCAGATCGCGCAGACGTATCAGCCCAACGCCGCCTATATCATCGTGATGGACCCCCAGACGGGTGAGATCCTGGCCATGGGTTCGCGCCCCAACTACGACCCGAACGACCGGAACACCTTCAAGCCGGAAAACGTGCGGGACCGATGCATCACCGATGCGGTCGAGCCGGGGTCGATTTTCAAGATCATCACGCTGGCCGGGGCGATCAACGAAGGCTTCGTCAATCTGGACACCCAGATTTTTTGCGAGAACGGCGACTTTTTTTATGGCGGCAGGGAACTGCACGATGACGACGAGCATCACGCCTGGCTTTCGGTGAAGGAAGTGATGTCGCAATCGAGCAACATCGGCTTTGCGAAGATCGCGCTCGATTATCTGCACGAGCAAAAGCTTTATCAATATGCGACCTCGTTTGGCATGGGCCAGCGCACCGGCCTTTTCGACCAGCAGGGCGAGTCGGCGGGTTTGCTGCGGCCGGTGAATAAATGGAGCGCGCTCTCGATCACGCGCGTGCCGATGGGGCAGGAAGTTTTGGCGACGCCGATCCAACTCGTCACGGCGATGAGCGTGATTGCGAATGGCGGGCGCCTGGTCGTGCCACGCCTGGCCAAGCAGATCACTGATGAAGCGGGCAACGTGGTGAAGACGTACCAGCCGCAAGTGGTTCGCCAGGTCATCAGCGCGAATGCCGCGAGCGAGGTGGCCCAGGCTTTGCAGCAGGTGACCATCGACGGCACGGCGAAGAATGTTCACATCCAGGATGCCACGGGTGCGGGGTGGTCCTATGCGGGAAAGACCGGCACGGCGCAGAAATTTATCAACGGGGAATATTCGCACGATCACCACGTGGCATCGTTCATCGGATTCATGCCCGCGCAAGACCCGGCCTTCGTTGCGCTGGTGATGGTGGACGATCCCAAGACCGCGCCACGCCAGGATTACGGCGCCGAGGTCTCCGCGCCGGTTTTCGCCAACATCGCCAAGCAGGTGGCGCAGATCATGAATATCCCGCCGGACCTGCCCGCCCCTGCGACCACCCCGCCGGTCGTGCCGATTGCGGAATCCAATTCAACCCGCGCCACCCTGTGAAACTTTCCGAAATTCTCAAGGACGTTGAAACCACGTCCATCCAGGGACCGGTTGATCGCTTGATTCATGGGCTGCGTTACGACTCGCGGCGTGTCGAGGCGAATGACGTTTTCTTTGCCTGGAAAGGCGCGAAAACCGATGGTCATCAATATATCGCCGAAGTCTGCGACAAGGGCGCGGCCGCCGTGGTGCTGGAAAATTCCAATTTCACGGGGCATCGCGGCCCGACTTTTATCGAGGTAAAAAATGCGCGTCGCACCATGGCCGACATGTCGGCTCTTTATTTTGGAAGACCGGACCGCGCGCTGAAGATTGTGGGTGTGACGGGGACAAACGGAAAGACGACGACCACATTCATTCTCAAGCATCTTCTCTCCGAGCCCAAGTCGCCGGTGGGTTTGATCGGCACGGTGCGATACGAAATCGGCGAGCGAATTTTGCCCGCGTCGCGCACCACGCCGGAGTCGCTCGATCTTCACGGATTGCTGGCGCAGATGAAGGCGGCCGGCTGCCGTGCGGCGGTGATGGAGGTTTCGTCCCACGCGCTGGAGCAGGGGAGAATCGCGCCCATCGAATTTCAGGTCGGCATCTTTACGAACCTGACGCAGGACCATCTCGATTACCACCAGACGATGGAAAATTATTTCGCGGCGAAGGTGCTGTTGTTTGCGAACCTTGATCGCGGCGTGAATCCCGGCATCGCGATCGTCAACGCAGACGATCCTTACGGCAAGCGGTTGATCGAATTGCTGCGGGGCCGTGTGCGGGTGATTGCCTATACGGTCTCAGGCGGCACGGGAACGGAGCTCGAAGCGCGCGATGTTGTCTCCACCGCGCAAGGGACAAAGGGTACCCTACGCATTGGTGGCGAGCTCTTTCCCATGGCACTGCCCTTGATTGGTTCATTCAATGTTGCCAATGCGCTCGCGGCAGTGGGAGGAGCATTGGCGCTGGGCATCGCGCCGCGAGTCATTGTCGAGCGGCTGCAAAGCACGCCGCAGGTGCCGGGGCGCCTGGAGAAATTCGTCTCCGCCGATGGCGTGACCGCCGTGGTTGACTATGCGCACACCGACGACGCCGTGCGCAAGGCGCTGACCGTGCTGCGCGGCATCACGAAGGGGCGACTCATCGCCGTGCTCGGGTGCGGTGGAAATCGCGATGCGGCCAAGCGCCCGCTGATGGCCGCCGCCGCGGTCGAGTGCGCTGATTATTCCATCTTCACCGCGGACAATCCGCGCCAGGAAAATGTCGAATCGATTCTCAATCACATGGAGGCGGGTGTCTCCGGAAAGGGTTATAAGAACCCTTACGAACGGCTGGCGGATCGTCGTCAGGCCATTGCGCATGCGCTGGCGCTGGCGCGACCAGGGGACGTCGTTTGCGTGGCCGGAAAAGGGCACGAGACGACGCAGGAAATCGCCGGGCAGTTTCACCCCTTTGATGACCGTCTTGTCGTGCAGGAATTTTTGCGAAGGAGGGCAGCGTGATGCGGATATGCACTTTGGAAGAAGTGGCGCGGTTTAGCGGCGGACGTTTGGTCAAGGGCGATCCCTCGTTGCCGGTGGGGCGTCTCCATACCGATACGCGCACGCTTTTGGCCGGGGATTGTTTTGTGGCGTTGCAGGGAGACCGCTTTGACGGTCACACGTTTGTGGCGCAAGTGAAGAATCACGGGGCGGTGGCCGCGCTGGTTTCCCGCCCCATCGCTACTTCTGATTTGCCCGACGATCTCGGTTTGGTGGAAGTGCCGGATACGCTCGAGGGGCTGCAGCATTTTGCCGCCAACTACCGTCAATTGCTTTTTGTGCGGACCATCGGCGTGACGGGCAGCAGCGGCAAGACGAGCACGAAGGAACTGATCGCTTCCGTATTGCGCACGCTCTATCGGACCAAGGCGACGGAAGGCAATCTCAACAACCACATCGGCGTGCCGCTGACGCTGATCCGGCTCGACGAGGACGACGAATACGGCGTCGTGGAAATGGGAATGAATCATCCGGGGGAAATCGCGCCGCTGGTGAAAATGACCGCGCCTGACATCGGTGTGATCAGCAGCATCGGTCCGGCGCATATCGAATTCTTCGCGGATCAAGCGGCCATCGCGGCGGAAAAAGCCGAGTTGATCGCGGCGCTGCCGCCGGAAGGCCTGGCCGTGCTGAACAGCGACGACGAATGGAGCCGGCGCATCGTGAACCGCACGAACGCGCGCGTGGTCTGGGTCGGCAGCGGGCCGGAATCGACCTGGCGCGCGCAGGATTTGCAGATCGGCACGGACGGCCTCTCGTTTCTTCTCCGGCATAACGGCAGTGCGGCGCAGGTGCGTCTGCCCGTCGTCAATCGCGTGATGGTTTCCAACGCGCTGCTTGCCGCGGCGGTGGGGCGTGAGTGCGGGCTGACGATGGACGAGATCGTGCGCGGGTTGGAGGCGGTGCAGCTTCCCGGCGCGCGGATGCGGGTGGTGCAGGCCCACGGCGCCTCGATCATCAATGATGCTTACAACGCGAATCCCGATTCGATGAAGGCCGCGCTGACGGCGCTGAGCGAATTCCCCGGCGCGACCCGGCGACTGGCGGTGCTGGGATCGATGGGCGAGCTTGGCCAGCATGCGGTTGAGTTGCACCGCGCGATTGGCGAATTTGCCGCGCAGCAGAATCTCGCATTCCTGATCGCGGTCGGGCCGCACGCGGAGAGCTACGCGCGAGGCGCGATGGCGGCCGGCCTGAGTCACAACCAGATCGTGGCGGCGCTCGATGCGGAAGAGGCGACGGTGGCGTTGAAGCCCCTGTTGCGCGAAGGCGACGCGGTGCTGGTCAAGGGCTCGCACTTCATGGGTCTGGAGCGGCTCGTCAATACGATCACTGAAAAGGTCTCACCCTAATGCTTTATTATTTGTATTTTCTTTCCTCACATTGGGGACCGCTCAACGTCTTTCGTTACGAGACGTTCCGGGCGATGGCCGCCGCGCTGACCGCGTTCATGCTTTCACTGGCGATGGGGCCGAAAACCATCGTCCTCTTGACGCGGTTGAAGCTCGGCCAGCCGCTGCGGCAAAAATCAGAGGTGCGCGAACTGGCGGATCTCCACAGCGCGAAAAAGGGCACGCCGACCATGGGCGGAATCCTGATTTTGCTTTCGGTGTCCATCAGCGCCCTGCTCTGGTGTGATCCGGCGAACAAGCTTTTCTGGCTCGTGCTCGGATCGATGCTTTTTCTCGGCTTCATCGGATTTGCGGATGACTACGAAAAAGTCGCGAAGAAAAATTCGAAGGGAATCCGCGGCTGGCAGAAGATGGCGGCGCAGGCGCTGCTGGCGATTTTCGTTTTCATTTATCTCAATTATTTCGTCGCCGGTTATCCGGGCGAATGGAACCGGCTCTACATTCCGTTCCTCAAATCGGCGGTGGTCGTCGACATGGGCATCCTCACCGTGCTTTTCTTCGGGCTCGTCATCATGGGCACCTCGAATGCGGTCAATCTCACCGACGGCCTCGATGGCCT
>Ga0116229_10007128_pt1 | contig 17806 bp, 17 predicted proteins | sample S1TSphgellanicum_3_FD_87313 | JGI IMG/M metagenome (GOLD analysis project Ga0116229, IMG submission 87313) | Host-associated microbial communities from peat moss isolated from Minnesota, USA - S1T2_Fc - Sphagnum magellanicum MG | ecosystem: Host-associated > Plants > Peat moss > Unclassified... | reverse complement strand
TGCCGCAGGGTGCGTTGTCACGGAGCCGCGCGAGGGCTACTACGACCGCGACCACAACCGCTACTATCGTGAGCACGCCTGGCACGAATGCGGAGAACGCAACGAGTACTGTCGCTAGCGGTCAGCATTCCACCGTTCGCATTTCACCAACGGTAAGCACCTTATCGTTTGCGCACCGCAAACGCAGGGTGTAGTCGCCTGCATACTTGACGCCCTCGATACGAATTACGTTCTTCTCGTTCAAGATTCTGCCTCAGATCTCACCCAACTGATCGCCATGCTCGTCGAGAACTGTCCCCCGGCCGGCACCGCGAAAACGCCAGGTTTTTGCGTGAAGTCCCCTGTGAATCCAACCGGGTCGGTGATGCCATGCCAGGGCTCGATGCAAATAAACCGAGCACCGGGTTTGCTCCAGATTCCAAGATAAGGCGCATCGGGAAAATCCACCCGAAGCCGCGCTCCCGTGCTGTCGCCATAGACCACCGAACGGCTCGTCAGACGATCGAAAATCAACGCATCGTCGACGAATAGCGCATCGTCGAGCGCCAGCCGCCTTCGCTTCACGGGATTTGGATGCAAGGTCGGCGTCAGCAGTCCGGCCGCATCGAGCCGCCGGACCGGCGCACTCTCCTCTGTTTCGAACTCGATGAAATGCGACTCCCGACGCTCGCCAAATGGCAGCGGCCAGCGCAGCGCCGGATGGAAGCCGAAGCTCGCGAACAGGGGACGCTCCGATTGATTGCGGATCCGGCCGGTCACGGTGAGCATCGGTCCGGCCACCTCGAAGCGCACCTCCAGGTCGAAATCAAACGGGTAAATCTGCAGCGTGCTCGGGTCCGCGCGCAGCCGCAGCAGCGCGGCGCCGGCGTCGGCCTCCACCAAAGTGAAGTCTTTATCGCGTGCAAATCCATGGCGCGACAGGCGATACGAGTCCGGGCCCAGCCGGTAGCTGCCACCGGCGAGCACGCCCACGATGGGAAACAACAGCGGCGCGCGGCCGGACCACACCGCGGGATCGCCATCCCATAGCAGATCGCGGCCGTCGCCGTCTGAGAGCCGGGACAATTGCGCTCCATGCGGGTTGATCGAGGCGCTCAGTTCTTCGGAACCGATGGTTACCCAGGGCTGCGGCGACTCCGGCATCCGTCTCTCTCCCTTTCGCTGATCCCACGCTATCTCTCCAGATATGCTATCCAAGCCGCTCGATCTGTGCCCGCAATCCGTTGAAGATGGGCTCACTCACCGCGCTTGGAAAGCCCGATGGCAACCGCGCAGACACCGCGTCGATGACGACAGGTGTTCGAGTGATGAACTGTTCAATGACCGGTTCAAAGTCCTCACCCATGCCGTTGGCCTTAGCCACCCCGTTCCAGTGATGGCGCTGAATGTGCGCCATTTGGTAGTGCGCGTTCTTGGCGCGCACGGCCATGGCGAGCTTTACCTTCTGCCAGTGAAACTTGTTTGGACCATCGCCGATGAACGGCCATGCCGACATGATGTCATACGCTTCAAGATGTGAGTCGTCGGTGTCGGTCCCAAGGGCTTACACCATTGGTTCTGATGCCACAGCAGCGCCGTTTTTTCCTGCGCGCCGGCGATCGAGATGCGCAGAGCCTCGTCATCCGGGATTCCGGGCACCGGCTCTGCGATGGTCTGGTCGAGGAGCCGCTCGACTTCTGCGTGTGTCAGCGCTTCAGCGTCTATGCGGTGAATATCAGGCGGTTGCACATCGACGGGGAGCATTTGAATAGCCCCCACACAGTCCCGGCCGATGCTCTCCAACAGGTCTATGGCGCGGATTCCGGTGCCGAACTGATGGGAAAGGCGCTTGCGGATATCCATGCTATCGGGCAAGAGATTGTCAAAAAACGCCTCGACGCGCGGTCCCGTGAGCTTTTCTGTGCCTTGGCTTATGGGCAGCGACAAAGACGAGGGATAAAAGGAGGTGGACCCGCTCGGATAATCAGACGCTTGAGGGGTGCTTGCATCTGGCTGGTGCTTCATAAGTATGATAAAGTAAGCCGAGAATTTTTAGCAGCGCCGGAGCCAATCCATGTCCACCATCGAACGGATGACGATCACTATGCCCGCTGATATGGCGGCCGTCGTGAAAGAGGCGGTCGACGCCGGCGACTACGCCTCCACGAGTGAAGTGGTACGCGACGCTCTGCGCGAATGGAAGATGAAGCGCGCCGTGCAGCTGCAGGAAATCGCCGCCCTCAAGGCCGATATCGACAAGGGCCTGGCCGATGTCGCGGCCGGTCGCGTCAAGGACTTCGATACGAAGAAGATCGTGGAGCGAGGGAGAAAGCTATTAGCGAGCCGCTCACGCTCCGGGTAACCGAGACCGCGGAAGCTGATCTTGCCGAAATCTGGGCTTACATCGCCTCCGACGCGTCGGAGGCGATCGCGACGCGGTTTGTGAATGCGATCAAGGCGAAGTTCGATCCCCTGCTGCAATTCCCTCTCATCGGGCCTCAACGCGAGCAGTTCGGTCCAAACTTGCGTGTGGCCGCCATCAACATCTAGACCTATTGGATCGGCGAGGCCTACCTCATCTACCTTGCTCAGCCAACGGTAAAAAAAAGTCTCAAGACTTCAACCGAGAGCCTTGGGGCATGCGCCGGGCTGCTCAAAAAAAACCCCGGCATGCGCCGGGGTTCCTCGAAAATGTCCTTGCGGACCCGTCCCTAGAAAATCGTCGCCGGTTTCGCCAGCGCCTGCAGTCCGTAGGTCGGATTGAGCACCACATCCTGGCCGTAGGTCGTAAGGTCCGACGTCTGACTGTAGTCGCCCGGTCCATGGTAGGTCATGCTGAACCAGTTGTTGTCGGAACTGCCGCCACCCAGATCGTTGTCATCCCACGCCCAGGCGATCCAACCGATGCCGTTGTTCTCCGCAGCCGTGATGACCTCGCCCGGAGTCAGCATTGTCGGGCTCGGGCCGATGTTCCTGCCCGGTCCGAACTCGCCGACGACGAATGCCATGCCCGTCGACGCCGACAGCGCGCTCAGTTGTGCGAGGTTCGAATTGGCCACACCCGCATCCGGTGTGCCGCCGTAGATGTGCAGCGAGAAGAGGACGTTGTTGTCGGGATCGGCGTTGAACACCGCCGCCGAGTAATTGAGCAGATCGCCCATATCCTGTCCGCAGCCGCCGGCGTCGATCACGAGTGTGCTGTGATATCCCGCGGCCCGCATGCGGGTGACTGCACTGATATACGCATCGCGCCAGGCGGTGCTATTACGGGGGCCCCACTCATTGGCGATGTTGATCATCATGTAGCGGTCGAGCGGGGTGAACGTTGCAGCGTTCGCCACCCACCAGTCCACTCCGGACGCGAGTTCGTTGGTATCGCTGTTGCACGACGCCATCGTGCCGTCCGGGAAGGGCGACATCGTCAGGATGGGCACTTCCTTGTTGTTGATGTGCTGCGTCTGGACGACCTCGGCATATTTTGCCGCGCCGTTCGACAATGACCACATGAACATACGCACCGCATTGGCGCCGGAATTGCTGATGCCGGGCTGCGACGGGGAGTCGAAATGACAGCGATCGACCCCGCGAATCCGGAACTCATTGCCGTTCGCATCGTACAATTTGCCGGCCGATACGAAGAAGCCGCCCTTGGAACCGTTCTTCGGCTGGGTGGAGACACCGGAGCCGGTGATGCTGACGGTGGCCTGGGTTGTGCTTCCCAGCTGCGCTTCATGTGCCTGATAGATTTGCACGCCGAGGGTCTTGGTGCCCTTGAACGCCTTGGCCGTGCTGAGCGGAATGCTGAATGTCTTCGGCGATCCGTCGCCCGGCATCCACTGGAGTATGCCTTGCGCAGGTGTGAAGTCGGTGCCTTCGATCGCGGTCTGGCTGGCCGTGCTGTAGAACACCAGCGCGTTGGTGTGGGCGCCGCCGGTACGTATTACCGAGACGACGACATTGCCGGCTTTCTGCGTGACGGAATAAGCCGGCGCGGACAGCGTGACCTGCCCCGCGCCCCAGTTGCCGGCGATCGTGACGATACTTGCCGCATTCGCGCCCAGCGCGGCGCCGCTGATGGAGGATAACCTGGCGGTGAAGCGCTTGAATCCCGAATAGGGTACCGAATCGTTGATCGGGACCTGGCAATACTTCGGAGCGGCATCGTGGTCGGCCCAGTGCAGCGTTTGGGTGGTGGCCGAGTAGTATTGAGGGGCTGTCGCCGTACCATCGGCGGTTGAGCAGACGACGCTGACCGCGCCGTTCGCACCGCCGATGCGATACACCGGCAGTTCTTTGACGCCGATGTTTTGCGGCGTGTAGTTGGTCGGTGTCGCGAAAAGCAACGTGCCAGAAGGTTCGGCGGCCTGTGCCGTTTGATTCAAATTCGCTGCGAAACAGATCAGCAGCGCAGTCATGGAAGATGCTAGTGCTCGATGTGCGGACATCAAGTTCCCCTTGAAATGAGGGTTGCTTACGACAACCGGGTGGAAAGACAGCTCGATGGCAAAAAGTTTGCTATCGCTCACGTTTGACTGGTGAAGTCATGTGACCGTTTTAACGGCGGCCAGAATCTGTCGCCAGGTGTCTCTTTCCGGAGGCACCGACTGTCGCTCGATGAGAACAATTTGGCGAAAATGCGTTTATGTCATGTTCATGCACGCGAGTTAGTCCATCTCTGGAACAGCACAGAAACCTGGTATTTTCGCGGCAATTGCCTGGTTTTCGCGCCTCCCCTCGAGCGACTAAGGAGAGGCGGGCCGCCCACATCGGATCAGGCGTTCACGATGCCCTGCCAACCGTGAGCACGAAGGACCGGAACAATTCATTAGGGGAAACGCTGACGGATCGAGCGCTCTTTTCAACGCGCGCAGCGAAGCTCGGGGCTTAGTTCGATTTCGTGCCGGGCGTCACGGAATGATCCATTTCCTCTTGCGCTTTCACCGCGCGCGATGCAGAGGGGGTTTCATTCGATCTCATGCGGGCATCACGCCTGGTCCATCTTCTCTTGCACTACGAGCGTGCGCAGCGAATCTTGGGTTACTTCGATCTCATGCGGGCATCACGCCTGGTCCATCTTCTTTTGCGCATTGAGCGCGCGCAGCGAAGCAGGGGTCAATGGGCCATGCCGGGCATCACGGAACGATCCATGTTGTCGTGCCCCGCGTCGTCGTCCTCGGTCGACCAGATTTTCTTCGCATCGGTTTCGAACGGATACACGTGCACCATCCACCCGAAAAAATGCGGGTGAAACTCGCCTCCCGCGGCTACGCACGCCTCTTCGGTGGTGATGGAGCCGAGCAGGCCGAACTTGGCGTCCGGTCCAAAGTACGCCGCCTTCTGTCCGGGCGGGGCCTTGCAGAAATTGATGTGCTGATGCCAGCGCGCGATGCTGAGCGGAATGCGATCGTCGAGGTCATCTTCGGTGGCATCGACACGATCGGTGTACATCGCCCCTACGAGTTTATAGCCACCGTCCGAGGTCTTCTTGTACAGCAGCGAGGTGGGCTTGAGCGGATCAAAATGCGTCCTCGACTCGAGCCCATAAGCGTAGTTCGTGAAGTGATACTGCGCCTGCGGTACATCCGGCAGGAAGATCTCATAATGGTCGGCCAGGGCCTTGTGATAATCCAGGTAGGGAGCCATCGCGGTCTTGGCGGCGGCGACCACGGCATCTGCCCGGCCCTGATCGCCCGCCTTCACCGCGCGCAGCGAAGTCATGTACATGTGCCCGGACATGGACACGGACATGTGCGACATCGACATCCCGTCTTCGGCGCCGTGCGCCGACATCCAGCAGCCGCTCAGCATCGCGGCGGCCAGGACCGAGCGTGCGAGACGAGTCAGATACCTCTCCCGCACCTCCTCGCCGCGCCCGCGCCCGCGCCCGCGCCCGCGCTCGCGCATCGCGTCTCCGGCGCCGCGCCCCGCCACATTTTCGTCAGTTGCGAAGTGCGCTGAGGCGTTTGGGTTGGAGTCCCTGAAAATAGACTTCTTCGCGAGTGCACAGGTCTTGTCTGAGGTCTTCGCAGGCATTAACTTTCGCCCATGTTGCCGCTGTTGCCGCTGTTGCCGCTGTTGCCGCTGTTGCCGCTGTTGCCGCTGCTGCCGCTGCTGCCGCTGCTGCCGCTGTTGCCGTGTCGCCGATTTAGCCGTGTTGCCGATGTAGCCGATGTTTCCGCCGTCTCCATATCGTATCAAACGATGAACCGACAGACGCCGGCGGGCACGAAGCAACCGAGCATGCCCAGGAGTATTCGTGCCCGACTATCTTAATCCCGATCTGCCCCCCAAACTCGAGTGCGTGTCGATGCCCGTGGTCGACGCGACTCCCGACGCGTTGCAGGGTTATGGATACCTGGTCGACGATCCCCAAAACTGTAAGATTGAAATAGTCCGCTGGCCCGCGCCAGGCAGCCGTCCCCTCGACCCCGACACCGGGGACCAAGGCGGCACCACCGAGGGGGAGTTCATCAGCGAATGGCGCGGCGATATCCTGTACGGCCGCAATACAGCCGTCGATGGCCACTACATCCTCGCCTACGCCGTCGCCCCCGAGTCGGCGCGCACCGATCGCGCCGCCGAGCCCCGATGCATGAAGCTATGGCACGCGAACTACCATCCCGACGGCGGTCAGCTCTTTTTCCCACTCGACCGCCGGCCTTTTTACGCGCCCCTGGCGCTGCCCGGCGACGACGTCACGCCGCAACGCTTCGTCTGTTTCCGCTTCGAGGGCGACCGCGGACTCTACATTCACCCCTCCATTTGGCACGACGGCGTATGCACCCTTTCCGGCACGCAGCGCTTCTTCGATCGGCAGGGCAGGGTGCACGCGCGCATCTCCGTGGATTTCGCCAGGGAATTCGGCTGCCTGCTCGAGGCCAGCATCCGCTGAGCGTGCGCCGCGCAGCATACTCTGAGCGCCGGAGGCCCTCCGCTAAGGGCGCTCCCCCAGCACAGACGCCCTCCGCTCCGGGTCATGCATGGCCGGGTCAAGCTGTTACTCTGTGGGTCGCCGCCAAGTTGCGTGATGGGGCATGGCGATACACTTGCAGTTGTTACTAAATGTTTCCGCCGTCGCTCTGATCCTCGTCGGCCTCCTGGCCGCCGTCGTGCCCGCTCTGCCCGGCATCCCGTTGATCTTTGCAGGCCTCTGGCTGATTGCCCGCGTTGATGAGTATCGCCATATCGGCCGCGGCTGGCTGATTGGCATCGCCTTGGTCGGCGCTGCCGCGCTGGTGCTGGATTTTCTGGCGGGTGCCTTGGGCGCAAAACGCGTGGGTGCCAGCCCCCAGGCGGTGTGGGGCGCCCTGGCTGGGACCGTTGTCGGCTTGTTCTTCGGCTTACCCGGTGTACTGCTAGGGCCCTTCGTAGGGGCCGTGCTCGGCGAACTGGCCGCGGGCAAAAGCGTCGCCACCTCGGCACACGTCGGAGCGAGCGCCTGGCTCGGATTGCTGTTCGGCACCCTCATCAAATTGGTCTCCTCCGTGACGATGATTGCGCTGTTCGGCCTTGGTTGGTGGTTGAACCGCAACTCCTAACTGCGTGGCAGACCGGAGAACACCTGCGTGCTGCTCATCAGGCGGACCTCGTGTCGACCGACTGCGGAACCGCAACTCCAAGCTCAGGTAGACCCGATTCAAAAAAAGTGTGTGCATTGTCAGCCCCTTAGCGGCGAATTTTCAGAGCGTTGATGAAGGAAATTTCACGCAGCGCTCCAGTTCCGTCTTATGCGGCACTGCGCACGGTTTTGGCTCCATTCGGGTTGTACAGTGCAGCCATCCACGGTGCACCCCGTGCACCCCGTGCATCAATTCATTCACTGAGAGGTTATTGCGAGGGAACAACCGGCAGCCACCACCCCTAACACCACCCCAAGGAAGCACTACCTATTTGCCGTGTGTCATAATATACTGTCGCTAAATGCAGACATAGGGCACCGCCAAATACCGACAGAACGGCGGGCCAAATGCCGACAGAACGGCAAGCTGGGATGGTTATCGTGAGCAGGGATGAAGTCTTCGCAGGAGCTTTTCTCGAAAGAGGATGAAAATTTAAATGTTTGTCCCTGAAGAAAGTGCAGTAATTGTTCCCAATACGCCCCTGGTGACGTCCGATGCTCGGCGCAAACCTCGGCTGTTTGCCAACATCCGGGCGGATCTTCGCGCCCACCGCGGCGAGTGGGGCGCGCAAGGTTTTTGGGTGATGGTCGTGTACCGCTTCGGCCGCTGGCGTTACACCGTCCGACCCTGGTTCGTCCGCAAGTTCTTTTCTCTGCTCTATAAAATTGCCTTCAAATTCATCCAGATCATCACTGGAATTGAACTGCCGTGTGAAGCGGAGGTGGGGCGGAACTTCACCATCGACCACTTCGGCGGGATCATCGTCAGCGGATTCGTCCGCATCGGCGATAACTGCCGGATACGCAACGGCGTGGTGATCGGTTTGAGGCGGGCGGGCGAGAGCCGAGCACCGCTGATCGGCAACAATGTCGATATCGGTGCCGGAGCCAAGGTGCTCGGCCCCATCTCCATCGGCAACAACGTATTGATCGGCGCCAACGCGGTCGTCCTCTGCAACGTACCCGACAATTGCATCGCCGTCGGCGTTCCCGCCACGGTCAAGCACAGAAAGCCCCGCAAGCTCAGGAAGCCGAGCAGGCTCGACGAACCCGCTCCGGACCCAGGCCGGTACGCGGCCGAGGCTGCGGCCGCTGCCGACGGTTGAGGCTAGCCGGCGACGCGCGTTCCCGCGGAAACGCCTGTGGATAACTTCAGGCTGCCCTGATCCGTTGGCCTTACCCCTGCAACACGAGTGACCATGGCACCGACCCCATCGCTCATCTGAACTGTCCCGTCGCGATCAGTTTCAGGGATGGCCCGCCTCGACGGATCTACCCTTGAAAATTTTCCCCTCATCCCTAGTTACTCCTCCGCCCGCTTCTTGAGGTGTCTCTTCGGAGCGGTTCCGTGACATTTCGCAACACTAAGGAGTATCCGCCATGGCCAGTTTGGTGCGACAAGATCCGTGGAGCCTGATGCCGCGTCTGCAGGACGAGATCAATCGGCTCTTCGGCAATATCAATCAGAACGACAGCAGTTCGGCGACCGCCACCTGGGTCCCGGCTGTGGATGTCCACGAGTATGCCGATCGCTTCGAATTCTATATCGACATCCCCGGCGTCGATCCCAACAAAGTGGAATTGACTCTCGAGGGCGGCGTATTGACGCTGTCCGGTCAGCGCGAAGATCTGCGCCCCAACAAGCGTCACGAGGAACCGCTGAACCTGCGGACCGAACGCGGCCTCGGAAATTTTTACCGACGCTTCGTGTTGCCCGACACCGTCGACAGCGAGAAGGTCAACGCGTCCGGCAAGAACGGGGTGCTCACCCTCACCATCCCGAAGCAGGCCAAGGCGATGGCCCGGCGCATCCAGATCGGCTCGTAGCGCTTTGCAAGCTCCGCTCCTGCGACGCGGACACAGCGCCGCGTCGCAGGGCTATCTTCAGTCCGAGGACTCTCCTCAGTCCAAGGGCTTTCCCAGTTCAGATGTGTTCTCGTCTACCGGGGAATATCTAGGTCGATTACTCTGGAGGGCGGCGATTCGCTCGCCGTTGAGAATCGAAGCGCCGACCGCGCCTTGGCCTTGGCCGCTTCCTCTTGCCGGTTTTTGGCCGGCGCGTGAGTCTCGAGCGAGGCGAGCAGCGTACGAGACGCCGCGGCGACTTGTTCGACGGCCAGCGCGAAGGCTGCCTCGTTCGGCTTGGACGGCTTGGTGAAGCCGCATATCTTCCGCACGAACTGCAGCGAAGCTGCGAGCACTTCCTGCTCCGTCACCGGCGGCTCGAAGTTGAACAGAGTTCTGATATTGCGGCACATGTCGCGCCTCCCATTCGACTCGTGATGTTTTTTTCATTATAGCCCGCCCGTCGGTTTGTCTAGCAGGGCGACCGTGCCCCCGCGTGGTAGCATTCATTCCGCGCCGATAGCTATCGGCGACCCGCCTGTGACATCGACCTGGCCGCCCGAGGCCCGCGAGGGCCCGTCGGCCGACGCAGTGTGACCGCTGTCTCAATTCCAACCCCGAGGCGGCCGCACGAAAGCCTGGCGACAGGTAGCGTGCGTAAGATCGCCTCTGGTAACCCAAAAGACCCCTATGAACACCACACTGCATGCGCGCCAGAGGCGCGACCTTGGGCCCCGCGGCTTCACGCTGATTGAACTCATGATCACCGTGGCGATCGTCGCCATTTTGACGGCGATCGCCTACCCGAGCTACCGCAACTACGTGATTCGCGGGCAGATCGTCAATGCAACCAACGGCCTGTCCGCCATGCAAGCCAACATGGAGCGCTACTTCCAGGATAACCGTACGTACGCGACATCCGGCACCTTCACCCCGCCGTGCCTGCCGCCCGGGATCCCGTACGGCCAATTTACCGTTTCCTGCCCAACCGCCCTCACCAACGCTCCGTCCAGCGGCCCGTTGTCCACCGGGACGTCCACACCCGGCGCTACCACCTTCCAGTTGGAGGCGGTTGGCAGCGGCAATACGGCGGGCTTCTATTTCTTCATTGATCAAGCTGGCAACCAAGCCAGCACCGTCGCCTCGCCCGCACCCTCGGCCTGGACCAACTGCACCACGGGCTGGGAGACCAAGGCAGGCCAGTGCTGACACGTCGCGCCGGCGGTACCGCCGGGTTCACCATGGTCGAGATGCTGACCGTCATGGCGATCTTCGCCGTGTTGGTGGCATTGGGTGTGCCGATCATGCGCACCTGGATCGCGAACGTGCAGGTCCGTTCTGTCGCCGATGCCATCCAAAACGGGGTGCGGATGGCGCAGGCCGAGTCGCTGCGCCGCAGCCGGCTGGTGGTCTTCCTGCTCACCAACAGCACCACCCCACAAACCACTTTCTCCCCGGTGAGCAACGGCAAATACTGGGCCGTTTACTACATCCCTGCCATGACGGATGGCACTGACACCAATACCTTCATTCAGTCCGGGGAAACGTCCAACAGCAGCCCGAGCGTCTCGGTGACCGGCAGCCAGTCGGAGATTTGTTTCAACTCCGCGGGCCGCCTGGTCGGCTACACCAACACCGTGAACGGGATCACCTACACCTGCGCTGTGCCCACCACCGGCAGCCCCCCCATGTGGACCTACCTCGTCCAAGGCACAGGTAGCGATCGCCAACTGCAGGTCGAAGTGGCCTTAGGCGGCCAAGTGCACATGTGCGATCCCTCCCAGACGCTGTCGAGCAGCGACCCCTATGGTTGTTAAATTCATGAAACCGCTCAAGATGCTGCTCCGCGGACGACGCCAGAGCGGCTCAATGCCGCCGCACCGCCGTTCTCAGCGCGGTGTGGCCTTGATTGAAGCGCTGATTGCCATCCTGATTTTCACCTTCGGCATCCTCGGGCTGATCGGTCTCGAGGCGAGCGCCATCAATTTCTCGGTCGATGCCGAGGACCGGAGCCGCGCGGCATTGTTCGCCAGCGAAGTCGCGAGCTACATGTGGATCAACGGCACGGTGACGGTGGGCGCCACGCAGCTCGCGGCATGGAACAGCACCAGCGCCGCCACCCCAGCCATATGGAACACCAGCATCTCCAACACAGCCACGGTGGGGTTGCCGAGCGGCGTCCTCGCCGTCACACCGACTGCAGGCATGACCAATACCGCCGATATAACAATTACGTGGGTTCCGACGACCGATAAAACATCCACCACGCGCACGCTCACGACGCGGGTGACGCTGCCATGAGGCGCGCACGCCAAAACGGAATGACGCTGGTCGAGCTGCTGGTGGCGATGGGCATCGGCGTGGGCGTGGTGCTTGCCATCGCCACCCTGCTGTCGGCCGGAGAGAATCACAAGCGCACCACGACCTCGACCAACGACGCTGACCAGACCGGTACCTACGCCTTCAACGCGCTCGACAAGCTGCTGCGCGGCGCCGGGTCCGGTTTTGCCCAGTCCGCCTACTCCACCGGCCCCGCCGTGCTCGGTTGCAGGCTGAATGCCTCCACCTCCCCGGCATTGCCGCGTGCCACCGCATTTCCGTCGCCTTTCGCCGGCTTTCTGGGCGGTGCGCCCTCGAACCTGCGCGTGGCGCCGCTGGTCATCGGGCCAGCTCAGTCGGCGGACGGCCAATCGGACGTCATCATGGTGATGTCCGGCTCCGGTTCCGCGGGCGGAGTGTCTCGCCAGATCACCGGCAGCGGCAGCTCGACCTCGCTGGTACTCGACAACACGATCGGATTCGCGACCTCCGACCTGGTGCTGGTCAGCCAGAACAACATCACCGACTGCCTGCTCGAGGAAGTCTCGGCCAATCCCCTCACCACGTCCCCGAATCTCACCTTGGGCAGTACTACCTACTACACCAGCAACAGCGGTACGGCCTCGTTGTCGACGCTCGCCGGCAGCACCTCGACCTACGTGACGCCGCTCGGCAATGCCGTGGTCAACAACTTGCAAATGCTGCTGATTGGCGTCGATACCAAGGACACGCTCTACAGCTACGACCTGCTGCAGAACGTGAGCCTGGTCCAGAGCCCTGGGTCGACCGACGTGGCAACGCCGATCTCGGATGGGGTGTATCGGATGCACGCCATCTACGGCGTCGATACCAACGGCAACGGCACTTGGGACGCCTGGGCCAGCCCGACCGACACCAACTACGACCCCACCACCGTGATGACGACGGCGGGAACCCAGCAGAAGATCATCTCCGTGCGCGTCTCCCTGCTGGTGCGGGGCGAATACTACGACAAGAACGTAGTGTCACCCGCGAGCTTCACGATGTTCAGTGGGTTGACGAACGCGGGCGGTGCCTCGGTCGCGCAGCCCGTCAATCTCAGCAACAACGATCAGCACTACCGCTATCGGCTGTTCGAATTTACCGTTCCATTGCGCAACATGATCCTGCTGGCTGGGGGACCGTGATGATAAACACCCCCACTCGGCAGCGTGGCGTCGTGCTGATTTTCTCGCTCATCGTTCTCTTGATCCTGACGATCGGCGCCGTGGCGCTGATGCGTTCGATGAACAACTCGCTGTTCAGCGCCGGCAACATGGCGTTCCGGCGCGATCTCGTCAATCAGGGCGAACAGGCGCTGTCCACGGTAGTGGCCCAATTCAAGACCGGGGCTCTGGTGGGTGCCACCACGGCGAGCAACACGGCGTACAACTACTCGGCCACTATTCTGCCGACCAATGCCGACGGCGTACCGACCGCGCTGCTCAACAACACCACGTTCCTGACCTACGGGGTGGTGGCCAACGACATTACCGGCGGGACCTCAGACGTGAAGATCCGCTATGTGGTCGACCGGCTGTGCGCTGCGGGGACCGGGACATCGTCGAGCGCGCTGTGTGCGCAGTCGACCGCCAAGCCGACCGGCGGCACGGGCGGCAACGGCGGCGTGCCGGTCGCGCTGCCGAGTTCCACGGTCTACCGCTTGAGCGTGCGCGTCACACAACTCAACCGGAACACGCAGGTGTTCCTGCAATCCACTTTCACCGTGCCGGGTACATAGGGCAATCTCAATGACACGCACCATTCGTCGCATCGGCGCAGCCTGTCTGACCGCGCTGCTGTACCTGAGCTTGGGGCCGCAGGGCTCCGCGCAAACGACCAGTCCGACCAATCTCGCCGACCAGCCCGTGTTCGCCGGCGCCGCCGTGCCCGGCAACCTCGCCCTCGTGCTGTCGGTCGAGTACCCGACCGCCATCAGCGTGGCCAATACCGGCAGCTACGCCGACGGCACCACGTACTACGGCTACTTCGATCCGGTGAAGTGCTACAGCTACAGTTACAATTCCACCACCCCGTCCTCGAGCTACTTCTACCCCGCGGCCTTCTCGACCGGCACCAACAACCACTTCTGCTCAGGAATGTGGAGCGGTAACTTCATGAACTGGGCGACGATGCAGACCATCGACCCATTTCGATGGGCGCTCACCGGCGGCTACCGCAGTGTGGACCACGACTCGACCCAATCAGCGCCGTATACCATTCTCGAAAAGGCCTGGGCTTCGTTTCAGGGCGGCTTTTCGGTCAGCGGTGGGTACTGGAACAGCACCAGTTTTCCGTTTCGCGGCACGGAGCAGGCGGACCCCAACAAACTGCCGAACACGCCGACCAACTTGGTGCCGCTGGTCACGCCGTTCACCAACTGGGTGAATTTCAATTCGGCCATTTGGGCCAACGGCAACCAGATGGTGTTTGCCGGGACATACCAAGGCGCTCAATACATCGGCGAATACAACGCGTACACAGCCACGGTCTCGGGCAACAACGCGACGGTCACGACCTCGGCGACGCAGAACGTGTACGACCTGCCGACCAATGTCAACGCTGCTGCAACCCTCGCCGCGAACCATGCGCCTCTGGTTCCAAATGCCTCCAACCAAGCCACTTGGCGGGTCTATGTGCGCGTCAGCGTGTGCGACGCGTCGCTCGGGACCGCCTACCTGGAATCGAACTGCACCAAGTACGGCACCATCTACAAGCCCGAAGGTCTGCTGCAGAAGTACTCCAATCAGATGCGCTACGCCGACCTGTCGTACCTCAACTCGGACGGCCAATATCAGCAAGGCGGGGTACTGCGCGCGCCCATGTTCTACATCGGTCCCACGTATCCGCAGCCGCTCTCCTCGTCGGTGGTCACCAACACCACCCGTGCCGAGTGGAGTGCGACCACCGGCGTTCAAAGCGCCAATCCCGACACCGCCTCGGCGACTGCCAGCGGCGTGCCGAACAGCGGCGTGATCAACTACCTCAACCAGTTCGGCCACTACACGGCGACGGCTGCCAGCCCCAACGGCAACGGCGGCAACCTCACCAACAACAACAACACGTACATGAAGAACGACAACGTCAGCGAGCTCTATTACGCCGCGATCCGTTACTTCGAGGCTCTCGGCAACGTGTCTACATGGAACACCCTTAACGGCAACGTCCCAGGCTACCCCACCACCGTTCAGCTCGACGGATTTCCTGCAGTGAGCAACTGGGCCGATCCGCTCATTTATTCCTGTCAGCAGAACTTCATTCTTGGGATCGGCGACGATCACACGCACTTCGACTATAACGTCGCCAATAACGGGGGTGCCACGGACCCGTACAACGCTGGGTCCCCGTACAACCGGACTGACCCAACGTTCACGGACAGCTTCAACCAATCCAACACCTGGACCAGCGATGTGGAGACTCTGGAGGGCTTGAGCGGGGCGCCGTGGTGGAATTACTACAACGGCTCTGGGTCTTATTCAACCTACTTCATGGCGGGCCTCGCCTACGGCGCGCATGTCAACGATATCCGACCGGACAACCCGTCGGTGCCGGTGACCAGCGGTACCCAAACGATTTCCACCTACTGGGTGGACGTCGCCGAGTATGGATATCCCGAGAACGAGAACCAGTATTACCTCGCGGCCAAGTACGGCGGTTTCAACGTGCCGTCGGGTTACACCTTCGACACGGCGCTTACCCAGAGCTGGTGGGATACCAGCAACAACACCATCACGACACATGTGACTGGACCGTATTCGACCAGTGGTGGGGGGACATTCACCACCAGCCCACAACCGGACAACTACTTCCTCGCCGCCCAGGCGAGCACCATGGTGAGCAGTCTGCAGTCGGCCTTCGCGAACATCGCGAGCGCGATCGGGGCCTATACCACGTCCTTCTCGTTCTCGCAGACCAGCGTCGCCACGACTGCCGTGGAATCCTTCGCCTCGCAGTACAGCAGCGCCGGCTGGGTCAGCACGATCACGGCGAACTCGCTCACTTTTGCCACCAGCGGCACTGCCACTTCCAACCAGTTGTGGTCGACCAACACGACGCTGCAGACGCAGCTGTCCGGCACCGGCTGGCAGGCCGGCACATCGCCGAGTGGACGCCGCATCGCCACCTGGAGCGGCAGTGCCGGCGTTGCGTTCGAGCCGACCAGTATCAGCACGGCACAGCAGACGGCCCTCACGCCGGGGGCGACCAGCTACGCACCGACCACCACGTACACCCAATACCTCAATTATCTGCGCGGCGATCGGACCAACGAAGTGGGCTCGACTGTCAGCGGCAGCACCCGCGCCTTGCGCGCCCGCACGCTCCTGCTCGGCGACATCGTCGACTCCTCCTTGACGCCGGTGACAAACCCGAACCAGGTGTTTACTGAGGCCAACAATCCTGGTTATACGGCTTTCTCCAGCACCTACGCCAGCCGTCCCACCATGGTCTATGCCGGCGCCAACGACGGCATGCTGCACGGCTTCTTGGGATCGAGCGGCATCGAACAGTTCGCCTACGTGCCGAGCGCCCTGTACCAGGGACCGACCGGCGCGCCGCTGACCAATGGACTGCTTGCACTCGGTAACCCGAATTACACCCATCACTACTACGTCGATGCCACGCCGTTGGCCTTCGACATCGACCTGGCGAAGACCGGCGGCACGACCGGCACGCCGAACTGGAAAACGCTGTTGATCGGCGGCCTCGGCAAGGGCGGCAAGAGCTTCTACGCCCTCGATATCACCAACCCAGCCACCGGCATGCAAACCGAGAGCGCGGTCGCCGGCAATGTCAAATGGGAATTTACCGAACTCACGATGGGCTACAGCTTCGGCGCGCCCCTGGTGTTCAAAACCGCCCAGTGGGGCTGGGTGGCCGCGTTCACCTCGGGTTACGACAACAGCGACGGCTACGGTCACCTGTACCTCGTCAATCCGAGCAGCGGCGCGTTGATTCAGGACATCGTCACCCCGAGCGCCTCGAGCGGACTCACGCAGGCGTCCGCCTTCATCAGGGACTACAGCGACGGCACGGCCGATTCGGTTTACGTGGGTGACTTGAACGGACAGCTCTGGCGCTTCGATCTCACGACGGCGAGTGGCAACTACCCCTCGCCGACGCTGCTCGCGACGCTCACGGACAGCTCGAACAACCAACAGCCGATCACCACCGCACCGCTGATCGAAATATCCCCCACGAATCGCTACCGCTACGTCATGGTGGGCACCGGCCAGTTACTGTCGACCGGCGACATCACGGCCTCGAACATGCAGACCTTTTACACCATTCTCGACGGCACGGCCGGCGGCTTCAACGCCGTCAGCACGGCCATCACACGCACCAACCTCACCGCGGTGACCGACGTGACGCAGGGCATCACGCTATCCTCCACTTCGAAGGGATGGTACTACGACTTGGGCACCAGCTCCGGCATCGCCTGGCGCGTGGTGCTGAACCCCGTCGCCTACAACGGCATCGTGATCTTCAGCGCCCTGCTGACCTCCGGCAACGCCTGCTCCCCGGGCGGCAACAGCGAGGTCTACGCGGTCAATTACTCCACCGCAACGTCGGTCCTGCAGCCGATTGCGAGCAGCCCGAACACGCCGGCGGCGAACTACCCAATCGCCGGCGCAGTCACCAGCGAGAAGGTGTTCCTCAACAACGGCACACCGCAGCTCGACGTCGGAACCAGCAGCACCGGCGCCCCCACGCAGATCCCGTGGAACGCGAGCACCTCCGGTTACACGCGCATCCTCAACTGGCGCGAGATCCCGACCGCGGAGTAACCAGCAGGCGGGATCGTCGCAGAATGTAGGCGGTTGTTGACTAGGCCGCCCGCTCCACGGAGCGCCATGGAAGGCGCGACCCGGCCGCGGCGGGTGCGCAACGCAGTGGAGCAGAGCTGCGAGCCGCCCAATAATGATCCGCTCATGCCGCTCTGACGATTACGCATTTCTGGTCGATTGGGTGAGAAATGCGCGTTGAGCCCTGCGCGCGGTTGGCGGTAACGTGGCGATTTCGATACGC
>Ga0116229_10007127_pt1 | contig 17810 bp, 9 predicted proteins | sample S1TSphgellanicum_3_FD_87313 | JGI IMG/M metagenome (GOLD analysis project Ga0116229, IMG submission 87313) | Host-associated microbial communities from peat moss isolated from Minnesota, USA - S1T2_Fc - Sphagnum magellanicum MG | ecosystem: Host-associated > Plants > Peat moss > Unclassified... | reverse complement strand
TTCTTGAGGTGTAGGCATAAGAATCGTCCTCTTTCTATGGGGGATATTCACAAATATAGGTGCCCTTCATATAGGCTAAGAAATTTCTCCAAGTGCTTTAAAATTATGTTAGACATCTAGAGAGACAAATAATGATCTATATCGAGCATGACCTTTTGAGTAAAATAAACACCTTGAGAGATGGAGGATGACACGTAGACCCCAACTTTCCTTCCATTAGTAGCTCCCATAGACCTATAAACATGATGTCGGCAACTCCCTTCTTTCACAGTGCACACATCCTTGCATCTCCACACAGGCAAAACTGGAGGAATATATAACACAATCCAAATTGTCCCATAAAACCTGGCCCACCTATATGGGAAGTTGGGTTGTGTCACCTCAAGTGCTCTTTCTTCAAAGAAATAAATATTTGTCCTGTTTGACATGTCATGGTGGTAAGCAGTTGTGGCACTTTGAATGAACAAGACCTCCGCACAAGAAGGTTGGTCCACAAGATGTAGCATGAATGAAAAGATCTTGACCCCAACAGTCTGTAGTTTGCAACTACTCAGTACAGTCCAGCATTCTGGTTGCATGAACTTCTTCTTCCTTTCAGGTTACAGCACTGGCACCCGCAAAGTTCAAGAACTAGCGGGTTTTTTTACCTCTTGGGAGTGTCTGCATGCAGAATGAGTTTTGCTGCCACTGTGGAAGCATGGAGCTATTGGGGAGCCGCTAAGATAGCACAATTGATCAAAGATCTCTCAACCCATGATTTGTTTGGGGGAAGCTGGATAACTGTACTGAACCGTACTGGACTGTACTATCAAAATCCAGGAAAAACCCCTTGCCCACACTACAACTTAGAAGGTAGGCTGTCAACAAAAATCCCAAACAGCCAAAAACTAATGTCTTGTTGCTCATGTTTTGAGCATATAGGATTAAATTGATTTCAGGAGTGCCACCTTGACTCCAAACTGTAGTACCTTGGCAGCTTCAAGCCTAATTAAATTATTTATAGAAATGTTGAAATTTTCACAAAATAGTTTTTTCCGAAAAAATCTTGTGAAGGAAAACAGTGGATCTATGAGAATATTCAGGTCTATTCAATTTTAATTAATTATTGGACATACATGTGTTGAAGCTGCCCTTTGAGGCTTGTACTATGGTATAGGACTGACAACAGGAGTTATCAGCTGAGAGTTTTTCTTTGAAGGACAGGCCATGATTTTTTCTGAACAAAAAAGAGGCCTACAAAACCAACGGGAAGTCGGTGGGCCTAGAAAGACAGATGACTTTACTATGCCATCAGTGGGGGTTTACTTCACATACACTACACATGAAGAAAGGTTGCAAGCTTAGATTTCAGTTATCAGTGTAAAGAGTCAAGTTTTTCTTTTTCTAACACTGTGTTCTACTTTCACAGACTCCATTTCAGGGATTCGCTTCGAATGAGATCGGACGCAAAAGGACTTCAAGAATCAGGATTAGTTGACAACTTGGCAAGTTGCTTCTGCTGCAAGTTCCTGGATGCACTTTCTAGCAGGATCTAGGCAGAAGAACATGTTCTTTTTGCCATGATTTCCAAAGGAACAATTGGGAAATCTGACTTTCCTGGAGCCAAAAAGTTTATCCAAGAAGAGGAGGGGGGATTATATGTTTGTTTATGTCTGTCTGGGAAAAATTCTCGGAGACTATTATAGAACTTTTTCTAAGGGGTGGCCAGTGTGGTTTGGTTCTCTCTTGTTCACCAAAAAAAAAAGAATAGACAGGTCAGGGTATGGCATAGGGACCCTTGACCAGTTGTTCCAAAAAACCAAAGAACCGGTTTTGATACAGTCTTGCACATGTTGCAAAAATTGGAAGAACCCATATAAGAACCTACCCTGAACTGTCATTTCTTTGCCCCTTATTGCAGGAAACCCACTGGTTCTTTGAGATTTTTCAAAAACCCTGGACTGAAGAAGGTTATCTTTTTCTAATTCTTTGAAAAAAAACCCGCAGAAACCAAGGGTTTTATCTATGGTTCCTAGTTTTTTTTTTTGGGTGGAAATTTTTGGAAAACTGGAACCACTAGAGGTTGCAACAAAATCAAAGAACCATCCAACACTGTTTGGTGACTCCCAGGTCTTTGAGTTCAAATTTAACAGTTCCAAGTTACCCATAGCCTAAGAGGCCTCACTCCAGAAGGTGAAGGCACCAGTATTCAGCCTAACCAGTTGCCAGGTGCATACGTGGTTTCCCATCTCCTCCTAAAGATAGAAACAGCCCAAAGGAACTACGTTACCTGGCTGGAAAACTCCAGTCAATTACATGAGTTTACATCTGTGCCAGGGAGAGAAGCAAGTGGGTAAATGTTTATGTCTGCCTGCCATTGTAAAGCCTACATTTGAGGTTGGCAGAATCAGTGGGTAGCTAAGAAAAACTTTCTGTTATGTTTTTGCCTGAAAGAAATAGGAAAAGCACAGCAATTGTTTAAATCCACTTGCAAGATTGCGTGCACCAAAATCCATCTAGGTGCACAGAATGACTGCATATTGAGAAAAATCAAATGCACCAACATAAGCAAGGCTTTGAGTCCACTTGCAAAGCTGCAATTGGAAGGAAACAACCATGGATGGGCCCATGCCATTTTATTGGCTTGAAGCTTGAGGCCCATGTTAGGCAAAGGCAATTTTATGTAAGTGGTTCAGTGACTGGACAAATACAACAAGACAGATCCCACTAGCACACCAGTCATGAGAATTTCTACAATTCTTACGAACGTCCAGCTATCCATTGCACACTACCCAACTCTCCACTTGGAAGTGGGACTCCGCCTTTCCCGGACTTCCAAGCTTGACTCCTCCCCCCGTTTAGAAAGGTGAATATAATCTGAATTTAGAGTTATCCATAAAGTCGTGCCCTGTTGGGCCCGAGTGGCACCCCTCATTTGATGCTTCATCCCCTCCTGGCTGTTGTCCGCAAAGTCATGAAAGTTTATTAAATAAGGGTATGAAATACGGAGACTTAGGATTAAATGCACCAAGCTCGAGAACATTTATAACTACAGTACACATAGCAGCAGCAGCGATTGGTTGAAGGCGTTCACAAAAAGAAAGGACAGGGCAAACTCAGTTTAGCACCAAATTTGCTGCTAAACTGAGTTTCATACCCGTTGAAACCCAGTGTACTTTTTTTCCCTGTTTTTTCAAATCTCATCCCCTATGTGTCCAAACAGGGGGTTCCGGTGCTGACTTTACGGATAACTTTAATAATTAAGTACTTCTTTCACTATTGAGCTACAAGTCCATCTATCTTAGAATCTTCATACTTTGCATGTCAGAGAATTTCCCGTTGATGATACAATTAGGGGAGAAGGTTGGGGGCAAACATCTTGGGTGAACCAGTCAGTATCCACACTTGTAGAGCACATCCACCACATCTCCTATTCGGGCCTCTACAAGTTTTTTTAAATCACATTCAATGTAGAGTCTTAATTCTTATAGGGAACATAGTGAGAACACATTGGGAACCAGAGAAAAATGAAAAAAAATCCACCCACTGCGGACTTCCAAAGTGGTACAAGGTCTTGTCATTCAGAATTATCATTTTTTGTCCCTTATCTAACTGTAGATTTGTGTTTAGTTCAAGGATTTAATGCATTGAAAACATCTCCTTGACCCTTCTTCTTCAAACCCTCACTCACCAGCACCTATGTGGCTTATGAGTGTTGTCAAACTGGGAGTTGAACCCAGCCCGGCACTTAAACTCAGAACCCAAGCTGTCATGAGAGCTGCCTTGTGATGGTTCTAACTTGGGCCTTGACTATGTGACTCCTCTCAATTGAGGGTCCACCTAGAAGGACATGTCAGTTACCCTGTTGTTTGGCAGGTGCTACTCAGAATGAGTCAAAGTCTATCTTAAAGCAATAACTTGCAAATTGTAAGGTTATGGGGGTGCTTTTCCTTTAAAAAGGAAGATCTCACTTGTGAAAATTTGTGTGTCTTTTCCCTGTTTTGGAAGCAGGGTTCCAAAACAATTATTTTGACTTACATTTCTTTCTAAGGGCCTTCAACCCTATTAGAGGAATGCCGCATAAAAGAAAACTAAAGGTCACCTCTAGAATGTTTGGTACTTATGTTTGGCAACCCTCCACAAGTAAATACGTAGCCTACTGTCCAGAGGTTCTCGAGCTTCTAATTTGTCCTCCCCTTGAGGTTCACCAAGCATAACTTCTCACCCTTCCTTTCTCTTGCATGCATAATCCGAATAACATGTTGGATATATGAGTTTTTGTCTATTGAGAAGAGGGTTACACAACTTTTCATCCATCAATAGGAGGGTTACATTGTTGCTCCCAAACCTCTGAATGGCGAGTTATGTTTAGTTACTGATTTGAGGTGTCTTCGCTAGATAGTATTTGCCGGTAGTGCCATCCTACCGAACTTGATATTTTGGCTTGTCCTTTACGGTTAGCCTACCCATTTCAAGAACAAATTAAAGTTGAAATGAAACCTTAGGCCGGTTACACGTTCCGCTATGCCGAAATGCGAAGAAAGCTGATTGTGATAATCACCCCGGAGGAATATGAGTGCATCCTTCACAAGCACTCCAAGACTCGTTGACGCATTTTCGTTTCTGAGAAACCTCAGTAGTTGGCTTCTTAGTCAACCACAATAGAGGACTGAAGTCCCCTTATTCATCTCTGTTGAGACCTCCAGTGGATAATGAGGCCACCTTCACAACCTTCCTCCTTCTTTCCCCTAGGCAATTTGTCTCACTTGAGTTGGCCGACAAACTGCCTTTTGCCTGATGCTTATGAATGGCACATAAACTAGGCATGCACTTTCTTCAAACCAAACCTTTGTCATCTAGAAGTTTTTATATGGAAGTACTTCTAAGGGCAAAAACTCAACCATTATGACGCTGCACTCTTGGCCTGGGGATTGAAAACCTGATGTAATTCAAGTTGGAGAGCCATGTGATGGGTGACCATCTCGCACGGTTGAAAAAGCACTTTTGTATGTAATGTAAGTAAATGTATCCATTACTGGAAATACAATCAGCATCCTCACGCCGCAACTATTTCCATTAACCAATGACCCCTTGTTAGTTACCTAGTCCATAGCTAGTCACCGATAAATGTGACCAATTTTGAAATGTTGAACATTGGGGTTTTGTTTGTAACCAAGATATACTCATATGCATGTCTATGCTAATATTTTCGGGTTTCAATTCATTAGATACTAGTGTAGCTTGTATAGTTGGTGCAAGTGCCAATTAGTTACCCAACTAATTTTTCCTTTCAAAACCATTTATAAAAATTTAATTGAGTTTCCAATGACAAAAACTAAGCAAAATTCTATATCTCTTGCAACTTAGATCTAGAAATTGCCAAATCACTTTCATTAAATCCTGCTCATTACCAGCTTTCCAACAATACTAAGAGGCACCATGGTTTGGGAGATCTCAACATGACAAACAAACAAACAAACTACCTTCCTTATTAAGATAGATGAAGGGTGTTCTCAAGTTCTTGGTTTTTTTGGTTGCAAAGAGTCACGTTGATTGGCCCATCACAAAAGAAAAAACTGAAACTTTGGAGGCTCCCCAAAATAAAAGTTTGTTGTTGGAGGATAGAGTGCCTCCCCATGGGCCTAGCTATATAGGTGAGAAAAGGGAGAACTTTTGGGCGAAGCATAGGGGATAGAAGTGTGATGCTATAGAAACATATTGGGGAACACACTGGGAACTTGGAGAACCCCTTGGGAACTTCTTGGGAACTTCATGGAAACACCCCCGCCCCCCAAAAGCTTCCCTGGAAAGTCAACTGTCCACTGTCCAAGTGAAAAGTAAACAGTGGACAGTCCACTCTTCACACCAAACACAACTTGAAAAAAAAAACCTCTCCCCTCAAAGAACAAAAAGGGAGGCACCTTCGACTTCATGACACAACTTCTCATTGGTTGCATGGAAATTCTATTCATAAAATTGGCTGCCACGATAATACGCTACCCATTATAAACTGAGGGTACTTTTATTTGTAACCTAACTGACATGACTCCCAAGTGAGTCAGTTAAATGGAGCAGGGTATAATGCAAGATATGATCAAAACAACTTGCGACTGAAGAGGCAGTTAGTCAGCTGACACGCCACAAGAAAAACAAGTCATGCCAGGTGGGAGTACTAATATCCAATACTTCCTAAGAATAGATATTTGTGTTTCCAAAACCAACATTTCTGGTGTGATGGGTGCGCTGCAAACATGGCAAAATACTCCCTGCTGTAAGCTCCTTCAAAGCAGTTTGGCAGATCATGTCAAATCTGTCTGTCCGCACCCCCACCCCCAAGGAAGACAATCGGCACTATGGAAAGTCTCACCCTTGAGGTGATGCTTCAGTGGTATAGCCGCTGCTGGGACCCTGGGACCTCAATGAAGGTTCTGGTGTAGCCTAAAAAGGAGAACTAGAAACAGACAGGAGTTTATGATATTCACAATTTCAACACAGGACAGTATGCATGATTTTATTGAGTAACAGTTCCTGCTGCCAGCAGAGGAGATGGCAGCAGAGGAGTAGATTTGAAGAAAAGAGTCTCATAAACATAACATTTCCTACTGATTCATACTTGGATCGGGTCACTCTGAATCCACTCTTTGGAAATCTCATGATTTTCCTTATGGAATCTCATTCCCAAACCTTCTAACCACAAGTCCCACCATGAATCATATGGACAAAACCATAAATTCCCCAATGTCTTATCCACATCTTAAAAGCTTTGACAAATGAAACAATCTTGTTGAAAAACCTGAATTTGAAATATGCACCCTATCAGCCCACCAAGATACCCAAGAGAACAAATTTCACCCAAAGCGCCTATTCAAATAGATACTAACTTTTTCAACCATTCTTCTAGCACACTACACGATTGCCGAATTTCCTCAATATACCACATTTGAGGACCAGAATGTCAATCACAAACCAGCTCCTTAAAATCCTTTAGTATTCTTCATCATTTCCGTATGAATGGTATCCAAATGACCTAATATTACACCCTGTTTTACTTCCTCATGTGTAGCAAAAGTTCTAGAGAACTTAACATAGTGACATTGTAAGACAACTGAGCATCCATCTCACACACTATCCTCACCAACTCCAAAAACAAAATAAATAAAAAACAGAAACTTAGCCTCTTCTTCCTTCAGCTCCTCCAATGGCCCTTAAATCCTTGCAGAAAAATGCCAGACATGCCTCTCCAGAATCCAGCCATCCATTCCACATTCTTCCATTTTTCTTCTCCATCAAGAGCTAAGTTCCATAAGAGATAAGTATTATCTAGGCAAATCACACACAAGGTCTTGACAGCCCAGCGAAAAAAATGCATCACCAATCAACACCACAGCCATTGCAACCTGTAAGATATAAACATAACAAACAGAATATAGCCAAAAGAAAGAAACCTAATTTCCTTCATAATTAGACGCTTCATCCTCCTGAAAAAGACCAGCTGAGAGGTCTGCGCTTTTGGATTTCTACATCCGCTCATTTTAGGTTAGACTGGGTTCAAACCCACTTGTGTGCAGGTGAAAGCCCTGCTGGCCCTCGGCTTGACTTGGGGGCGCTAACAGCTTGTTTATTGGGTCTGCTTCCCAAAAAAACCTGGCCAAAAATAAAGTGTTTTTGAGGAATTTTTATTTTTGTTTTTTGTTTTTGCTGCAGAAACTCAGAGCAGGCGTTTAGTAGATAAATGTCAATTCTGTCTGCTTTCTGCCCAAACACAGCAGAATCCTCACTATTGAAACCAACTTCCCAATAATTATGTGTTTTGTTCTTGAAGGGATTCTTTTACCGCTGTAGAACCTCAGAGCAGGGTACAGCATGAATCCCCATGTTTTAAAAAAAATTCATACCATGTGTACACAACTGATAAGCATGATAATCCGTTTGATGATGCCTTTTTTATACTGGAAATTTTTTGCCAAAAAAGAGAAATAAAAAATTCAAAAAATCAAAACATGAAGTGATTTTGATTTCTATGACCAGACATAAGAAAAAATTAATAAAAATTGCCAGGTTTCTATATTTGGTTTTCAGTGTGTAACCATAATATATAGAAGGTTGATAAAAAAATCTCTACTTCATATCTGGTTTATAGCCAGATTTGTGTAAATCTTCAAAAAGAGATGGTCACCATTTTCTCTACATTTTGCCATGGATGATCATCACTAGTACAATGCAATATATACCATTTCCAGGAAGTCCAAAACTATAAACACCCCATATGCTATTCCCCAGATGTCCAAAAGAACAAGTGTCACATGCACATGCAACCCCCAGATATTTTGTTGTATTGTTGCAAATTATCCAAAATCAATCCATTACCTAACATCTAGTTTCCTCTTTCTACTTCTATTTATGGCTGGCTTGCAACACACAAAATAAGCAAAGAAATGGAAACTAGATGAATTATATTAAGCCACCTTGCCTTCACCAAGACTCTTTACAAACATATTTTGGACACACACAATCGTATATTCATTATGTAGATCAGCACCTTGGCTTCTCCGAGGTGGTGCTTTGCAACTTCAGATAATTGTACTTCCAAAGCAAGTGATTACTAGTGTTGTGTGGTTACTAGAATTTTCAAAGAACCACCAATTCCAGGTTTTATTTCAGAATCCGAGAACCACTGACCAGTTCGGGATCTCTGCACTGGAAGTTATTAGAAACCAAATCTGCAACGCCATATTCTAGTGTGGTAGATTATATGGTCTTCTTACTGCATGTCTAGCTCGCTATTCACAATAGGAATTCTTCTAGCATGGTAGATACTAGTCTTCTTGATGCAGATGTCTACCTCACTATTCACAATAGGATTGGCAGCTTGCCTATAGACAGACATAATCAAAATGTGGGCGATGAATCCTACAACTTGAAAGTTTGGCACAGTCAAGCATCCTCCATAAACAACTAGCAGAATATACTGTCCATAACAGACCAGGAGTTGAAAGTACCTCGAGCTTGTGAACTCTCTTCCTACAAGGCACCTACACTACACACTCCATTCAGAACATTGATGATCCAGAATTTGGAAAACAGAATTCAACTCCTTGATAAACTGGAACAATGAGATCTTCCAATCATGTCTGTCATCCTAACAGCATCAGATGTGGACCTTGCATACCTGGAGCAGATGTTCTGGTGATACAACCACTTGTCTGTACACCATCACACCCACACTGTGAGAAATGTCTAGCTGGTAGTACGTTCCAGATATAAGGAATAGCTCTCTGTAACACAAATGTGTGACTCATTTGTCACTGGAACCCTTAGAAACAGAAGATGTCCACTGGGCCTCTTTTTAGTTTTTGCCAAGGAACTTTTGACTCTCATGAGCACTTTCTATCAAAAAGAGCAACTTCACTCCTCAAGTTTGTTGCTGAAGCCAATCCCACAGCAGAACACATCTCCAAACCAAAACCTGTGGAGACTCTATTGTGTAATCTGTAATTAAATGGGTTCAAAATCTTCATTGTACACCAAAAATCCAAAGTAAGTGCACATACTGAGCTCATAGTAACAAAACAATCTTTCTATAATACTCACATGATAGCATCTAGTTGGTATTAGAAAACTAGAACAAAAGTACAGGAAGCAGACGGAATACAATAAGGAACACCAGCTAAAGGTGTGACCAGGTTTAGGATTTAAGAGAAAAGGATAGGTCAAGGGCACTATTGACTCTACCCAGTTATAGACACTTCTGTAAAAGTCAGGAAGGAGACATCAAGAGAGAACACAATGAAAAGCAAGTTTCCAAGTCAAAGCAGGAGAAATGTCGTGGATGAAGTGATAGAAGGTGGGAATCAACTTATATGATAATGGGTCATGGCAAACTTGGCCCTTTCTGTGATCTCTATTCATTGAGGCTGAAACTGGAGGATGCAAACTTCTCATTCAGAACATGGTAGCCCCATGGGGCCATACCCTGGCATATACACTTCCCTGCAGCTTCACCCAAAAATGCCTGACTGTTTAGCTTGGGCCTATGTGACCCCAGTTCACAAAGGCCTTTGAGATCCCCTCTAATTCCCCATTTCTGCCAAGAATTCCTACACAGGATTTAAACATCAACAACCACAAAGAAAGAAACTTCCTGGGCTTGACCAGATGTGAACATGTTTACTCTCCAATTGCTTCATAGATTGCATGGCTCTGAAAGAGTTTGCACTGTATTACCACTGCAGGAGTACTGCCATGATTTTTCAAAAGAGAGTGGTCTTCCTCCAAGTCAATTTGTTCCTGTGAATCAACCCTATTCCTGGCATGTTGATCATATCCATACAGGTTATGCTCATTGGATCACCTGGAATTGAGACTCTAGAATCTTATGAAGGCCTTGCCTGTCCATCATGGTCATTGACATGACATCTATATCTGTTCCCCTGCCATGTGATGCATCATCAATCACAAGGTGTATGACATCCTGAGTTAACTCCCTTCTTGATCAAGGCAGATGAAACAACCTTCCAGAAGAGATCCCTCGTGAGGAATTCAGTACATCCCTGCCAGAAGAACTCTGTGAAGTCTCCTGAGTTGTTACTTTATAGAACTTTGCCATTGCTGATGAACCCAGAGCCTGTGAGCTGGAGCCAAACCACAAGCTAGGGTTTTCTCATGTGGTACTGTGTCCAAATCACGAGTAGTTCCCTGGATCCCTCTATTTTGATACCCATCACAAGCATGTTCAGGAGATGAAACCCAGTCCTTTGGGTTGTTATGCAGACCACTTGCAATGTAAAAACAAGAGTAGTATTGGCAGTAAAAAAAGAAATAAAAATTACCATGTATAGTGCATTGAAAAATATTGACAATAATCCCAACATTATACAAAGTATGACATTGAAAAGGAACATAAATATGCATAGAAAAAAATTATCTTAACAACAATAATGGAACTAAAGTATTGGGGGTGATGTTCATTTAAATGAGGACCTAAATTTTGGAATGCAAAGCCAGCATGCCATCAAATCACTTTAGTAAACCCGAACAATAACATAGGAATACACCATCACCATTCAATCTATCTTGCGATATTCCTACTAACTAATTTGCAATTCTAGATACGTGGTAGGAAGTATGATTGGACCAATAATAGAAATGATCAAGAGAAAATAAAATAATGACATCCATGTCTAGAAGAACTCGATATAGTGGGGCCAATAAAAACGCCAAAGAGATGGCAGTATGCATTCATTAATACAAACCATATGATGGCCACATTAGACCATTCTCCCAAGAACACGTTCCAACTGAATCGTGCAATCCTATTGGTGAAAACATTCCAATGGTCCCAAAGCATTTTGATTCACTCCCAAGATGAGATTGAATCAATTTGTCATAAAGAATAATTGGCATTAGACAAGATGGAAGCCCCATGGCCCAAGGGAAAATAAATTCCAAGGGGACTATAGGGAACATAAAATAAGCATGAACAAGGCAACATCACAAGGCTTGAATACAAAGAACATAAATTAATAATTATTGCAAACAATTGAGCCAAAAGGTAAAACATGCATCATTAAAAGCATTAAAAGAATCATAGTCCAAACAATATGATAGCATACTTGAGCACCTTGTTAGGCCAAAATTAATTTGAATGCTCATGGCCAAATAATTATGTCCAATTTTCCCATGAATTAAATAAATTTGTTAAAAGTGGTAGAATATAAACCAAAAACATTAAACTTATGAGAAATCCCATGATATGCATCATGTTTGGTGGCATCCTTAATTGTCCCACCATTTGTAAACAATGACTCCTTCTAGAAAGTCCTATTTGTTGGTACCCATTTGTTAGTAAATTTGAACCTAGAAAATATTGGTGCAAGCTTCAACAAAGTTGTGTGTCATAATCTATTTATTTTCTTTGAAAACTTGTCAACATTAATGGTATTTTTTTGGGATCAATTCACTCATGCAACAAAAAGAAATGATAAACAAATTTCCTTTAAAGAAGCATTATATGGACATGTGTGTAGGAGAAATACGAATTGAAATCACAACACGAATCAAAACCCACCCAAAGACAAGTCCTTAAATATTATTAGACTTTAGTTATATAACCTAATTTTAGAAAGATTTTGAACATGTTTGCCTAGTCTTATAAACATTACAACAATATTAAGTTGACCATGATTGTCATTATTTTATAGTTGTTAGGCCACAAAGTGCATAACATGTAGAAAATACTAGTACGAGCATTAGTAGGGTTGATAGTTGTTTTCATGCCAAAACACGAAAGCACCAATCACTGTCAATTCACATAAGAACAACCACCTAACAATTAAAAATTAGTATGCACATACATTAAAAATGGTTAATGTTGAAAATATTTTTTTGTTGAACTTCCAAAAGTAACATAATTAGTTACAATTTGGTTAGCATGAAGAGAATTGTTGGAATTGCATCAAGAAACTATCATGGTTTCTTGGAAAACACCAACCGTTCAAAATGCACAGTAACCACAGATCATCAAATTTGAGTGGTAACAGGTGGTAGTGTGAGTATAAATTGAAATATAATTAGCTTTCAGTCATACAAGAGTTTGCAAATGTCGAAAGAAGAACACACAACAATGGGGTCAAGACCTAAGAAAAGGTGATGGATTTTTTTTTGGTGGACAAGTTCAAATTAGTGTTAAAAGATAAAGTAGATGGCAAAATCAAGGAAAATAAGCCTTCAACTATAGCACCAAGAAGTGATAGAAGAGGAGGTAAGTTTAATGTTACCATTTTTTTTCATGATAATGGACCATTTTCCAAGTTTTTTCAGACTTGCGAGACACTCTTTCAAGGTTGCTCATATTCACAGATTTGCTTATTTCACATTTTCAGGGATAATCATTTCCAACTTAAACCAACACAACCCAAGAGGTAATTTACTTTCCTATTTTCATTTTGATTTCAAGTTCAATTTTGACATTAAAAAGACCAAACTATTTTCTAAACTTTGGACGAATTTTTTAGATGAATGTTCGCGTAATGGCAACTTGATAGCAGGGCATGAACTCTAGATGCACTCAAGTTAGGTTATTCTTTAGAGCTTTCAAGCATTTATTGGAACTTTTTAGTGCTATGTAGAACACCCAAAAGTTCAATGAAGGTAATTGGAATAATACTAAGTAGTCATTTTCTCTAAGAAATCAGGTTTTTTTAAGTTTGTTTCTGGATTTTTCTTTCAAAGCACCTCAAATATCAAACCACCCTTGGGTGCTCAAGATATTCCACAGACCAATAAATTTTTTGGGGGTGTTCTTTCGGGATGAACCAAAAGATTTGAGCTCGTAAAGAAAATGCACTCATTTGAGCTTTTGGGTTGTAGAAGGTGCACTTCAAAGTTCGCAAGACCTCCTTGTAGTAGGGGAAGCCATTGGTTTCTTTAAGAAAATAGGTTTCTTTAGGTCTAGTTTTGGATAGATCAAATGACCTTAGTTGTCAAGTCGTTGTTTAATGCTCAATAAGCGCCCAAGACCAACATGCCTTTGAGGTGCTTAGTTGGCATTGACTAAAAGCTTCTAGAATGAATTATGAGGTCTGGGATCTATGAGTCCAAGCTTGCAATGCAAAGGCATTGAATTGAACTTTTGTTCTCTATAGAGTGCACATCAGAGCTCAAGGATCCTTGGATCCAATCTTGTGATTTCTTCCAAATTCAAGTTTAGTTTTTTTGGTTTTCAAGTGCTTTTAGAGAGTCACACAATCATCAAGGGGTGAACTTCTAGGTGCTCTACAAATGTCTATTACAACCACATTGCCATGGGTGCTTAGTCGGCACCTATTGTGAAGTCTAAGCAAAACAAATATTAAATTCTTGAAATTCCATGGAGCTTTCATGAGCTATTGAAATCAACATTTGGGGAGAATTTTTTTAGATGATTTAAGTTTAGGGTTGGTTTAGGTTTAAGGTTGCAAGATTTAGGGTTTTAGAATTCAAGGATTTAGGGTTTTAAGGTTCTAAGATTTAGGGCTTTGGATTTCTTTTGACACCTTTCTTTTAACAACTTGCATATAAAATGGTCCATAAGGTTTGGAGACATCGGATGCAAGTTTGATGTTGGAAAAGGTATGCATTTCAATCTTGGTTAATCATGATGTGTGTAAATGATTTAGTTCAGGTTTATTATGCTAGCGATTTGTCTTTTTGAAAACTAATGATTGGGTTTTGTAGAATGAACATTTTGCTTCTTACAACCAACAATTTGTTTTATAAAACTTGCAATTTATTTTTTGTACAACCAATGATTTGTTTCTTGTAGAACCTATGATTTGTTTTTTTGTAGAACTTATAATTTTTTTCTTGCACAACTAGCAAATTTTTTCACCTACAACTTAAAATATAGATCTTGAGATTTTCATTTTGGCTATGACAGAAAAACCAATTATAATTGATTAACCATCAACAATTTGATGACCAAGAAATAAACAAGGAGAAGGATCTAGATTTGACAACACAAATTTTGGACTATGGAAAAATATATCTCTCCAAGGAATGATATTTCATGAACTTCTACATTCACTTCTTTTTTTCAATTGTCGACATTTAGTTTAAGGTTGTCTGAAAATCATTTGTGTTGTATATAATGCTTCCATTTGCCAAGTTGATTTGCAGCACCTTTTTGTTATGGACACACTACCTATATCTGGGGTTTCATCATTCGCAATTCAATAGGATTTAGGTATTAACTTTCAACCCATGTTTTATTTCCTTTTTGTGCTCACAAATGTGTTTTAGTATGATGTTTCAACCTTGGTTAGTGCCAACTAAAGGTAATTTCCTTATGTTTGTACTACTTGAGCCAAAATTGATGTCTAAATCTTTCTAGGAGTTGCGGTTAGAATTCTCATGAAACGTTAATCGGCACTGACTAACACTTCCATCATTACAATGGACAATTTTCAACCAAATGAAAATCATTGTTGTTTATCAAGGAGGTGCGATAAGAAGGTTTCATGAATAGTTAGTTGGTCACGACTGATGACTAAAACATTGCCCTTCTTAATTAGGTAGTTCCTAATGCCAATTTGCATCAAAGTGGGAATCATTTTTGTTGATGTGTTTCTTGTTTAGGAGGTTTCATCAATAGTTAGTTGGCACCAACTGACACTAGAAACACATCGTTTATTACATGGCTTAATTCCTATGCACATTTGCATTATAATGGATATAGTTCTTTAGTTTCCATATGCCTTCAATTTGCTGGTGAATAATACATATTAATCCAATTTTCAATAGTGGAGCTACAAGACATCAACTTTCATTAAAGATTTGACTATTCCATTTCATGAATTGGGCTTTGTCACCGGTTGCCACATCATGTGAAAATGTAATCTAGGGATCCAAAGCAAGAAAAAATTCAATAGAAATGATGTCTTGGAAAAATTCAAGATCTATCCCAAATGGAAGTTTCGAATGAACATTCCATTTTGCTAGCTCATTACCATGCCCATTGTCAAACATGTTCTCAAAATTGATGTGTTAAAAATGGAGCAAGCCTTTCAAATGGGTTATAGGTAGGGGGAGAAGGTTTTTTTTGTTTCCCCCACAAATTGGCAAGGTGAAGAAATTTATATTCAATTATTGAGTAATTATGGGGTTTTCTTTGGAAGGATAAGAATGACATATCTGAAGAGTTCTTGCAGGGGGACCCAGATCTTAGGTCGTTGTTTGGAAAATGTTACACATTTGGGATGGGAACCATAAACTTTAGGCTTGGTTCCCATATATAAAGAAGGTGCATCCATTTGATGTGGATTGGCACATATGCATGGACAATTTTACCCTTGGTAATAATCTAGCAACCTATTGGAGCTCCTGACAATAATGACAAAGCTTAACAAGTAAGCATGTTTTGTTATTACATTTCAATCTATTCTTCATGTTAAAGATTTCAATACAACAGTAATTGTTTATGTCATTGTGGCAATGCAAGTCCATTGAATTGGACCATGTCAGGCCATCTCTAGTCCATGAATTTTTTAAGGATCCAAAGTATTGGAATGATACCCTTGCAGCAGTTTAAAGAGGTCATTCCAGATGATCAATTCAAGAAGTGTGAAGTTAAAACATGAAAGACTTGGTACAACCTCACAAATGTAGTTTTTTAAAATTATATGTACAAGGCAAGACAATTTCCTTTTGTTATTCTAGATTCAATATCATATTTGAAATGTTGAATTTAGTTCTACACTAATAACCCTATCTCAACTTTCCACAAGGATTTGGCCATGGCAATTAATACTACACATCAATTCTATTATGCAAATGTTGTTGACCCAACTTTGAGAGACCCGGACCAATTGGAGACCTTAAGCAACAAAGCTATGGACACAATCCATAAGGAGCATATGACCATTTTCCACAAGTGGCTTCATGTATGCGATCCTTCATTGGGCCCAAAGTTCTTGTAGGAGGTTTAGATTCATTATGATATGAATCCAAAGTTGAAAATGCTTATTGAAAAACTGCAAATGTTAGTTTCAACTTGTGTCAATACATACCATAAATTTTTTTGGCTCTGGTAATGGAATCAATTTGGAGTTTTTAGGGAAGTTCAAAAATTCCCAAAATAGGGATTTCAAGATGCCACTTTTGATAAATGGCTTCATATAACTACATTTTGGCACCAAGTTTGATTTTCAGCTAAAATCATATTATTGTTTTCCATGTATAGATCTAGATATGGTTTTTGGGATGCCAATCATCTTTTAACTTTATAGACTTCTTCCTAGAATTTTGCAACTAGAAGTGGAGGCAATCAAGTTGTTTGATTTGACAATAAGGGACTTCAATGTCACCATTGATCAATCAGTTAAGGCCCCATCTCTCTTAGACTATATTAAAAAATGGAGACTTGAGTTATGGGAATTGACAATCTATAGGGAGTACTTCAAGGTCAAGGGTGGGATCACAAGAGGAAAGATGTGGGAACTTCAAACTAGAGCAAAGGAATCATTGAATCATGTGCTTTATAGTATGAATTCATCAATAATTTGCTTTGAGTCATGCCATTATTGAGGCTTGCAATAGGGTTTGACACTTTTCATTTGCCAACTAATATGCTTTTGTAACCATATATGGCTATAGATAACTCCTTTTTAATTCAATAAAACTCAATAAAAACTTAGTCGGTGTTGACTCATAATAATTATTAGTGACATATTACTATGGATAACATTATACAATATCCTTCTATTAAGATTTAGTTAGTGCCAACTGAGGTTTCGATAAGGACCTAATTGTTTCTACTAGGACTCAATCGAAGCCAATTGAGATCAATTAGGTAGGTTCACTACGTTTCAAATGGGGCTCATTTGGTGCTAATTGAGATCCAATGGAGCCCTCTATGGGTTTCACTAGCCCTTAGTAAACCCAATATACCTTGGTTGTTGTTAAGTCGGCACCAACTGAGCATTGTTTAGGTGTGCTTTCGTTGGGTGATATGGAGAGTCATTCTTTGGCTAATTCTTGCCTCATTCTTTTCTAATTGAATTTCAGATGTACTTTTTTTGTGTGTTACTTCCATCAAATGCCATTCAAGAAATGTTTGGACTCTTCATCATTTGGTGCAATCCAAAATTTGACAACATTATGTACCAAAAAAAGCTTGTTGAAGATTGGGGCTCCTCTCAATTGCTATATTGTGGTTGGTAACTTGATTATCCTCCAAACTGCATTATTATCCCAAAGAAGTTAGAGTGAGAGTAATTTGATTTGGGATTCTTGGAGAAACTTGCATCCTCTTAAGGAAACAAAAAAAAGAATATTAAGAAGAAGAAGAAGAAGAA
>Ga0116229_10007125_pt1 | contig 17812 bp, 13 predicted proteins | sample S1TSphgellanicum_3_FD_87313 | JGI IMG/M metagenome (GOLD analysis project Ga0116229, IMG submission 87313) | Host-associated microbial communities from peat moss isolated from Minnesota, USA - S1T2_Fc - Sphagnum magellanicum MG | ecosystem: Host-associated > Plants > Peat moss > Unclassified... | reverse complement strand
TTTGCCTTCAGAAAGACAATAAGACTGACCATCTGGAAGACAAAAAACTTCTTACAACTACAAAGTCTCAAGAATCTGTAAAATTGACTATTGATAACCCCCAGCTTTGCAGTCATTGAGATAAATGAAATAATAATAAATGAAAGAATGCAGAATGAAATGAAAAAAACCTCCACAGTTGTTGTATAGAGACCACCAGCAAACTTTTCAATTTCACTCTTCACACCCTTTATAACAGGCACTGCTAGCAGTTCCTCATATACTCGACGATATAACTCCAGTATGGCATGTACCTGCTCAGGTAAATTTCGGGTATGCATCAAAAAAACTCTTTTGCTTCAGACCTAGATAGTCAAACTTTGTGCTCCTATAAGAGTGAGAAATACTTGACCTTGAAATAGATGCAACATAGTACAACTCAAATGTGGGGTTACTGCAAGATGCAGATTGCTTCTAATACAATGTATTCTACAGAGACAGACTAGTAAAAAGTGAATGTGCACCTCTTTGTCAGCTTCCTCCTTTGTAGCAAATGCAGTATGACCTTCCTGCCATAAAAACTCACGACTCCTGTGAAATAAACGTAATAATCATTGAACTAAGAAAACAAATTGGCATCAGCTTTGGCAGGGACTACGTGCTACACTTGTTCCTTCATAGTGTAACAAAATACTGGACTTGATCGTTGAGACACACAACTGTGCTTTTGTCATGGATTGATCAGTTTCAGTGGTGATCAGCAAAGTACTCACCTGATGAAAGGAGTAGGATGTTTGAACTCCCACCGCACCACATTGCACCATTGATTTATTCTAAGAGGAAGGTCCCGGTGACCTCGAATCCACTTAGCAAAGATGGGATACATAACTGTCTCACTGGTGGGGCGGATGGCAATGGGCTCCTCTAATTGGGAGTCTCCTGATTTTGTCACCCATGCAACCTGCTCATGCACAGGCACAGCCAAAATGGTGAAATTAAGACGTGAGAGTCAAAGAATCGATGGAACTTGCCAAGTTCCAAACCACAAACCTTGTGTATTGCGAATTTGAATGCAAAGAGTCCAAGATGGAAATGCTCAAAGAAAGGCACAGACAATACGGAGGTCAATGCAATGTCATGTTAAGTGGAGAGGCAAAATACCTCAGGGGCAAAACCTTCAACATGGTTTTTCTCTTTTGTCAGTGCCTTCTCTGATACAAAAAGAGGGAAGTAGGTGTTCTCAATCCCCATCTTCTTGATCTCCTTATCAAAAAAATCCTGTTCGTGACATTCACCACCATTGAATTCAGTTACAAAACCCTAAACCCTAAACCCTCCTGAATGCTTTTAGTTACTAAGGCAATCTCCTTAAATAGAATACAGATCATGCAACCTATCCTTTGGAAGAAACCATATGCTTTCTTCTTATATACACGTGTAATATATAGAGGAGAAATCATTCAAGATTGAAAGACAAACTGTTGCCCTAAAAAATTCAATATTCTTGCCCATACAAATGGAGGGTACCTTAATGGACTCCCAAATAGCATAAGACCAAGGCCGGAGAATGTAACACCCAGACACATCATAGTACTCAATCATTTCTCCTTGAACAACCAGCTGTATTCATTCAATCAAAGAAAATTGTCAGTATCCTCTGAGTCAAAAACACTGCCATTGAGAGTCTCTAAACCCTAGAAGGTCACACCATAGAAGAGCGTCACAGAAACATCATCCAGGGTGAAGGTTGAAATGTTTGTCTTACATCTGAGTACCAATCCCCAAAGTTCTCTTCCTTCTTGAATGTTAGACCAAGGCCTGACTCTTTCTTGACTTCTTTCTTCTTTGCTGCAAATCACAAAAATTGTGTCAAAAATTGGCCCTGACAACTTTTCAGCCCCATGGGTCCAAAAGAAAGCTCCAGATTTTCAAACAAAGCAAAACAGTGCGAATTTTGATACAACGTGATTTGGAATAGACAGAAAGATTCCGAAGCCTTTACCTCGTGCTGCACCATCTTCATGCACAATTTCTTTCTTCTTCTTCCTAGGGGCCTTCTTACGTTTCTCCTTCGTTTCTTCAGGTGCATCAAGGTCTTTGAGGGGAGCTTCAGCACCTGCAATACTAACCTTCTCCCCAACATCTAGGTCATGGACACTCACCACCGTATCACCGTTCGGCTCTGACATTGCTTCCTCCTTCAGGACACCAAACCTGCAAATGGGCAAAAATGCTCAGCCCATCTTGCAAAGAGCATTTTCTGGAATTTTAAACATTTATACAACACATTTCAGTATAAATGCATACGAAGAAGAAGACAACGCTGGAGACATATGTGCGGAAGAAGGGATATGGTTGTACCTCTGGTGGGAACGAAGAAGCACCTGCTGAGAGCTGTGCAGCGCAGAGAGCACAGCCAGAAAGACTCACAGTCTCGCTTGAACGAAAGCAATCCCAAATTCTAGCGCTCTCCGGTCTCAAATTGAGGGCCCCATCAACGTCCCCAAATCAGGTCCTAATGCCCAAAACCCCAAACTCTAAATCTTCTGACCTTAGAAAGGATAAATTGCATTTCCTAAAGCACTCCGAGAAAATTTGTAGTGTATGCGGAGGGCACCTTATATCCATCAATTTTCCTCTTACAAATTGGGAGGGATATTATGCCTACTCCTCGAGGATGGGAAGTCCTTATATCCATCAATTTTCCTCTTACAAATTGGGAGGGATATCATGCCTACTCCTCAAGGATGGGAAGGAAATTATGCCTACTTGCAGGTGTAAGAACCCTCCCACTATTGAGGAGTAGGGATAAGAACCCTTTCGTTCATATACCTTGTGATGTATGGAGGTTTGGTTCATGATAAATTTTGCTTTGTGCTTCATATTAGGTATAGCCCATGGGTATTGTTGGCTAATTATTAAAACAAAGTTATTAAAACCATGAAACTCTACCAAACATAATTAAGGAACAAACACTCACCCAAAAGGGGAAAGGGAAAAACAAAAAGAGGAGACCAATGTTCAACCAATACTCAACATTTAGAAACACAAGTGCATCAACAAAAGTCAAAAAGAAATGCAATGGGAACCACACGAAGTGAGAACCAAGTAGCAACCTATGACTTGAAACCTTTGCCAATCATGCGAAGCATATCCAACAAGGAGATGAGCAAGAAACTTAAAAAAACACTTAGCTTAAAAGAGGTCTCCTTAACAATAACAAATTGCTTCAATATGATAACAACTTGAATTCTTTGTAAAGTTACTAACACCTTTTACCTTAAAAAAAAATGCAAAATCAATAAAGGAAGGTCACCATAACCTTTGGTCGACCATATCATGTTAACACATTAATAAAAGAAATCATGGACCTCTTGGTGTAAACACCTAAATATATCTATAACAATAAGGAAATATCATAAGGTGTTGATTGCAATATAACCCATCCTTTGCTTAGACCATAATCAATGTGACCACTTTCCACAAAACAGCAATTTATGAAATTAAATATATTAAAGTGGGATCAACCATGAAAACATCAACTCGAATGTGAACCCATTTGAAGTGAACACAATATCAACCCATTGACACAAAGATTAGAGGGAAGATGATGGGAAGACATGTGTTTACTTACACCAAACACGAAACCCAATATCTTTAGCAATGAAAGTAAAAACATCTTGATTAGTGTCATGAATAATAATGTGTTCCCCTCTTATGGGCACACTTCAAAAATTATATATCCATGTTGAATCTAATATAGGTTGGCCACAAATGCACTAGACCAAGCCCCAAGCTTTCAAATAAGGAGGGCCCAACCCAATGTGTAATGTTGAAGAAAAGATGTGTGAAGTTATATCAAATGATATGATGAATGGGCAAGTGAAAAGTCAAACACCTAAACCCAAGCCTACACAAGATTTAAATCAAGCACAATGACTATCAAAAGACATGTTGGAATTGATGTTAGAAAAAGGAATGCATAAACCTTCTAAAATCTTATCTTGAAGATAATCAACACCCCTCTATGAAAATTATTCAAAAGGAAGGATGCAAGCCTATGCTATTGGAAGGGAAAATTCATGTGCCAACTTCAAATGGGCCTTGAATGGAAACAAACATGAATTGATGCCCCTTGTAACTTCTAATAAAAAATGGGTGGCAATCCTACAAGAGTCTACAAGAATCTAGAGGCAATGAATTGGGTCACAAGCCCCCAACTCCTTATGTAAACCATTAAAGGAATGGCATTGGCAAAAATGAAACCAAACCTCCCTCTTGAAATGGGGGTGGGGGGAAGCTTATGACCTACCAATAAACTAAAAACCTTTTATACATTTTTTAAAACCTGAACCTAAAAGCCTCCCCAAAACCTACATGAAGGTCAAATCAAAACAAGCTAATTATTGTTACATCACAAACTTCACGGGTCACAATTTGACAATAATAATTGTGCGAATTTTGCTTTTCATAGGTTCATGTAGAATGGACACAAATGTCATTCATCTACTTTATTGTTTGAACATCAATGTTGTGTGCATTATTTAGACATGAATGTCATATGCATGTTTGTATTGTTTAAACACGAATATTGTATGTTTATTCGTGTTATTTACACACAAAAGTCGTGCGCATGACTTCCATGTTTAAATAATGCATGACATTTGTGTTTAAATGATATGTACCTATAAAATAATAGATTTCGCATGGATTTGGAATGAACCTGTAAAGCCTATAAATTTGTGATGTAAAATTCCAATAATTGGGGAAAATAATGGGGAAAATAATATAACATTCAAATAAAACACATAGAAAGGATCCCAAAAGTCACATAAATATCCCATCCAAGGCCTTTTAAGTAAAAGATGAAACAAAGGAAAAGATATTTTGAATGGAATGCCCAAAACCTTAAAGCCATTTAAAGGGGTGCAAAAACCAATGGGAGGGGCAAAATTAATAGGCATACCCAAAAAAAAAACCAAGTAATTATTTGGTTAAACCATCATCCCCACCAAACCTAGTTAAGAAGCGAAATGATTGAAAGCATGATGAACAACAAATATGAAGCCAATGATGTGGGTGTCATCAGCCACAAAAGGTGAAAAAACATCCAAATTATTTCTTGATCATGTTTTCCAATGTTATTGCCTCCTGTCACGAATACCACCATCAACTATTGGTTACATAATCATTTGCACCAACATAATCACCTACATCATCGTTTGCATCATTGTTAACTTTTAGTTAATTCCTAGTTCATTATTAATTAGTAAATTTCATTGGTCGGTCACACATGGAAGCTTCTATGGAAGTTTCCTTAATCTAGGTCCCCAATAGGGTATAATCTAAGTTAACCCTTAGTTAAATTTTAATTGATTTTTAGTTCACATTGGTCGACGCACACATGGAAGCTTCTATGGAAGTTTCCTTGATTTAGGTTTCTAATGGGGGTATTAATAGAAATAAGACCTCTTAGTACTTTTAGTATATTCAACATTAAATTTGGGTACAATTTTTTGTCATAACCTTTGTCTTCATATGTTATCAGTTTAAAGTTTGATTCAGTCATCTTCTAACATATATCGTGTTCTTGTTTTGTGTATTTATATTTCCAATCTTGGATTAGACTTAGGTTTGCATTTCTTGTGATTTTTTTTCTTTGTTCTGTCCTTGGTTTAGTTTTTGTTCTTGTAGTTTTTTGTGCCCGTGACACCTCCTTAAGGATATTATTTTTGATTATGGACCTTGGTTTGCATCTAAGTTGTCAAAGAGATTTTTTGAGTTTTTAAACATGAAGGTGAAACTACTATTAGTTTTCCACCTCTAAACAAATGGAAAAACAAAACAAGTCAATCAAGTTTTGGAAGAATATTTATGATGGACAACCAATTATCATCAAGATAATTAAATAAACATTTAACAACATGTTGCAATCATTAACAAATCATTAAATGCCATTTTTTGCAAATCATGGTTTACACCTTAAGTTTGATATGTAGGGTATGAACAAGATTATGAATTTTATAGCCAAATATTAGGCCTTGTGGTTGGTGGACATTTTGGGCACAACTTGTGTCTAACCTTGAAAAGGCACAAAAGCAATGCACAACAAAAATATTCATGAACATCATTAAGAACAAACAAGTTTCAAGGTTAAATACCAAGTTTGGTTTTAATAACAAAATATTCAAACAACATAACCTTCAAAGAAATTGGATTACCAAAGACTTGGTTCATTCACCATCATGAAGCAAATCAACATTGTGGCTTTCTTAATCAAATTCCCAAACTTTATAAAGCTCCATCTTATATTTCATATTTTACTATTAGAACCCTACTATGAGTCCATCATCTTTAAAAAAGTCCTTGAACCATCTCCACCTATTGAAATCAATGGTGAACAAAAATATGAAATGGAATTATTTTTTATTTTGGGTTGTTTAATCATTAGTTATAATATTTCATCCATTGACAAGGTTATGACATTAATGAGCGAACATGGGAATTAATTCAACATCTTTCATTTTTAATGGTGGGGATTGAATAGAAATTGAAACATCTATTATTGTTAATAAAATCAAACAGTAAAAAAAAACCCTAAAGCCAAAAAACACAATTTGAATTATTTTGAATGATATAGTTTTGGAAAACATTTAATATAAACCTTAACATATTGGTAATTGGTAATGTGATTCATAGGTGATTAAACAACATGTGGTGTCTAGTTCAATTTGAATTACAACTATATCTCATATTTACAAAATGTAGATGTGTTAATGACAAATTAATGCATGTAACATATCATGTTAACTTACGCAAACTAAAATTATGCAACCATTAAATACTTTAGGTAATATAGATAGTTCTTAAATACACCCTTAAGTAGCTAAGTAAGATTTAAATAGCCCCTAAATACTCTAAGTAATTTACATAGCCCCTAATAAGTATGTCCCAAGGTACTGTAAGTAACCTATGTAGGCCCTAAATCCCTTAAGTAATTTAAGCAACCCTTAATTAAACATTAGGTACCCAAATCAGTTTAAATAGCCTATGTAACCTATGTAGCCTCCCAATAGGCCAATAGGTATTTTAATTAGTCTATGCAACTTTAAGTAGGCCCTTAAGTACTATAATTAAATAAATAACCCCTAAATAAGCCCTTAGATATTTTTATCAGTCTAAACAACTCTTAAGTAGCCCTTTGGTAGCCTAGGCAGTCTTTAGGTACATCCTTAAGTAACCCCTTAATGAAAGTACCTTAAATAATATAAACAACTTAAAAACTTAATTTTAAAATAGTTTTGGCAACCCCTAGGTAGCCCCTAAAAATACCCTAAGTAGCCTTAACAACTTAAATATCTTTTTAATAGCCCTTAAATAACCTAAATAGCTCTTAGGTCCCCTTGGTAGCTTAAGTAATTTAAATAGCCATAAATAACCTTTTGGTAACCCCTAAATAGTCCTTAAGTAGTCTAGGTCCTTAGGTAATCCTTAAGTAGTTTAGGCAGCCTTAAATAGTTTTTAAATAGCTTAGATATTTTAAGCAACCTTTAAGCAAACCCTAAAAAACCCTTAAGTAGTTGAAACAACCCTTACATCACAAATTTAACATTTCATGACTTAATAATGGAAATCATGCAAAATTTGTTCATTCATAATTCATATGTTTCACACATTAATATTATGCATTAACACATGAATTTATAAAAAGATATGAAATTCATGTGACATTCATTCGTTCATAAATTCATATTTCATTTGTCAACACATTTATCTATATGTCAAATCTATTGTCAATGCATGATATTCATGTGTAAAATGTACAAATCTATGAATGAATGGACTTCGCACAATTTTCATTATTAATTCATCGCATGCTAAATTTGTGATGTAAGTGCCCTAGGTATTTAGGACTAGGTTGCCCAAGCAAGCATTAAATGTTTTAAACAACCTTTAACTACCCTAAATAATCTAACCATCTTTAATTAGTCTAAGCAACTCTTAGGAAGCTCTTCAACTAAAAAGCCTTTAATTGGAATCCCCTAAATAGCACATAGATTATATATGTTTACTCCTACTTAACCTAATATAACTAGTCCTTGGGTAGGAATAGTCTAAGTTAAACAAGATTAAATTAGGTTAAATAGGGTTAAATGAAATTAAGTAGGACAAAATTAAGTTAGGCAAGTTTAGTCCTACCTAACCTAAACTAAGAAACCCCTAATAGTTCAGGTAGACTAAACAACATAATGTGATTAAATGAACTTATAATTGTATTGACATTTATAACTAAAAAAAATCATTTATGATTTTTAAAACCAATTATTAACATGTAAATTCTTGGCAATAAGGGCTAAACTCCATTTGAAACAATGGAAAGGGGGAGGACATGGGGGTGGGTGTCAAGGACAAGACAAAAACACAACTTGGAGAAAATTTTAAAACCTAACAGACAAGGAATTTTATAATGAACAACTAAACAATTTTATTACTTGAACAAAGCATGATGCAAATTAAGCATGAAATGAATTAAAAATGCAAAGCTCACATCTTGTGTTGTCAAAATTAAAGGGTGATGCATTATTGACCTCTTCTTATATTATATAATGGAACCTTTTAAAAATCATCAATCTTCTAAAAAGTTTCACAAACTAAGCCTTCTATAAGTTCATATTAAAAAACATTCTAAAAATTTATGTTGACCATGTTTTTTAGAAGCTTTTGTTAACCATGTCTTCTAGAGCTTCCACCAACCATGATTTTTAAAGCTTTCGCTAACCATGACTTCTAAAAGTTTATGTCAACTATTTTTTTTCAAATTTTTTTTTCAAAAACTTTTGTTAATTTTACATCTTCTAAAAAATTTTAAACATATTCTTCATGGATCTTTTTTTAAATTTCTAGAAATTTTAAATATTATTTTTTCATGGATCTTTTAGAAAACTTTTAGAAAATTTCAATAACATATTATTCATGGATCTTTTTGAAAACTTGTTAAAACTTTTAATAACATATTATTCATGGATTTTTCTCGAAACTTCTAGAAAATTCTTTTATAGTTTGTTTGTCCATTGTAATGGGTGACATATAAAGGGGGTTGGTCCAAAGGTAATGTTGTGACAAGGGCCTATGTGCACAATAAATGTTCAACCCGGAACTCCTCCCAATCACCTACAAGAAACCACTACAAGTGCGATGTCCTAGTATTTCAACTATACCTTCCCCTCCCCCTTTGACTGGGGAGGAAAGAACACCATTATGAGAATAAAAGAAATAGGTGTCATGTTGTTATGTTGGATGGCTTTCAAGCCAAATGATCCAAGGGAAAAAAAAAACTAAGTTACACATTTTTGAAATCAATTAAAATGCATGAATATAAATGTGGTTGAAAAACTTGAGATGGAAAACACCAAGGGGGTTTAAACTTGATACCCATGTTGGCATGTTAAAGGGGGAAGGAAAAAGGTTTGAAGGTTAAGGAGACCTCTTTGATGTCCAAAAAAGTGACCTAAAAGGCCAAATGATGCCTTTAATGACAAGTCATGTCATGACATGTAAATAAAGCCCCAAAATTGAAATGTAAGGGATGTCATGTTGGGAAATGGCACAATTCCCATTCTTGCCATTTAAAAAGGGATTGATTAAATCGTGAGCATGATGCACACTAGTTGGATGGGGATTGGAAAAGAAGTTGAAATAACATAAAGGAAAAAAGAAGGAGGATAAGCAACAAAACAAAAAACCTAAGAAGGTGTTGGGGGCAAGGCAACCCCCACTAGGAGTAAAGAAAGGGAAGGGGAAAGGCATGAGGATTAAAATAAAGGTCCCCCACAAAGGGGTAAGGCCTCCATTGGAACAAACCCAAATTAAACCCATTCCTTAAAAACCTAAGGAAAATTAAACCTAATAATGCCTATTAAAAGGTGAAACCAACAAATGGAAAAATACATTCACATGCTAGTGATAACTACAACTACATTCAACTCTTTCACCAACATCCCTTTTATTGTTGTCTCCATCACCACCCCATATTTATTGAAAAATTTGTTGAACACAACTTTTCAAAAGTTATCAAATTTTTATATCATATGAAGCCAAGATGAATTTCCAAAAGAAATCTCCAATTAATTCCAATTTTTAAAAAAAAATTTTTTTTTTATAATTGTCCTATCACTAAACAATACGTGTTTAAAACCCACATAATTACAAGATGTGGCAACTGATGCATGTTCACTATAAAAGTAAATAAATAAAGGATGAAATGAAAGTGACGTCCACATTATAGATGTAACCCCTTATGCATGGATGAAAATGTTGAAATGTTGAATTCAAAAACTTTTTAAAAAATTTCAAACTATTTTAATGCGCATGTTTTGTTTATATTAGTTCAACACAAACTTCCACTGTATCAAATAACCCTTTTGAATTGATATACAAGATTTGTGATATTTTGTTTATTTCCACAAAATTGTTCCTTCATTATGTGTCCAATCTTCCTTTCAAAAAGTCAAACCTATAATGTGGCCTCTTGCATTAATCAAATGGGTCTATTATGCACATTATTGTCAATGCTCGATTGATCTTCTTTTTGTGTTCGATCATGATGACACAAATGGTTGTCATTACTATAATTATTGTTGTTATTGATTTAAACTTGGAACCAGTTGCAAAGAACGTTTTGAATCCCTTCCATTAAACAACTTGTTAGCTTATTGTTAAAGGTGTGCGCTCTCTTGAATCGGAGTAATTACAACAACAATTATTGATATAAGATAGATTATAACAAATGTCATAGAAGTTGGTGGTTTTGTTTTGTTTTATGTCTTGTCTTTTATTTAGTTACAACAATATTATTGGTATAGAACAAATTGCAACAAATGTCATTGAAATTGGTGGTCTAGTAGTGTCTTGTGTCTTGTCCTTCACTTAGTTACAACAACAATTATTGGTATAAAATAATTTGCAACAAATGTCGTAGAAGTCAATGGTCTAGTAATGTCTTGTGTCTTGTCCTTTACTTAATTATCTTCTTTACATTCTTCTTCACCCTATTACATTATAAAATGCATCACCTTCTTCATTCACCATTGCCATAACATCCTATTTTTTCATGCTCTTCTTGTACGATGATCATGGTATTCTCCATGCATTAAGATTGGCAAACTTGGCAATTGGCAACTCTACACCACACTTGGTTACCTTTTGGAAATTATTTACTTCTCCCCATTTTCTTCCAATTAGTTTCATTTTCACAAGGAGGCTTCTAATATGACTTTCTCGTCTTTGGGTAGCACCCATAAAACCTCCATGTAATCATGACCCTTGGATCCAAAGCTTCTTTAAAAAAATTGTGATTTGATAAATCATTTGATACAATTACATTGTGATTTCAACTTGTTTGATGCACCATTCTTTCAAAACTAACAACTTAATCTTGGTAAATGATTTGGTGTCGCAACCCTACTTTGAAGGAAGTGTGAGGATGAAACTCACACTCTCGAAATTGGGATTTGGGAGTCCTCCGGGACTCCTGAAACTTCAGAGGTCAATTTCAGGGGTCAAACACTTTGCATTGGGGTGTTCTTTATATCATTGGAAAGCCATTGAAGTGTAAATGTCGAAATTGTCCTTGCATTGGCCATTGGACATCTACATCACAAGTTATGGCAAAAAGAAGGGGCGGGAGTTAAACTGACAATTTGACTCCCGACCATTAAAAGTTGAGAATTGACCTGACCCCAGTGCGTGTAGGTGGAGTGCGACCGACCGTTAGAAAGTTCTCAAGGAGAGCTACAAGTTTGCTTTAAACCTCATCCCAATCGGAGGTCTGAACAAAGAGTTATGATCGTTCAAAGTCCCAAGAGTCCAAACCGGGACAATTCCAGGATTCCTCCTTGGGAGTCTCGGGACAAAAAGCCATTCGAATGTGGGTGCCATGGAGAGGCACAAAGTATACTATATGGGGAAAGGTGGTGGCTTCCCCCGAATTCGGGCCGTGATGAATTAAGTGAGTCCAGAGTTGCTCGTGACTCGTCTTAGCACCAAGGGTGTTCCAAATTGTGAACTAACCAACTTGTTGGTTGGTTTGATGCAAGTTCAAGTAAATGAATAGCCTATCACTTTTTCTTAGTCCCATCCCGGAGCTTCAACACGCCCCTCTACCCCTTTTAGTGCTGAGAGCGGGGAACGTGCCCAGAGTCCCCCACAATTCCGCAACTTGAATAACTTAACACCAACTTGGGGCTAACTAGGGACTTGGGAGCATGTCATTTGGGCCTTCCTCCTCCCCACAATTGTAATTGGAATCTACAAGATGAACATCATTTCATCATCACTAGTAGCTTGCAACATGGAAATCAAGTTGTTATGTGAAAAGGGCAACTAAAAATGATTTAGAAGTGCCAAAACATTCATCATCATGAATCATTTCTTTTTGTGAACACCATTTTTTTGTTAGTTGATGTTATAATAAGAATGTATTCCATCTTTACATCATGTTATGTTGTTTATCCTATTTGTTTTGTTTTGAATTGTCATTTTTTGTTAATTTTGCTTAAAGGACTTGATGTTCACATATGATTTTGTATATAAACTTACATTTAATTGGGATATTAATGGATAATAAGTATAAATTTAGTTTCACTATGGGTGCAAACATAGTTACATGAACCAAAAATTTTGTCATTGTTTTTTTAATGGTAACTTATGTTAATTCAAGTAAAAATGTTTAATCTTCAATGATGTTTGTAACAAATAATTATGACATTTAGATTCATTTAAGCTAAATTTAATGAGTATGAAATATCTCCTCCTCCACCAAAAACAAAATGTAACCATTGTGTAACTATTATTTTAAGACATTTTTTAAGTTGTAAGAAATCCCAATTTGTCACATAAATTTTGATTAAGATGACCTAACTAGGCACACATGGCTCATTTTTCTAGGTTTTCATCCCTTTTTAATTTATTTTTATTGAAACTAATGAGCTATAACACTTGTTTGCATATTATTGTCATCATTGAACAAATTAAAAACAAATTCAACATTTATGTAGAATGGTTAAATGAAAGGCATGAACAAAACAATAGTAATGCATGTTGAGCTTACATGAAATAATATATAACCGCATAATGTGGTGTTCCATGAAGAAATGATGTGTTTGAAATAAAGGATGATTATGTCATTTAGTTTTGATAATTTTTGTTATCTTTACCTAGAACATGGAATTTCACCAACATTATGTAAATGACTATCCAACCTTAGTCTAGTTCACCCATATAAATTTAATATTTTTGGTTTTATATTAATTGGGACTTGAATTCTATGTTCATAAAAAATACATGAAATATTAAGTATGTTACAACTTGCATAGATTTGAAAACATTGAAAGTTTGCATCAATGCACTAAAGTTGATGAGAGGATGTGGAGTGATGGGTTACAATTACAACATGTGGCCATGGAATTCATAAGAGGGCAACAAAGCCATGTCATTCAAACATTTGAAAATGTGCACTTGATTACTTTGAAAACATATGCATGAATTGTTTTGTTTAACTTCATAATTGCATTTGTATTTCAATTTTCACACAATCTTGAGCATAAGAAACAACTATGCATCATGTCCAAAAGTTTTACAAGGAGAAGTTGGATGTTAGAAAGATTAAAATTTTGCATGAAAATTCAAATATGAAAGGTCAAATACGACCCCCTAAAAATTAATTAAAAATCTATAAGAAATATAATTAAACATGATCAAAAGGTTAAAAAATTATGAACTTTGAAACTAAGATATGATAATTGACACACCCCCAAACTCCTTAATAGACTCAACAACAAATCCAAAGGTGAAAACAACAAAAGGATAAGAGTTGGGTTATGCTCCTTAACTTGCAACACTTCGAGAGTAGAAGGGCGTGCTTGAGCTCTAAGATGGGGACTAGGATGAGTGACAAGTAGGTCAATTATTCACACGGACCTGCACAAACCAAATAATAAGTTATTTAGTGCATAGTTAAAGCACTTTTGGTGCACGGACAAACCATGGACAAACATGGACTTACAAAACTCACCATGGCCAGGACTTGAAGGAAACCACCACCTTCCCCTTTATAGTATTCTTTGTGTCTGGCCACAAGGCTTGCACCCAAATGTCATTTTGTCTCGAGACTCCCAAATTGGGAATCTCGAAATTCCCAAAATTGGGTCTTCCACGACTTTGGAGGCCCATAACTTCTTGTGTAAACCCCTGATTGATGTGAGGTTTAAAAAAAAGTTATAACCCTCATCAAACGCTTTCCAACGGTATATGACATGTTACCTGCACACAAGTAAATCAGGGCAATTCTCGATTTTTAATGGTCGGGAGTCAAATTGCAAATCCCTTTTGGCCATAACTTACGTTTTAAGTATTCAAATGGGTCACACGAGCCCATTCTAAACATCTACGTTCTAAGAGCTTTCCATTGGCATAAGGAAATTTTCACTCCAATGAGTTTTGACCCCTAAAATTGCCCTCTAAAAATTCAAGAGTCCATTGGGATTCTAACTTTCAAAATGGGAGTTCACTTGGAAGTGTGGAGGTTCATTCCCTCACACTCTTTTGCACTTCCGGGAGCATGAAATGTCACTCCTGGGCTTCATTTATGGCTCGCACCTTTGCAAGCCCTTGCCTTGGTTACAAGCCCAAAGTTAGGGTTACGACAAGAATGATTTACATCATCAAAGACTTAAAATAGTTTAATGCAATAGGTTTTTGTTTATTATTGTTGCTTTTCAGTTTCAAGTTTAAACTCTAACTCATTAAATTTGATGTTCAAAAGTATATATATATATATATATATATATATCTTTCATAAGAATAGAGAAATCTTCGTTTTCACAATGAAGAAGAAACAACAAGGCTAACATTTCCTCAGGAAGCCACAGAAAGAACCAAACAAGGGGAGACAAAAAAACAAAACAAAAAACACATTAGCAGTATGAACAAAAGTGCCAGTCTCACACCTGTTCAGGGACCATCAAAAGTGCTCACACATGAACAACATTTGAATTTTTTAAAAAAATGCAATAGGTCATGGCCTTGTGAATGTTGTCTTTTAATCCAAACACTTGAACAAAAACCTACAAGTTGAAAAAATGGTTCATTCTTTCAAAGAATTGCATCAAAAGTGTAGGATAGTTTTATTGTAAGATAGTTGAAACCATTGGAATTTTTTTCATATATGAAAATAGACTTTAAAAATTGGGTAAAAATTAGCAAAGGGAAAGTAAGTGAAGCAAGCACCTAGAATGTGATTTTAAAAATAAAGAAAAACAATTACATATTAAAAATTGGTCAAAGATGTCCATTTTTGTATTTGGGGGGGAATAAAGGTGAAGACTTATAAGTGTTTTTGAGAGAATATAAATGAACTTGTAGTGGTATAGGGCTTAAGACCATTGCATATTTGTATAATTTATTTTTCAAATTTTTAGTACATGCACAATATCACATTAATTTGAACAACAAACATAAACCTTAAGGGAATCATGGAATGATATAACCGAGGTCCAATTAATGAAATAATATTCTACTAGAAATGTTTATTAAAACTTAATACTTGAATTGAATAAGTTGAAGTAAAAAGCTTTTAAGATAATGAAAAAATATAAAAAATGATTAGATGACATTGCAAAAAAATTGCAAAAGTGTTTTAGGGCACAAGGCCATGAAAAGATGGGTCCAATTTTCAAAACAATCAACACAATGTTAGAAAATTTCATCATCAAATTATTACCAAAGTTGAAAGAAGTACAAGCAAAATGAGACATTTGATGAAATAATGGTGGTGGTGGCTGAAAAGGAAAAAAACATGGAGGAGATTTCACAATTAATGATTGCATGCATATTGAAACCAATAATTAATATAATTCATTTCATAATGAACTTGAATCACAAAAGTTAACATGCCCCCAAAGACTTGCCACAAAATATTATATAATAAAATTTATATTATGATGTGTTACAAAATATTTAAAAACCTTAGGTGCACTCCCTACTTCTAAGGCCCATAAGCATTCAGACAAAAAGGGCAAGCTTTAAGATGGGATTAAAACAAACTCAATATCTTGGGTTCAAAATGAAATCAATTTACATAAACCAAAGAAATGATATTTAATGTATATTAAAACCAAAATGGTGTGCACAAATGAACCACAAGTCACCCACACTCACAAGACATACCACAATTTAAACTTGGGAAAAATTGTCATTCTCCTTTTCATATTGTATAATTTGTAAATGGCATCAGGGATTACATCAAAGTGGCAAAAGTTCAAGACTCATGTGACTCAAAATTGGGATCAAAATTGTTCCAAGTCTCAACCCTTCAAATGGTCATTTAACTCCTTCATAATGCAACCAAATGGGACATGTGACCTTATTTTATTATTGACCTCAATATTATATTTACATGATATAAACTAATGTAGCCTATGTTGTTGGCCCAAGTGTGAACACATTGAGGGCTCAACTGATTTTTCTTTTCAAACCCAAATTTTGTAATTTGTTTGAATTTCCAGCAACAAATATAATCAAAAAATCAATATTTCCACACCTTAGCTTTGAAATTTGTGAAATAAATTCTATTAAATCTAACACTCTGAAAGCTTTCCAACAACACCAAGAATATTTCCAAATTCCAATACATATTTCATTTTTTATTTAATTTCATTTCATTAAAAAATGGTTCAATAATAAATAGTTTCCACACCATAGCTCCAAACAATTTCAAACCAAGTCATGGCATCCCTACTCATCAAGATCTTTCTAAAGATACCAAGAGCACAACATGAAATGTCATGGTTTGGGAGATTTTAGCATGACAAAACAAACTACTTCAAGCTTCATAAATACTAGTGTAGCCTTTGCCATTGGCTCAAATGCAAACACATTGAGGGTTCAATTGATTTTTCCTTCCAAACCCAATTTTTGCAATTTTTTTGAATTTCAAGCAACAAAATCCATTAAAAAATGAACATCTTTTGCACCTTATTTTTGAAAATTGTGAAATAAATTCTATTTATTCTAATTGGTTAGGGGCTTTCAAAGAACATCAAGAATGCCCCCAAATTCCAATACACTTTTCAATTTCAATTTTACTTAATTTTCATGGAAAAAATGGTTCAATAATCAATAGCTTCCATATCATAACTCCAAACAATCTCAAACCAAGTTGATGCACCTTTACTCATCAAGAGCTTTTTGAAAATACCAAGAGTGTGGCGTGAAGCACCATAGTTTGGGATATGTCAACATGACAAAACAAAACAAACTACCTTACTTCATATATATATATACTAGTGGGTACCCGTGACTTTCGGGTACTGTGAAGTCTTTAAACTTGGTTCATGTTTTAGTTTTTTTTAGAAACTTTTATTTTTTTCTTTTTTTTAAATGTGTTTTCTGTTTTTATTATTATTTTGTATAATAAAAATAAAGTGTTTCTTTTTCACTTTTATATTTTTGTTTATTTGGATGCAAGTTTGAAGTTTAAAGAAAAAAGATACACCTCATTCTTTTTCAAGTAGGGTTTTTTTTCATTATTATAAGTTTTAATTTTTTAATTTTTTTACTCTTTATTTGGTTTCTTCATTTTTGTAAATTTTTTTTCTTTTAAAATTATTTTACTGTACGTCCTTTTCCTTGTTTCATTTGTTTCCATTCCTTTTTTATAGTTTTTGCGTTTTTACTTTTTTTTTGTTTATGTTTGTTTCATGTTTTTATTTTTTTATTCTTATTTTTTCTATCTTCATTTTTTTCTATTTTTATTTATTTATTTATTTATTTTGTT
>Ga0116229_10007124_pt1 | contig 17818 bp, 15 predicted proteins | sample S1TSphgellanicum_3_FD_87313 | JGI IMG/M metagenome (GOLD analysis project Ga0116229, IMG submission 87313) | Host-associated microbial communities from peat moss isolated from Minnesota, USA - S1T2_Fc - Sphagnum magellanicum MG | ecosystem: Host-associated > Plants > Peat moss > Unclassified... | reverse complement strand
TTGAGTTGCAGAAAGCCGTGCCGATGCTCGACCGAAATGCGGATCGGCATGGGTCAGCGCCGCAGCCGGCGGCCGGCGCGCTCGGCCGCCAGCAGGCCGAGCAACGCCAGGCCAATTGAACAGAGCGAAAGCCGCGCTGCGTCAGCCGCGCCGCCTGGTATTTGCAAGGCGGTATAGATCGCCAACGGCAACGTTCGGCTCTGGCCCGGATTATTGGCGGCAAAGATGATGACGGCACCGAATTGACCTAGCGCTGCGGTAAAGCCGGTGACGATGGCAACCAGCAAGCCGGGGCAGGCGAGCGGCAAGGTTACGGCAAAAAATCGGTCGAGCGGGCCGGCTCCCAGGGTGCGGGCGGCTGCGAGAACGTTGCGGTCCACCGCCTCGATGCCTTGGCGAATGGCGCGGACCATGAGCGGAAAAACCATCACCGCGCAGGCCAATGCCGCGCCCGGGGTGGTGAAGGCGACGCGGATGTTGAAACGACCTAACAGCCACGCGCCGATGGGCCCCTGCTCGCCGCACAGGATCAGCAGCAGCCAGCCGGTGACGACCGGCGGCAGGGTGAGCGGCAAGGCGGCGGCAACCGCCAGGGCTGCGACCTTCAAGGTCAGCAGAATGACCTGCCAATCGTTTTGGGTGATCTCGTTCTGTAGTGGCGGCATTATGGAGCTGGAATGGTCTTACGGCCTGAAAAGCGTTCTTGCGTGTTATGCGTATCGTCGGTGGCGACGGTAATCTGCCCGTTTCCATGTGCGTCCCGCAACGGTACACCGGGCCGGTGTGTCATTTCTGCACGGGTGCGACACAAAGTGCTCGCATAAATGTCATCGGTGGACCTGTTGCTGTCCGCCGATCGCGCCTGTAGCGTCAGACGGGAAATCATTCAGGAAATATGTATGAATCCGCGTGCGACCAAATCCGACGGCGCAACCTTTACGTGCACGATCGCAGTCTGCATGGTTGCATCCGTTCTGTGCGCCACGCCGTGGGCCGCACGCGCGGCAAGTTGTTCGACAGGGAAACCGACCCCGATTACCGAAACCTGGAAGGCCGCCAAGATCAAATCGAACGGCGCGGATATTACGATCTATACCGGCCCGACCGACCGCGGGGCACAGCTTCAGATTGCGTCCGGCATCGAAAAATCGCTTTGGGTTGCCTCAACCAGTGCGTCGGCGATCATGAAGATCACCACCAAGGGGCACGCCACGCTGTACACGACGCCTACGCCCAATGCGTCACCGGAAGCCATTGCCGAAAACGGCAAGTCGATGTTTTTTACCGAGTGGAATTCAGGCTGCGCCGGCTCCATCACCAAATCGGGCGAAATCAAGGAATATGGGACCGGGTTGGGCCAGACGAAGTCAACCGGCATGGCGAGCGGCCCAAATGCGACAAACTGGTTCGTTACCGACTATGATGGGATCGGTAGCATTTCCGCCAAGGGCAAGATAAAGGTTTTCAGCTTTCCCGATGAAGGCAACCAGCCACTTGCCATTACCGCCGGACCAGCCGGCAATATGTGGTTCTTGGAAGGCGTGGGTCCGAATATCGGCTATATAACGCCCAGCGGGAGCATCACCGAGTATAATACCGGTCTTGGCGACAGCTACAGTTTTGGTATCGCCACCGGCAGCGATGGGCGGATCTGGTTCGCCGACAACGGCAACAATAGCATCGGCGCGATTACGGCCGACGGCAAAACCGTTTCGGACTACACGTCCGGCTTCTCCGGCGATCCCGTCACGATCGTGGCGGGGCCAGACGGGAACCTCTATTTTGGTGAGACGACACCGGTGGTCGGCCGCATTACCACCGCCGGCGTGGTGACCGAGTATCCCTTTACTGCCAGCGAAGGCACCTTCCCGATCCTGGGTATTACCGTAGGACCCGATGGCAATATCTGGTTTGCCAACAACTCCCACTCACAAGTCGGAATGTTAAAGCTGCCCATAAAATAGCAAGAGTTTTGGTTCTTTCTTCAAAAAAGAACAACTTCCTTCCTTTCCTTGTGGCGCCGCTTCAGATCAATAATCCCTCAATCGCAGCGCCCAACAATACGCAAGCGTTGAACACCATCACCCATGGCAACGCGCGGGCGAACGCCGTTCGCAGCGGGCGCAACTGGCCGGCGATTCCCACCAATGCCAAAACCGGAACGGTTCCCATGCCGAACGCCAGCATGCCGGCGGCGCCGCGCACGGGCGTGGCCAGCGCACAGGCGCCAACCAGCGCCGCATAGAGTAGGCCGCACGGCAGCAGGCCAAGCACCATGCCGAACAGAAAGGTGCCACCAGCCCGCGCGCGATTGATGCCGCGGATCCACCGAAACGGCCATGCGGAAAACGCCCCGCCGCCGCGCGGCAAGCGCCCGGCTGCAATGAGCAAGAGCATGGAAGCAGCGAGGAACAGCAAAATCTCTCGCACTGGTGCAAGCCGGCTGACGAACGCGAGCCCGGCGGCGCCGCAGGCAGCGCCCAGCGCGGCATACGTCATGAGCCGACCGGCATGGTAAGACAGCAGCAAGCCTGTTCGCAATCGATGCGATTCGCACAGCCGCTGTGCCGGGATCGCGGCGAGCCGATCGGTCACTTGGCCAATCACCAGCGGGCCGCACATGGCGCCGCAATGCGAGAAGCTACCGGCCAAACCCAACAGGAACATGCCGAGCAGGCTGGCGGCGGCGCGCGGTCCCGGCTGCCAGATGGAGGCGCAATGCGCGGCCAGGAATGCAATGGGGTCGCTCACACGCCGAAAGTCGCACAGGAACAATGTGCCAACTTTGATCTGCGTCAACGTCAGCTTCGTCCGGCCCCGCCACGGTGCCCGCCATCATGTGGTGGCCCGGCTCGGCCGGGGGGAGAACAATTATGAGCGGCGAGACGCGCTCGGCGTGGATATTCGGCGTGCTGATGGCTCTGCTGGGTGTGTTGGGCCTGATTATGGCCGGCGGTGCCAGGGACAGCGAGATTCTCGTGTTCGGGGTTTCGCTGGTGGGATTTTCAATCGCCTTCATCGCGGGACTGCTACGCCGGCGACCCGCGCGCGTTGCGGCGCGGCAGCCAAAAACCCATGTCTGACGCAGCGCTCGCACCATTGGGACGCCGCGTTCCCATCGATTACAATATGGACGTGGTGAAGAAATTCACTGTCGCCACGGTGTTCTGGGGCATCGTAGGGTTTTTGGTCGGTGTTTATCTCGCTTCCGAACTGGCGTGGCCAGCGCTGAATTTCGGCCTCCCATGGCTGAATTTCGGCCGGCTGCGGCCGGTGCACACTTCGGCAGTGATTTTCGCGTTTGGCGGCAACGCATTGCTGGGCACTTCGTTCTACGTTGTGCAACGAACCTGCGCCGCGCGGCTATTTGGTGGCCGCGCCATGGCGGATTTCGTCTTCTGGGGCTATAATTTCTTCATCGTCCAGGCGGCGCTCAGCTACGTGCTGGGTTTCTCGCGCGGCCAGGAATATTCCGAACCGGAATGGCATCTCGATTTATGGCTGACCCTGGTGTGGGTCTGCTACCTCGTCGTGTTCGTCGGCACGTTGCTGAAGCGGCGGGAGCCACACATCTATGTCGCAAACTGGTTCTACCTTGGCTTTATCGTTACTATTGCGATGCTGCACATCGTCAACACCCTGGCGCTGCCGGTGAGTTTCTTCGAAGCCAAGGGCTACACCATCTATTCCGGGACGCAGAACGCGTTGATCCAATGGTGGTATGGTCATAACGCAGTCGGCTTTTTCCTCACCGCGGGCTTTCTGGGCATGATGTACTATTTCATTCCTAAGGCGGCGAACCGGCCGGTCTATTCGTACCGATTGTCGATCATCCATTTCTGGTCGCTGATCTTCATGTATATCTGGGCCGGTCCGCACCATTTGCATTGGACCGCCCTGCCGGATTGGACTCAAACGATGGGCATGGTGTTCTCCATCATGCTGTGGATGCCGAGCTGGGGTGGCATGATCAACGGCATCATGACGCTGTCCGGCGCATGGGACAAATTGCGCACCGATCCGGGCCTGCGGTTTTCCGTCACCGCGGTGGGCTTCTACGGCATGGCAACCTTCGAAGGGCCGGTGATGTCGGTGCGCACGGTAAATGCCCTGAGCCATTACACAGATTGGGGCATTGGCCACGTGCATTCGGGCGCCATGGGATGGGTGGCGTTCATTACGTTCGGCGCGCTATACTATCTGGTTCCGGCGTTGTGGCAGCGGGAGGGTCTGTACTCCGTTCGCCTGGCCGCATGGCATTACTGGATCGCAACGCTCGGCATCGTGTTCTACATTTCCAGCATGTGGGTGGCGGGCATCGAGGAAGGGCTGATGTGGCGCGCCTACGATGCCAACGGTTTCCTGCAATATTCGTTCCTGGAAAGCGTGGTTGCGGTGCATCCGTTCATGATCATCCGCATGCTGGGCGGAGTGATGTTCCTGCTTGGCGCATTGCTGATGGCCTACAATTTGTTCATGACGGTGCGCAGCACCAGTACGGCACCGAAACTGGCTGCGGGCTTCGGCGCCGGCGCCATTCCCGTCGCCGCGGAGTAGGAATTCATGTGGAAAGCATTCTCATACATCGAGCAGCACGCATGGGTCATGCTGCCGCTCGCGCTGGTGACCGTCGCGATCGGCGGCCTGGTGGAAATCGTGCCGACATTTACGATCGAAACGACTGTGGAACACGTCAAGGGTGTGCGCCCCTACTCGCCGCTGGAACTGGCGGGTCGCGACATCTACGTGCGCGAAGGCTGCTATCTCTGCCACAGCCAGATGATCCGGGCGCTGAAGGATGAGGTAGAACGTTACGGCCATTATTCCCTGGCCGCGGAGAGCATGTACGATCATCCGTTCCAATGGGGTTCCAAACGCATCGGCCCCGACCTCGCCCGCGTCGGTGGCAAATACTCCAACGATTGGCACTACGCCCACTTGACCAACCCGCAAGCTTTGGTGCCGGAAAGCCTGATGCCGCATTACGCCTTCCTGGCGGAGGATGAGCTTCGGACCGACGACATTCAGGACAAGTTGCGCACCTTGCGCACGATCGGCGTGCCGTACACTGCGGCACAGATCAACGAAGCCGTGCTGGACCTGAAGGCGCAGGCAAACGGACAAACCGATCCTGTAGCATTTCAAAAAAAATATCCAAAAGCTGTGCTGGCGTCGGGTGACGGCAGGCGGGTGACCGAAATGGACGCGCTCGTTGCTTATCTGCAAGTGCTCGGCACCATGGTGAACTTTGCCGACACCAGTGAAGAGACGTTGCAGCAATAGGAGCGGTAGAAATGTTGCCTGAAATCATCCTGTGGCTGCGCATTCATTCAGTGCTGGCCCTGTGCACCGTATTCACGTTGATCGTGATCGTCACCTACTGGCCCGGCCGTGGTGCCTCGATTGAACGCAACGGCCTGATTCCGCTCGACGACGACCGCTGAGGCACCCGAAGATGTCAAGCAAGATCGAGAAGGACGCCATCAGCAGCACGGAAACGACGGGCCACGAGTGGGACGGCCTGCGCGAGCTCGACACACCGCTACCGAAATGGTGGCTGTATGTGCTGTATGCCACCATGGTGTGGGCGGCAGTGATGTGCCTGCTATATCCGTCGGTTCCTGGCATAAGGGGCTACTGGCATGGGCTGCTCGGCTACTCGACGCGGGTGGAAGCGATGCGAGACTGGCACGACATGCAGGGCCGCCACGCCGAGGCGATGGCGCAGATCGCGGCCACGCCGATCGACAAGGTAATAACGGATCCGAAGCTGATGGAGACAGCTCTGCAATCCGGCCGCATCACCTTCGCCAATAACTGCCAGCCTTGCCACGGGCAGAGCGGCACCGGCCGCCTCGGCTACCCGGTTCTGGGCGACGATGTATGGCTGTGGGGCGGCAAACTGACGGATATAGAAACAACGATAACGCACGGCGTGCGCAGCCCGGACACACAGGCGCGACAAAGCGTGATGCCAAGCTTCGGCGCCGATAATATCCTCAAGCCGGCCGAAATCCAGGCGGTCGCGGACTACGTTGGTGTGTGGTGGGGTGTCACGCCGGCCGGCACCGATGTCAGTGCGGGCGCCAGGATTTTTGCCGATAATTGCGCCGCGTGCCATGGCGACAAGGGACAGGGCGTGCGGGACTTCGGCGCGCCTCCACTCAATGCGCATGTGCATTTGTATGGCGATACGCGGAACGATGTCGTGGCGCAGGTGACGCATCCGCGCATGGGCGTAATGCCGAACTGGAACGCGCGGCTCGATACCGGTACAATCCGCAGCGTGGCAATTTACGTGCACTCCCTTGGCGGCGGGGAGTAGCCGGCGCGTGAACGCCATCCACGACCGGGAGAAAGTGGCGGCGCCGACATCGCTCTACACCAATCGCGTAAAGGTTTACACGAAGGACGTCTATGGGCCTGTCCGGTCGGCCAAGTCGGCCATCATGGTTTTCTGCCTGGTGGTATATTACACCCTGCCATGGCTGCGGTGGGATCGCGGGCCGGGCGTGCCGAACCAGGCATTGCTGCTCGATCTGTGGCACGAACGGTTTTACCTGTTCGGCAGCGTGCTCTGGCCGCAAGACATTTATCTGCTGACCGGCCTGCTGATCCTCGGCGCGATATCGCTGTTTCTCGTCACCAGCCTGTTTGGCAGATTGTGGTGCGGTTATGCGTGCCCGCAAACGGTGTGGACAGATTTGTTCATGACCGTGGAGCGCTGGATAGAAGGTGATCGTAACAGCCGCATGCGGCGCGACGCGGGCCTCTGGACGCGCGACAAGCTGTGGCGCAAGCTTGCCAAACATTGGCTGTGGTTCTGGATCGCATTCTGGACCGGCGGTGCGTGGATCATGTATTTCGTCAATGCACCTGTCGTGGTTGTCGAGTTCTGGACGCTGCGCGCCGTGCCGGACGTCTATTTCTTCACCTTCCTGTTTGCAACAACAACCTATCTGCTGGCCGGCTGGGCACGTGAACAAGTGTGCACGTATATGTGCCCCTGGCCGCGCTTTCAGGCGGCAATGTTCGATGAGCAGAGCATCATCGTCACCTACCAGGGCTGGCGTGGCGAACCACGTGGTCATGACAAGCAAAATAACATCGAAACGTTCGGTGATTGCGTCGATTGCAATGCGTGCGTGCACGTGTGCCCGACCGGTATCGATATTCGTAACGGCGTTCAACTCGAGTGCATCAATTGCGGGCTATGCATCGACGCCTGCAATCACGTCATGGAAAAGATGGACCGCGCGCCTTGGCTGATCACCTGGGACACGTTGGCGCGTCAGGAAGCCCGCGCAGTCGGCCGGCAGGAAAAGCTGCACCTGGTGCGTCCGCGCAGCATTATCTATTTCGCGGCGTTCCTGCTGTGCGGCACGTTGGTTTTGGTGGGCCTGTTAACCCGGGCAACCACGAACCTGTCCGTCATCCATGATCGCGCGCCCCTGTTCGTGCGCTTGAAGGATGGTGGCATCCGCAATGCCTACACCGTCAAAATTGCCAACAAGACGCAAAACGGCGCAACCTACGTCATGTCGGTTTCGGGCCTTGCCGCCCAACGTCTTTCGTTGCCGGAGCAGAATCCCGCCTTTGGGGACAGCGTGCATCTCGCCATTGCGCCTGGATCGGTGGGCGATTTTCGCCTGATCCTGCAAGGCCGCCCCGGTGACCTGCCGGACGGGCGGGAGACCGTGGCGTTCACTCTGCTCAACGAAACGACGCACCAGATACTGCATTACCGGGCGCTATTTTTCGCACCCGCCGCCGCAAAGGAGTGAACCATGGCTGCCACATTTACGCCCGCAACGACAAATTCCGCCTGGAGAAATTTTCCCCGCTACGTCATTCTGGCCATGGCATTCGTTGTCGCCGTGAATGCCCGTTTCATCTTCATTGCGGTACGAACCTTTCCGGGCGCCGCCACGGCGGATGATTTCGACACCAGCAATCAGTATGATGCCATCCTGGCCGCGGCGGCAGCCCAGGCCTCATTGGGCTGGACAGAGCAGGCGTCAACGAAGGGCGCCGTCGTGACGGTGGACGTTACGGGGCCGGACAATCAAGCCCTGGCGGGCGCCCTCGCGACGGCGAAGGCCAGGCGGCCGCTTGGACCCGACATGCAAACGACGCTTACATTTCATGAAATCACACCTGGTCATTACGTTGCGACAGGTACTTTGCCGCGACTCGGGCAGTGGGATCTGGCGCTGAGCCTGGCGCGAAGCGGTCACGTGGCGCATGTTACGCGGCGCGTCGTTGTCAAGTCATAGGAAGTTTTTTTTGAAAAAAAGAAACAAAAAACTTTTGCTCGTCTGAAGGTGTACCGAACATGTGTTATCATTACGATAATAAAATCGCAAAAGTTTTTTGTTTCTTTATTTCAAAAAAGAAATACTTCCTATGACCTTTGCCTGGTCAATTGGCATTGAGCTGCCGAATGACCCGTGCAACGAGCCAGCATGCCAGCATTGCGGCCTGCCATCGTTGGGGGATCGTTTCTGCTGTCCTGGCTGCCACGCCGCCTACGATATCATCAACGGACTTGGCCTCGGCGGCTATTATGCCCGCCGTCTGCTGGACCCGGCGCAGCGCGCACCCAAGCCGGAACAAGCCGGTCGCGCCGACCTTGTGCGCCGCGTGGCGACGGCGGCGGACGGCACGCACACGCTCACCCTTGCCGTGGACGGCCTGCAATGCGGCGCCTGTGTCTGGCTGATCGAATCGATTCTGGCGCGCGATCCGAAATTACGCAGCGGTCGCGTAAACATGACCACCCGACGGCTCCGCCTAACCTGGCAGGGCGACCCGGCGCTGGCGCAGCAATTCTGCGACGAAATTGAACGATTGGGCTATCGTCTGATCCCGTTCGATGCGGGTTGCCTCTCGGAAGCCGCCGACGAAACCGGGCGCGCCCTGATCCGGGCACTTGCGGTCGCCGCATTCGCCGCCGGCAACGTCATGCTCATTTCGATGGGCACCTGGTTCGGTGTCACACAGAATATGGGTCCCGCCACGCGCGACCTGATGCATTGGGTCGCCGCCCTGATCGCCATGCCCGCCGTTGCCTATGCGGGGATGCCGTTTTTCCGTTCCGCCACCATGGCGTTGCGGCACGGCCGCACCAACATGGACGTTCCGATCAGCATCGGCGTCAGTCTCGTCACTGGCTTGAGCTTATGGCAGACCGCCATCGGAGGCGAGCACACCTATTTCGATAGCGCGGTCACGCTGCTGTTCTTCCTGCTCATTGGCCGTGTGCTGGACCATCGCGCGCGGCAACGTGCGCGCGCCGCCGCGGAACAACTTCTTGTCATGCGCGCCGCCTATGTTGCCGTGGTGCAAGGCGACGGCACTGTTCTTCGGGTGCCGGCAGAGAATGTCATGCCGGGTGATTGCGTTCTGGTGAGCGCCGGCGAACGCGTCGGCGTGGATGGCATTCTGCTTCGCGGCAACACCTTGATGGATGCCAGCCTGGTTACCGGCGAGGCGCTGCCGGAGAACTTGCGTGAAGGCGCGAAAGTTTTTGCCGGGACGCTGAATTTGGGCGAAGCCGTTACGGTGCAGGCGACAGCAACCGGAAGCTCCACGCTGCTGGCCGAGTGCGTGCGCCTGATTGAAGCGGCGGAGCAGGCGCGTGGCCGCTTCGTCATATTGGCGGACCGTGTGGCGCGCCGTTACGCGCCTGCGGTGCATCTGTGCGCCATCACCATTTTCGTCGTGTGGTGGCAGGTGTTGCACCGACCGCTGTCGGATAGTTTACTGACAGCAGCAGCGGTGTTGATCATAACCTGCCCATGCGCACTGGCGCTCGCGGTGCCCGCGGTGCAGGTCATTGCCACAAGCCAGCTGCTTCGCGCCGGCATTTTGCTGAAATCGCCCACGGCGTTGGAGCGGCTGGCATTGGTCGACACGGTGGTGTTCGACAAGACGGGCACATTGACTGATCCTGTGCTTGGCCTGGCCTCGGGGGCTGACGCGGATTCGTTGCACATTGCGGCATCGTTGGCGGCAAACAGCCGCCATCCGCTGTGCCGCGCGTTGGTACGTGCTGCAGGCGGTGCACTGCCGGCCAACAATGTTACGGAGTATCCGGGGGAGGGCTTGCAGTGGGCCGATGTGGCCGGCATGGTAAGGCTGGGCAGCCGCAACTTCTGCGGACTTGCAACAGACATCGGTGATCCGCAAGGCCCCGAGTTGTGGCTGGTGCGCCCTGGCCAACCGGCGGTCATGTTGCGTTTCGAAGAGCATTTGCGTCCGGACGCGGGCGACGTTGTGGCGCGCCTGCGCAACAGCGGGCTTGCGGTGGAAATCCTCAGTGGCGATGACGGATCGGCCGTGGCGCGGGTTGCCGCTGGGCTCGGCAACGTGGCGTATCTGGCGCGTCAATCACCGGTGGACAAAGTGCGCCATGTGGAGGCATTGCGGGGTTCCGGCCGTCACGTGCTAATGGTCGGTGACGGGCTGAATGACGGACCGTGCCTGGCCGCTGCTTATATTTCCGCGTCACCCTCGACGGCCGCCGACGTCAGCCAGACGGTGGCGGACGTGGTATTCCAAGGCGCCGGGCTTGCACCGATCGCGAACATTCTGGCCATTGCGCGGCGGGCGAGCCGTGTCATGCGGCAAAACCTTGTGTTTTCGCTTGGCTATAATGCGATCATGCTGCCGCTGGCGGTGTGCGGCTACGTCACGCCCTGGCTGGCCGCGGCGGCGATGTCGAGTTCGTCGCTGCTGGTGATGGCCAATTCATTCCGCGTATCTAGAGGTGGCCGTTGAATTCGCTGCTCTGGTTGATCCTGCTGAGTGTCGTGCTAGGAAGCGGCGCGTTGAGTTTGTTCCTGTGGTCGCTAAAGTCAGGGCAGTACGATGATCCGGAAGGCGCAGCGCAACGGATTTTGTACGACGACTAGCCATGTAAGTGAAAGTTTCTTGGTTCTTTTTTCAAAAAAGAACTACTTCCTTCCTGTTACTTTTTTTGATTTGCATCAAAGACCAGGTCCGCATGACTTGCCGACCTGCCGCGATGGTGTTAATCGACCCATTAAACGCGCGCCCGAAGAACATGTCTCCCGAAACTACACCTGTCCTTATCGGCGTAGGTGAAATAACCGACCGTCCGGCCGATCCGGCCGATGGGCTGGAACCGCTTGCGCTAATGGAACAAGCGCTCCGGAGAGCGAGCGCGGATGCCGGCGCGATGCTGCTTGATCGTATCGACTCGTTATCCGTGGTTAATCAGGTCACCTGGCCCTACATCGACATGCAGGCTCAGCTTTCCGCGCGCATAGGTGCCACGCCGTCGCACGCGGTGTATGGCCCAGTGGGTGGCGAATCACCTGTTCGTTTCATCCATGAAGCTGCTTGCCGCATCGCGCGCGGCGAAAGCCAGGTCGCCGCGGTTTGCGGCGCGGAAGCACAGAACACGCTGGACAAGGCGCGCCGCGCTTCCATCCGGCTGCCCTGGACGGCAAAGCCGGACATCTATGAACCGCCGTTGCGTGGGGCCGATTTCGTCGTCGCCGCCGCGCTCAACCTGGGCGCCTTCTTGCCTGTTACGATCTACCCATTCTACGAGAACGCCACTGCCGCACATTGGCAGCAGACACCTGCCCAGGCGCAGGCTGAAAGCGGCCGATTATGGGCCGCGTTCTCGCGCGTTGCCGCGGATAATCCAAGTGCATGGTTGACGCGCCCCTACGCGCCCGAAGAAATCATAACGCCCTCGGCGGCAAACCGCCTCATTGCATGGCCCTACACCAAACTCATGGTTGCCAATCCGTCGGTGAACCAGGGCGCCGCGATTATCCTCACCAGCCTGGCGGTAGCGCGGGCCGCCGGCGTTGCCGACGCGAGATGTATCTTTGTGCACTTCGGTGCTTCTGCCAGCGAGCCACGCGACTACCTGCAACGAGATACCTACTACACCTCCGCCGCGCAGGACGCGGTGCTGCACGCCGCCATGCGTCTGGCCACCGACCGTGGTTTCGCAGCCGCAGAACTCTATAGCTGTTTTCCCTGCGTACCGAAAATGGCGCGCCGCACGCTGCGCCTTGCACCCGAAATGGTCCCCACCGTCACCGGCGGCCTCACGTTCTTTGGCGCGCCGCTGAACAATTATATGACGCACGCAACGTGCGCGATGGTCCGCCGGCTCCGAGAAACAGGCGGCGCCGGCCTGCTCTACGGGCAGGGTGAATTCGTTACCAAACATCACGCCCTTGCCGTGTCCACGCAAGCGCCCGCCGATGCGGCGATTCTCGACCCGCCATCCGTGCAGCACGACGCCGATCGCGCACGCGGTCCCGTGCCACCTTTTTCCACCAGCGAAACAGGACCGGCGCAGGTGGAAAGCTTTACCATTATCTACGACCGGGAGGGTGCCCCCAGCCACGGTGTTGTCATTGCACGTACCGTTGCGGGCCCTCGCGTTCTGGCGCGTGTTTTGCCCGAGGAAATCGATGCTCTCACCGATCTGGCCACCTCGCCGATCGGTGTGGCCGGCCGCGTAACCGACGGAGACATTCTCAACTGGCGGTTTGAATAAGGAAATGTTCTCTTGTGAAAAAAAGAACTTTTGCTTGCTTAAGGCAACAAATACACCTCCACCCGCCGATTGCGCGCCCGCCCATCCTCGCTGCCATTATCCGCCACCGGAGACTCCTGCCCAAAACCGGCCGCGCGCAACGGTGCAAGTCCGTCGCGCGCCAACAATGCCGCCACGGCATCCGCGCGACCTTTCGCAAGTGCCTGGCTTGCGCGCGGCCCCTGGTGATTATCGCTGAAACCGGCCAGGATCAGCCGGTCGCCGGTAATCTGATTGGCCTTCAGCAGGTCGGCGAGGTGGTCGAGGTCGTGTTCCCCGTTCAGATCAAGATCATTCGAATTCGGCAGAAAGTGAAATTCAATGGGTAGTCGCCGCGCCCCTGCGACAAAGCGTTTCAGCCGTTCGGACGAAGCGGGCGCCACCGCAACCGTTTCGGGCGGCATGGAGGGCGATACGAGCCCGGCCCGCGCGACAATTTTCTGGCCGTCGGGAGATGTCGCGAACGCCAGGAACCGCTGAGATATCATATCCGATGCGGTATCGGAATTATATAAATAAAGCGGATAACTTAGCGGATAATCGCCGACCTGCACAGCCAGCTTGTTGGTTGGCGGAACTGCCTCATAGCCGGCCGCCCCGATCGCCAATGCATGCAGCGGTCCGACATTCGGCAGGTCCACCACGCCAATTCCGTGCGGATCGCCGGCCACCGCGGCCGCAACATCCGCCACATCCGCCATGCCGTCCGTGTTGGCCGCGTCATACAGGCCGGCCATCGCCAGGGCCGCAAAACGCTCCCGGAGTTCGGAAGGTGCGCGGACCACGTAACGATGGATCGAACCGCCGCCCCCGCCAACCGCCGCCCAATCCTTGATCGTGCCGCCAAACACGGCGCGCACCTGGTCGAGGCGAAGCGCGCCAAGCGTGTTTGCCGGATTGACAACGACCGCCAGCGCATCGAGCGCCACGACGTGCTCTGCCGCCGGCGCCTCCATATCGCCGAGCGACGGTCTGAGCGCGTCCTGTTCCTCCGGCAACAGGCGGCGGGCCGACATCACCATGTTGGCCCCGCCGCCGGCCAAAACCTTGAACCCTTCGGTGGCGCTGCTGCGCGCAATCAGAATCTCTTCGCGATTGTCACCCCGTTGCCCGGATATTGTAATCATCCCGGGCCGGCCAGACTGCGGACCATCAGCGGTCTTCACATCCGAATCGCCACTTTGCGAAAGATATGCGGCTGCCAGCGCACCCACCAGCCCCGCCATGTCGGGGGAGCCGGCCACGCGCATGAGGACCGAAGGCGGAACCTGCGGCGCGGGCGCGGGCGCAGGCGCGGGCGCCGGCGCGGGCACGGTGGCTGCAACGGCGCTCATTGGGTGTGGTACCGTTGCGACAGCCGCCGGCGGTGCCACGGGTACGGCGCGGCGGGCAGATTCGCCCAGCCTGATGCCAAGATAGAGCGCGCCGCTGAGCAACGTTACGGCGCCAAGCCCGATCATCGCGATCACCGCCCACCGGTGTTCGTCGCCACCCACCGGTGGCGCCCGCAACGGCTTGCCGCATTGCGGACACACGAATTCCTGTCCGACCAGCACCTCCACATCGCGGCGCGCATCCGCGAGCAGGCAGTAGTCGAAGTTGGTGCACCGTCCGCGTGTGTAGGCCATCAGCTCCCGTGTGTCTTGTGGGCTCGGGCGCAGCCCACGCCGTCAATCAACCAAAACCTGTGGTGCCAAACCTGAGGCAATCGCACCACCATAAATCATGCAAAGCGGCTCAGGGGCAACAGGAGCCTTTAGCCAACCTGAAAGGGCAGGAGACATATTTGCCAGGCCCGAGGGTGATGGTTTATCGGCTGTCATCGCTCGGGCGGCGATTTCCGAGACCACCGCGGGTCCGGCGCGCGCGGACACGAGCGGCCGGGGGCGAAGCGTTTCTATGGACCATCAGGGGGAAGCGGCGGCCCAAACGACAGCATCAAATGGTGAACCGCCCGGCTGCCGCATGCTCGTTGCCGTTCCGTTCTACAAGAACGAACACCTTGTCGCCCCCGTACTGAATTCGCTGTGCGCCTGCGCCGCGGACATCAGGGCCGTCGGCGCCGAAATTGTTTGCTACAACGATTCGCCTGGCCACGCGCCACTGAACGCCGCGCTGGCCGACGCGCTGCCGCGCATGGCGGCACTTTTCCCCTGCCGCCTCGAAACCAATTCGGAGAATCTGGGCTTCGTACGCACCATGAACCGCGCCGTCGCCGCAGCCGTTGCACGCCGCGCGGACCTGTTGGCGCTCAATTCCGATACGGTTGTCGAACCCGGCGCGCTGACCGAAATGGCAGCGGTGGCGGCACTGGACCACATGATTGGCTTCGTCAATCCGCGCTCCGATAACGCAACCATTGCGACGCTGCCGCTGCGCACCCGGCCCGCGCCGCATGCGCCGGGGCTTCCGGAGAATCGTAACGCTCGCGACGAATACCGTGCCTTGGCCGACCTGCTGCCACGGTATAGCTATGTCCCCACGGCGGTAGGCTTTTGTTTGTTGATCCGCTGGTCCATCCTGGCCGAATTCGGCGGCTTCGATGAAATCTATGGGCACGGCTACAATGAGGAAAACGATCTTGTCATGCGCGCCGGCCGTTGCGGCTATCGTGCGGTGCTCGCCAACCATGCCTTCGTATGGCATCGCGGCGAGGCGAGTTTTTCAAGCGCCGAAATAACCCGCCTCATTTGGGAGCCTGCCAACCGCGCGATCCTCGACCAGCGGTATCCGGAATACGCAACCTCCACCAACGCGTACTACCATGCGCCGGAAACCATCGCCGAGTACCTGTTGGCCGCCACCCTGCCGGACGCCGACGGCAAGCGGGACTTCGCCTTTGATTTCTCCAGTTTCCGTGCTGCCCATAACGGAACGTTCGAGGCGGGGCGCCAGTTGCTGCGGGTCGCCGCCGGGGTGTGGGGTGACGCATTCCGCCTCTACGTCCTGTGCACCCAGGACGTCTATGATTTCCACCATTACGGTGAACTTGGCATCATCCGGGCCGAGCCGCACGGCGGCCAACGCTTCGCCGCCATATTCCGCGTCGGTCAGCCTTATGATTGGAACGTTCTCGAACGCCTGGCGCCCTGTGGCGCGGTTGTCGGTATCTACATGCTGGATACCATTTCGATCGATTGCCCCCAGCTTGCCTCACCCTTGCTCTACCATATCTGGCAATTCGCACTCGATTATTTCGACGTGTTTGCCGCCGAAAGCCGCCAGACGCGCGATCAGTTCAGGCGCCGTTTTACCATTCCGCCCGGTTCACGTGAACTCGTCTCGCTCCTCGCACTCGATCTGGACGAATATCGACTTCCCGCCGCCCAAGCGGCCGCCGCCGGCATTAGCGCATTATCCGCCGCCGGCGCGGATGCTCTCGAACCTACGCCCCGCATCCTTGTGCTCGGCAATCATTTTCATCACAAACACCTCAATCCCACCGTCAACGCGCTCGCCGAGGCGTTTCCGCACCGGATCGTTGTCGCCATGGGCCCCGACTATCACGGCGCCCGCCGCAAGGCAGGCCCGGCGGACCCGGTGCCGTTCATCACGGCGCCGAACCTGCGGATCGTGGAGGTCGGCGCGCTGACCGAGCAGGACATCGCCGCCGAATACGCGGCCGCGGACATCGTGGTGTTCCCGAGCCACGCAGAGGGCTTCGGCTTTCCGGTGTTGCGCGCCCTGGCCGCCGAGCGCCCCATCTTCGCCCGCCGCCTGCCGGTGTTCGAGGAAATCTGGCAGGCCACCGGATACAATCCAAATCTGCATTTCTATGAATCCACCAGCGATCTTATCGAGCGCCTGCAATCGCCCCCGGCCCGGCAACCGCACGCGCCGCCGCCGCCCGGCAACGGCGCCGAACGCAATGCCCGCGAAATCCACGCCGCCATGATGCAAGCTCTGGCAAATCCGGACTATCACCGCATCGTCCGCCGCATCCGCGCGGTGCAGCTCCCCTCGGCGCTGTCGCACCGCGACGAACCGCCGCCGCCATCCGACACCAAGGCGGCCCTGGCTGCCCGCCACCTCGCGCTCAAGGTCGAACGCATCGCCCTCCGCATCCTGCGCGTTCAAGGCTTGTATGTAACGATCCGCCTGGCGCTGTATCCCTTCCGCCGCGCCGCGAAATGGCTCCGCGGCGGGTGAACCGCAGCAAGGGCGAGAGGCACTGCGCGGGTCCATCCAGAGGGCAGAGCCGCGTGGCCTGCTTCACCCCACCGCCGGCACCGCCATGCCGCGCTGCACGGCTGGGCGGGCGGCGAGTTCGGCGAGCCAGCGGTCTATACCGGGGGTGGGCTTGAGCGCGTCGCCGGCGGCCGGGCGGATCAGGCCGATGACGGCGGAAACCCACGGGTATGTCGCGATATCGGCGATCGAGTAGCTTTCGCCACCCAGGTAGGCGGCCGTTTCCAGCCGCTTTTCCATCACGCCGAGCAGCCGCACGGCCTCATCCTGAAAGCGTGCAATGGCGGCGGGCAGCTTTTCGGGGGCCCGTACCGCAAAGTAGAAGAATTGCCCGAACATCGGCCCTGGTCCGCCCACTTGCCAGAACAGCCATTCCAGCACGCGGGCGCGTCCGGCGGCATCGGCCGGCAGCAAAGTGCCGGACTGTTCGGCCAGGTACAGCAGAATGGCGCCGCTCTCGAAAATGCTGAGCGGCCCACCCGCCGCGCCATGATCGACAATCGCCGGTATTTTATTATTCGGCGACACCGCGAGGAATTCGGGCTTGAATTGTTCCCCCTCGCCAATGTTCACCGCCTTCACCTCGTAAGGCAGCCCCATTTCCTCCAGCGCGATGGAAACCTTGCGCCCATTCGGCGTCGTCCAGGTATAAAGCGTAATCACCAGCTCCCCCGCTGATACGGCGCTGCCTCGACCTCCGGCGCCCCCGTTCGCACGCTGGTATCCCCCGCCAGCACGACCTTATTACACCCCAAGGACTTCGCCGCGAACAGGGCCGCATCGGCATCTTGCAGCGCCTGTGCCGCCGTCATGTGTCCGCTGGCGCCCGCGCACCAGGAAAGCCCCACGCTGATGCTGACAAAGCGTCCCGGCTGCCCTGGGTATGGAATGGCCAACTGCGCCACAGCCTGCCGAAGCCGCTCGCCCACCAGATAGAGTTCCTCGCGTCCCACGCTCGGCAGCAGCGCCGCGAACGCTGCATCCTGCCAGCGCGCCGGCCGATCCCAATCCTGCCGCAGCCCGGTTCCGACCACGCGCGAA
>Ga0116229_10007122_pt1 | contig 17822 bp, 12 predicted proteins | sample S1TSphgellanicum_3_FD_87313 | JGI IMG/M metagenome (GOLD analysis project Ga0116229, IMG submission 87313) | Host-associated microbial communities from peat moss isolated from Minnesota, USA - S1T2_Fc - Sphagnum magellanicum MG | ecosystem: Host-associated > Plants > Peat moss > Unclassified... | reverse complement strand
GCGAAGCCGTTGGACCCGGTCAAACCCGAAATCCTGGCCTGCCGCGCAACAGGATGGTGACCGTAGAAGGCCTCGAGCCCATCCCGCGCTATCGTCTCGATGTCGCCTCCAATGCTGCCTTCCGAGAAGGAGAGCGCCATCCACGGCTCGAAATGCCGAATGACCTGCGGATGCACGTCCGGGTGGCGGTCAAGATAGAAGTTCAGCCCGTCCGCCCAGGCTACCATCAGATTCTGTAGCCACTGCGGACTCAATCGGAATTGCGTCTTCAAGCGCTCGGGATCGACGAACAACCGCTGCCGGAGATCCGAATAGATGGCCTGCTCGCCGTCCGCCTGTGCGAGCCAGCCCAGACCGGTGAGATAGTTGCGTTCGATGCGACCAAAGTCGTCCTCGGCCTGCGCATAGATCATGCCGAATACGGCGTCGACGTCCCTGCTTCCATAGGAGTGGGCGATTCCCCAGGTGTCGCGGATGATGGTGACGTTCTGCGCGTGGCGCAGCCAGCGGCTGCTTTCGCCATTGGGCGCTGCCTGCGCGCCGGTCGCGGCAGCGGCAGCGGCGGCAGCGGCGGCCGCAGCGGTACAGAACACCAGGATCATCAAGGTCTTCATCGCATCTCAGTCCCCCGTGTCTGCGCCCTCGACAACCATTCGCAGTCAGTCGCCCGGTCCTTTGTCCTGCGGGAATCCGATGAAACTCACTCCCTCGTTCCGGGCTGTCTTGAGGAAACGATTGAACCAATACAGGCCGAGCGGGCAGATCAAACCGAAAAACAGCAGAAAGACAGCGAGTACGAGCGCGCCTGTCATGGTCATTCTGTTCGGCCTCTGATGTGGGCTACGGTGCGGATGTACGGGACTTCGGCAAAGACTTCGGCGAATACTTCGGGAAAGCGCAAATCCGGATCATCCCCTGTATTCAATTGGGCAAGAGTACCGTGTCGATGACGTGGATGGTGCCGTTGCTCGCGGAAATGTCCGCGTCGACAACGACGGAATCGTTGACCTTGACTGCGCGGCCACTCAGCGAAAGCGTGACAGCCTGGCCATTCATCGTTTTGGTGCTCGACATCGTCATGACCGCCGCAGCCTTCACATTACCGGAGATCACGTGATACGCGAGGATGCCGGCCAGCTTCTGTTTGTTTTCCGGTTTCAACAATGACTCCACCGTGCCGGCAGGAAGTTTTGCGAATGCCGCATCGGTCGGAGCAAGCACGGTAAAGGGACCCGTTCCCCGGAGCGTATCCACCAAGTCCGCTGCCTTGAGTGCGGCAGTGAGCGTTTTGAGTCGACCTGCCGACTCGGCCGTGCTGACGATGTCTTTTGAGGATTTCATGTCCGCTGCTGACGAGAACAATGGAAAGGGAAGCAGAGCCGCTATTGCCGGAGGAATATCTCTTCGCATGGTCGATTCTCCAAGTTCGGACCGGTCCGCAAGGAATGTTGCCGACATCTCGATTTCGCGACCGAGCGCCCGATGGTTTCAAAGAAAACCGAATTCTTTGCCGACAGCACCTTGGAGGCTGCCATCCCCAGGGCCGGCAGGCGCCGGGCCGGAATCGATTTTCAATATGGCTGCATCTAAATTCAGCATCAAACTTCGCCGCCGCACCATCTTTCGGTATCCGCCCCCGATGCTATGCTGCAAAAAATCGCAGCAGCACGTGGGGATCATATGCCGATTTCGCGACGCGACGCTGTCCTGGGAACGCTTGCGGTGGTGCCGGCGCTGGCCGCCGCGCAAGTTTTCGGCGCCGACAAGCCGGCGGCAGCCCCGCCATGGGCTTTGCCGCCGAAACGCCCGGTGCGAGTCATCGAGAACACCTGGATTCCCATGCCGGATGGGGTGCGGCTCTCTGCGAGACTGTGGATTCCGGAGGGCGCGGAGCAGGCACCGGGGCCGGTGGTACTCGAATACATCCCCTACCGACTGCGCGATGCCTATCGCCGCCGCGACGATCGCTGGGGAACGCAACTCGCGCAATATGGCATCTCGTATGCACGGGTCGACGTGCGCGGTTCGGGCGATTCCGACGGCATCATCGTCGATGAATATGCGCCGCCGGAACTGAATGACGGCGTCTCCGTGATCGCCTGGCTGGCCCGCCAGCCTTGGTCGAATGGCAATGTCGGCATGCGGGGCATTTCCTGGGGCGGCATCAACACGCTGCAGGTTGCCGCGATGGCGCCGCCGGAATTGAAGGCCATCATGCCGATGGGATGCTGCGACATCCGCTTCACGGATGACGCTCATTATATTGGCGGGGCGCTCGGACTCACCAACTTTCAATGGGGCATCGGCTTCAAGAGCGTCATGTCCGCGCCGCCGGATCCGGAGATCGTCGGACCCGACTGGGTCAAGATGTGGCGGCGCCGCGTGGATGCCACGCCGGCGATCCTCGCCGAATGGTTGTCGCATCAGCACTACGATGCCTACTGGCAGCGTGGCTCGATCGCCGTCGATTACGCGGCGATCAAATGCCCGGTGTACGTCGTGGACGGCTGGATCGATACCTATTCCAACGTCGTCGGCCGGTTGCTCGAGCATCTGACGGTTCCGCGCAAAGGGCTGGTGGGCCCCTGGGGACACAGCTATCCGGACGCGGTGAACCCGGGACCCGGACTCGATTGGATCTACGAGGAAGTTCGCTGGTGGCAGCAGTGGCTGCAAGGCGTCGATACCGGAATCATGAACGAGCCGGTACTGCGCGCCTACCTGCCCTATGCCACGCCATGGGAGGTGTATCCGAAAGAGGTGCCCGGCCGCTGGGTGGCGGAGTCGGTGTGGCCCTCGCCGCGCCTCACCACCGCCACCTGGCATTTGAACCCGGAAGGTAAATTGTCGCGCCAGGCCGCTAAACCCAAAACACTGCGCTATGTCGCCGACAAGATCGTGGGCCTCGACAAACTGCAATGGCTGCCTTTCCCACCGTCGGGGATGCCCACCGAGCAAAGCGAGGACGATGCCAAGTCGGTGGTGTTCAATTCACCGCCGCTCGACTCGGACATCGAGATTCTGGGCTACCCGTCGGCGAAGATACGGGTCGCATCGAACGTGCCGGTGGCGAAACTCGCGGTGCGGATGACCGAGGTCACGCCGGAGGGCAAGTCCTGGCTGGTGAGCTACGGCTTGCTGAACCTAACGCACCGAACCTCGCATGAGCATCCGAGCGCACTCACTCCCGGGGAATTCTACGACGTCGACATCAAGCTATTCATGGTCGCCCACCGCTTCAAGCGGGGACATCGCATCCGCATTGCACTGTCCGAGAGTCTCTGGCCCCTGGTTTGGCCCTCGCCCGAGATTGCCACGCTCAGCTTTGAACTGGGTTCATCTTCGATCACATTGCCGGTCCGGCCGGCGCCGGCCACCGAAGCGCCGTTTCCGATCCCGGTGCAGCCATCGACGCCGCAACCCTTCGCCGGCCTTGCGGTTCGGCCGCCCGACGATGCCGCGCAGCGGGGTCCGGACGGTCGCATCACGGTGAAGCGTGGCTCTCCCGAGGCTTCGTATGTCGTGCCCGACATCGGCACCACCCTGACGCGAGGCGGCAACGAACTGAACGAGATCACGGAAGGCCAGCCGAACAGCTGTGTCTGGAAACAGGAGACCGCGGGCGGCTTCAAACGCGGCGATTGGGATTGTCGGTCGAGAGTGACATACGAACTCACCTCGACGCCGACGACGTTCGTCATCAAGGAATCCCTCAAGCTCATGAAGGGTGAGGAGATCTTCTTCGAACAGGAGGCCGTGAGCACCATCGAGCGGAATTTGGTTTGACTGAGAGAGTCGCGGTCATCCAAGAGTCGCTGTCAGACAAAGGCGATTGCAATACCAGAAGGAGGGGCATTTTTGCTCGAGACCGCGGCCAGGGATCGGCCCACTGTCGGTTAGTGCAATACAGGTAAACACGTGCTTTAGGGATGCTTTAGGGAGAAACGACATGCGATACCCCATGCGACACCACGGGCGACACGAGAAAGCAGCACGCGAAGCGCGTGCGGCTGCACCCGATCATCGACGAGACGCACCTCTTCGCGGAGAGCAACGACTGATTCCGCTGATCTCCACGGTCGGCGCCGCGGTATTCGTCGCGCTCTACGGCGTACCACGACCGGTGGCCGCGCAGCAGGCGGACAAGTCGGACGAGCTGCAGGAGATCACGGTCACGGCAACCCGCCGTGAGGTCGCCATCGAAGCGGTGCCCTACAGCCTGTCGGTGGTCTCCGCGGATGACATCGAGCGCTCCGGCGCGATCGACGTGGCCTCGCTCGCCAGGGACATACCGGGCTTGAGCATGTTCGACTTCGGCTCGCGATTGAGCGCAGCGACGACCCCCATCATCCGCGGCCTGAACGGCACCGGTGAATCGGTGACCCGCCCCTTCCGCACCTTCGAGCAGTCGCCGGTGGGTACCTACATCGGCAATTCGCCGATCCAGGGTTACTTTCAACTCGACGACCTGCAGCGCATCGAGGTGTTGCGCGGACCGCAGGGCACGCTCTACGGAGCAGGTGCCTTGGGCGGCGCCATCCGCATCATCCCGAACTCGCCGAAGCTCGACGAGTGGTCGGCCAGCCTCGATGCCAGCGGCGGCTTTCTCGCGCATTCCGACGGCCATCCGTATACCGTCTCCAGCACGCTCAACATCCCGATCGGCGATACCCTTGCATTCCGGGTGACCGGCAAGTATGCCTACGAGCCGGGCTTCATCGATGTGTATGGCCTGGTCGAGCGCACGGGATCTCCATTTTACGGCCTTCCGGTGCTGGCGGATCCCGCCGACCCCGTCAACAGCCCGGCGATCTACAGCGGCAAGAAGGATTGGAACGATCAGAATACCTTCACCGGACGCGCGAGCATGCTGTGGAAGCCGATCGACAAGTTCAGCGCCGAGCTCGCGTTCGTCTACTCGAACTTGAACGGCACCGGCGGCCCGGAAACCAACACCCTGTATAAAGGCGGACCGTACTTCATCGATCCGCGCATCACTTTTCCCTCGGGCGGCCCGTATCAGGACTTTGCATCGTTCGATCAGCCGTACTGGCGCCGCACGTCGCTGGCCAGCCTCGACCTTAGCTATGACGCGGGATTCGCGACGCTGTCCGCCACCAGCTCCTACTACAAGACCCAGGGCCTGACGCAGGATGAGGGCACGTACGGGGTGGGAGGATTTCCGTACTTCAACGCCTATTATTCGGGCAATCCCCTGAATCCACGCTTCGTCTACGGACAGTGGTTCACCGATTCGGCGCACACCTTCACCCAGGAAGTCCGATTGGTGTCCAACACGTCCGCGGACAAAAAATTGGATTACGTGATCGGCTTGTTCTACGAGAACCAGGAGACCATCGGAGATTGGTACACCTCGACGCCCGGATCCTACGAACGCTCCGTGGCGCAAGGCTGCACCGGGTATTTCTACATCGGGGCGAGCTTCCCGAACTGTCTGTTGCGGGTGGGCCCGAACGATGTGCCCTTCACCCAGTTCGACACGCAGAACTTCGAGGACAAATCGATTTTCGGCGAGCTGTCGTGGCACTTCATCGATCACGGCCAGATCACCTTCGGCGGCCGGCATTTCAAACAGCAATTCACCGACGCCCAGTCCTATGACGACTACACCTTTTTGACGTTCATACCGGCCACGCCGCACAGCGACCCCGCATCCAAGAACACCTGGAAGGTCAATCCATCCTACGAGTACGCGGACCATCAGTTCGTGTACGCGACGTGGTCCCAGGGATTTCGCCGCGGCGGCGCCAACTCGGTGCCGCTCACGGGCATTTTCCGGGAAAGCCCGCTGCTCGCCACGTACGCCCCGGACACGGTCAACAATTACGAAGTGGGCATGAAGGGGCGCTTCGACAACGGCTTCAACTACGCGGCGGCGTTGTTCGACATGCATTGGAACAAGCCGCAAATTTCCGCGAGCCTCCCGTCGGGCAATCTTGCCGTGTACAACGGCAACACCGCCGAGTCGAAAGGTTTCGAGCTCGAGGTGAGCGGTCCGTTGTTCGTGCCCGGCCTCACCTACATGCTCGGCGGCGCGTATACCGATGCGAAGCTGACCAGCAGTTTTTCGTATCCCGCCAACAACGGCCAAGACACCGGCACCATCGTGCCCGGAGAGGTCACCGGCACAGCGGGGCAGCAATTGCCAGGCAGCCCGAAACTGGCCCTGTCCGGGACCATCGTTTACAAACGTGCGATTCTCCCCGGCTACAACTGGGACGTGTCGCTCAACAGCACCTACTCGAGCGTGGTTCCGCTTTACCTGAGCAAGACGCAGGATGAATACAAGACGCCGCCGTTCGGGCTCGCGAACTTGGACACCAATATCCGGCACGGCGGCTGGCGCGTGGGCGCCTACGTCAAGAATCTCGCCGATCGGCGCGTGAACCTGGTTCCGTCGGTGGTCGATGCGATTTTGATCGATCAGACCCTGGAGAGCACCGAACTCATCAATCCACCTCGCGAGATCGGCATTCGCGCGGGATATCAATTCCGATGACCGAGTCCACTTCGATCACCGCATCATTTCCGATGACCCTCTCGCGCCGGGATTTGCTGCGCTCAACGGTGCTGCTGTCCGCGATAGCGGGCGCGCCGGCGGCCTTCGGACCCGCGCAGGCAGATGCCTCGACGGTAAAAAAACGCTGGCAGCTGCCCGGTAAGACTGGCGTCGATGTCATCGACAACGAGTGGATCCCCCTGAAGGACGGCACGCGCCTGAGCGCGCGGCTGTGGCTTCCAGCCGGCGCGCGCCAGACCCCGGCGCCGATCGTGTGGGAGTACATCCCCTATCGAAAACGCGATTTCACCCGCCAGTACGACGATCTCTGGGGACACGAGCTCGCGCAGTACGGCGTGGCCTATGCGCGCGTCGATGCGCGCGGATCAGGCGATTCCGAGGGAGTCCTGGTCGATGAATACCTCGATCAGGAACTCAACGATGGGGTCGAGGTCATCGCCTGGCTCGCCCGCCAACCCTGGTCGAACGGCAACGTCGGCATGCGCGGCATCTCCTGGGGAGGCATCAATACGCTGCAGATCGCCGCGCTCTCGCCGCCCGAACTCAAGGCCATCATGCCGATGTGCTGCACGGACACCCGCTACACCGACGATGCGCATTACATCGGCGGCGCGCTCGGCATGACCAATCTGCAGTGGGGCGCATCCTTCAAGGGCGTCATGGTGATGCCGCCGGACCCTGCCATCGTGGGCGAGCACTGGCGGCAGCTGTGGCACGAACGGCTGAATGCCACGCCAAATATTCTGGCGACCTGGATCTCTCATCAGCGCAACGACGCCTACTGGCAGCGCGGTTCGGTGTCCGGCCATTACGCCGGCATCAAGTGCCCGGTGTACATCGTCGACGGCTGGGTGGATACCTACGTGAACACCGTGACGCGAATCCTCGCGAACGTGCAGGCGCCGCGCAAAGCCTTGTTTGGAGCCTGGGGACACGCCCCGCCGCAATGGGGAAGCCCGGGACCCAGCTTGAATTGGGCGTACGAAGAAGTGCGTTGGTGGAAGCATTGGCTGGCCCACGAGTCCACCGGCATCATGGAAGAGCCGATGCTGCGGGCGTACATGCCCTATCGGACCGCGTGGGAAACTTTTCCGGCCGACACGCCCGGCCGCTGGGTGGCCGAGCCAACCTGGCCGCCCGCAGACATCCGGCCGCAGACCTGGTACCTGGACGAGAGTCGACTGTCGCCCAAGGCAGGCCCACAGAGCACCGTGGTCTATCGCGCCGACAAGATCGTGGGCTTGAAAAAGCCGGAGTGGCTGCCGTTCCCTCCCGAGGGTATGCCCGGCGAGCAGACTCCGGACGACCGCAAGTCGTTGGTTTTTGATTCCCAGCCGCTCACTGCCGATATCGAGATTCTTGGGCATCCGCTGGCGCGAATCCGTGTCTCCGCCGATCGCCCCGTGGCTAAGTTGGCGCTGCGATTGTGCGAAGTCACCGCGGAGGGCAAATCCTGGCTGGTGACCTATGGGCTTTTGAACCTGACCCACCGCGACGGCCATGAGCACCCGGTGGCACTCACGCCCGGCGAGTTCTACGACGTCAAGATCGACCTCTCGTTGATCGCGCACCGCTTCAAGAAAGGCAACCGCATACGCCTGTCGATATCGGAAAGTTTGTGGCCCCTGGTATGGCCGTCGCCCGAGGTGGTGACGCTCACGCTCACGCACGGCGCATCGAGTCTCGAGTTGCCGGTGCGCCCGCAGGTGGCGGATCCCGCCTTCCCGATCCCCGTCAATCCCCCTGTGCCCCCGGGGTCCGCGCCGCTGTTCGGATCTCTCAAGGAAGCGGGACCGGATGCCGACGGCTGGTATGATCTGCGCCAGGATCCGCCGCCGATGAGTTCCACCGTCGCCGATACCGGGACGACGATCACGGGAGGCTACGGGTTGCAGGAGCGGCTGCGTATCCGGGAGGGCGACAACAGCAGCTGCAGCTGGGAAGGCGAGCACACGGGCGGCTTCAAGCGGGGCGATTGGGATTGTACGATTCATGTGGCGTTCAAGGTCACCTCGACGCCGGACACCTTCATCGTCGACGAGACGGTGCGGGCGCTCGAGGGCGACAAGGTGATCTTCGAGCGCATCAGCAGGAGTCCGATTGAACGCGACCTGATGTAAACGGTCTGATCTGGACCGACCTGGTGTGACGCGACTTGGAGAATGATGGCCGACTCGCCTGCCGCTGCCGCGAAGAAGGCCTACGAGCTGATGCGCAGCGGACGCATCGAGGAGGCGATCGTCCTCGCCGGGCAAGCCATCGACGGAGCGCGGGCCTGTAGCCCCGGTCACGGCTTTCTCGCCTCGCTGCTGCTCCGGCAGGGCCGCGCCGCGGAAGCCGAACGCGTGGTCGGCGCGGCATTGCAGCTCCCCGTCGGTGTGGCCGATGCGTACGACGGTCTTGCGTATGTGTCGTTGGCGCTCGGGAAGCACGATCGCGCCAACGCCTTGTATCGGCGCGCCACCCAGATTTCACCGCAGATACCGCGGTTTTGGTACAACCTTGCGGGCAGCGAACGCAGCCTCGGCCGCCTGGTCGAGGCGGAAGCGGCCTGCGACCGGGCGATCAGCCTGGACCCCGAGCAGTATCCTTCCTACTTGCTGAGGTCGGAGCTGCGCGTGCAGTCACCCGGCGCCAATCACATCGCGGAGCTCGAGGCCAGGCTCGCCGCTGCGGGGCAGGAGCATCGCGCGCGGGTATTTCTCGGCTACGCGCTCGCCAAGGAGCTGGATGATGTGCAGCGATTCGACGAGGCGTTCGCCTGGTTTGCCAGCGCCGCCATGGCCCGCCGATCGCGCCTCTCCTATGATGTCGCGGCAGACGAGCGCAAACTCGCCCGCATCGAAGAAGCGTTTCCGAGGACGCTATTCGCAGCACCGCCGCGAGCCGCCGCCGTCGATCCCGCGCCGCCCGCCGACTCCGCGGCGCCTGCAGACTCGTCGCGCCATATTTTTATCGTCGGGTTGCCTCGCTCCGGAACGACGTTGGTGGAACGCATCCTGACCGGGCTGCCCGGAGTGCGCTCCAACGGAGAGACGGAAAATTTCTCGCGGGCGCTGCTGGCGGCCAAGCGAGGACCCGGCGACGTGTTTCAGCAGGCCGCGGCGGCCGATCCTCGGGTCGTTGCCGCCAATTACGCAGGGTTCGCACAGGGCGGGACAGGCAGCCAGCGGATCATCGAGAAGCTGCCGATGAATTATTTATATCTGGGTGCCATCCATCGTGCGCTGCCGGACGCTTCGATCCTGTTGATCCGGCGTTCGCCTCTGGACAGCTGCTTTGCCATGTACCGGACACTGTTCGGCGATGCCTATCCCTTCTCCTATGATTTCGAAGACCTCGCGCGCTACTACGCCGCCTATGAACGGCTCATGAATCACTGGCGCCGGGTGCTCGGCGAGCGGTTGCGCGAGGTGGTCTATGAAGACCTGGTGCGCGAACCGAAGCGGATCGGCCGGATCCTGGCGCAGCACTGCGGCCTCGACTGGAGCGATGCGGCCGTCGAGATTCAGAACAATCAATCCGTGTCCCTGACTGCGAGCGCCGCCCAGGTGCGCCGTCCGATCTACGGCAGTTCTTCCGGACGCTGGCGCCATTACCACCGGCACCTGGGCGGCCTGATCGCGGCGCTGCGCCGTCACGGGGTGTCGCTCCCCGAAGGAGCGTGAACGGTTCAGGCCTTGCGACATCGTTTCAGCGTATGCATCAATCGCGTCGCGGCCATCCGAGGGATGCATCCAACAGTGCGATCGTCGATGGATTCGCGTCCCGGGATTTCACCGTCTATCACGCGCATCATGGCCCAGGAGCCAATATACTGCGCCCAGAACGAGAGTCACGGCGGCGAGGGCTGCGATGGTGGCGGCAGGCGTCACACTCGCATCGAGAATGACGAACTTGCGGCTCATTGCCAACAAGGCAATCAGGACGACAGTGCGAACTTGGATGATGCTGTCGCGCCTCATCGCTGCTTTGACAATCGAATGCTTGAATTCCATGGCAATCAGCACCGTGAAGATCGATCCGAACAGAGCCTGAAAGACTTCGTGATCAAGCGGATCCAAAGCGCCTCCCAGCACCAACGGCAGGACGCGCTCGTACAGCTGAACCAGGGCGATCAGGATCAAGATGGCGATGATCAGGCTGAGTGCAATCGCCACCATCTGCTCGAAGCGCTCATACAGGGTCATGAGAGCCCAGCGAGCGCGGACGTCACCCATCGCCGCGCGGATCGTCCGATAAACACCTGAGGAAATCATACGATTGCTCGAATCATGGGAAATACGTCCCGAGACGCAGCGCTCTCGGCCGCGATTCTCCTCAACAGCTTAATGTCACAACATCGCGCCGGGATAGTCCGGGCGCCCCACCCAGTTAAGGATGCAGACCAATAATTCAAGTGCTATTTTTGCGCCGCACAAGTCGGTGGGCCGGCCAAAAAAATTCTATTTTCGGCACTCTTGAAAGCCGCCATCGATGCTCTATATGGCCCTCGTCTGGGGTCTATTGTTTAGGAGGTAAACGATCATGAATGTCCGAGATCTTGTTCCCTGGGCCCGGGGCGATCGTGAGCGCAGCCCGGCGACACGATCGGATTCCATAAGCCCGGTGGTGAGTCTGCATCGGGAGATGAATCGTCTCTTCGATGATGTGTTCCGAGGCTTCGACGAAACACGATTCTTCGGCGGCCGGATTGGGTGGCCCAGCATCGATGTCGAGGAGACGGAGAAGGAGTACCGAGTCACGGCGGAACTTCCGGGACTCGAGGAACGCGACGTCGAAGTGCTGCTTCAAGACGGTATGCTCACCGTGCGTGGGGAGAAGAAGCTGGAATCCGAGAATCGCAATCGTGCCTACAGCGAGCGGTTCTACGGTCGCTTCGAACGTCAGATCACCCTCGATCGGGATGTCGATGAGACCGCCGTGAACGCTACGTTCAAGAATGGCATTCTGACGGTCACCGCTCCGAAGAGCGCGCGCGCCGTCGAAAGTTCGAAGCGAATTCCGATCAACGCCGGCAAAACGGAGGCAAAGTCGCACTAAGTTCAGGGCCTGCCGGTGAGCACCACGCACATCGTGACCGCCGGCATAGGCGGAACCATGGTGACCTCGGGCGCCGGTTTGCGGTACGGCATGATCTCGCGCATCGTGATCGCCTGGCTGATAACCCTGCCGGTGACCATCGTGGTCGCCGGGGGACTTTACTATCTTCTGGCAAGCCCGCGATTGTGAGACTGCGCGATCGATGTCCTTGGTTGGTTTGTGCGAACGCCCGAGCCCGGTAGTTGTCGCCGTTGCTATCGTTTGATCTCGAACACCACGCCGGCGTTTGTCTGCCCCCCGAGCGCCGTTGTCCCGTAGATCACGTCGTCCGGGCCAAAGATCACGCCCGTGACGGGCTCGTTCCCATCTGTCCCGCCCGTGAAGCTGTACAGCACCTTCTCGTTGCCGGACAGATCGACCTTGTATACGACCCCCGCGTTCGATGGACCGCCACCGGCGGTAGTCCCGTAAAGGGTGTCTCCTTCGAGGATTACACCGGAGAAGAGAGGGTAGCCCCCATCAGCGTTACCCGTGAAACTGTAAAGCGGGGTCTCTTTGCCGGACCTGTCGATCTTGAAGACGACACCCGCGCCGGATGCGCCGCCACCGCCGGTGGTCCCGTAGAGGTTGCCGGCCGAGTCGAAGATTACGCCTGCGAGGGGGTAGCCTCCATCAGCCCCGCCGGTGAAGCTATGCAGCACCGTCTCATGACCGGACTTGTCGATCTTGAAGACGACACCCGCGCCCGAGCCGCCACCACCGTTGGTGGTCCCGTAGAGGTTGCCGGCCGAGTCGAAGATTACGCCTGCGAGCGGGCCGCCCCCGTCGGCACCGCCCGTGAAGCTATACAGCACCGTCTCATGGCCGGACTTATCGATCTTGAAGACGACACCCGCGCCCGACGCGCCACCACCACTGGCGGTCCCGTAGAGGTTGCCGGCGGAGTCCAGGATCAGGTTTCCGTAGGGGCCGCTGCCATCGGCTCCGCCTGTGAAGTTGTGCAGCGCCATCGCATGGCCAGCCGTGTCCACCTTGTAAACCACGCCATTGGTGTCACCGAGGTCCGCGGGGCCGATGAACGCATTCCCATAGAGGTTGCCGTCGCAGTCGCGAATCACACCTCCGGTCGGTCGTCCGAAACCAGTCTCTGTGAGGACGTCGAAGCTGTACAGCACCGTCTCATTGCCGTTCCCATCCAGACGGTATACGACGCCGGCGCCTCCGCTCCCGCCAAGTTGGGTGGTCCCGTAAAGGTTGCCGTCCGATGCCAGGATTACACCTGCGTAGAAGGGGAATTGCCCCTCGGCCGGACCCGGGAAGCCGTACAGTACCGTTTCGACGCCGCTCTTATCCAACCGGTACACCACGCCGGCATTCCCGACGCCACCGAAGGCGGTAGTCCCGTAGAGATTGCCTTCCGAGTCGAGGATCACGCCTGCATTGTCGGGCTGGTTCCCATCGAGCCCTCGCTTGAAGGTGTGCAGCACGGTCTCATGGCCGAACCTATCGACCTTGAACACCACGCCGCTGTTCAATGCGCCGCCAGAGTTCGTTGTTCCGTAGAGGTTGCCTTTCGAATCGCGGATCACACCTGCATCGGAGTAGCCCCCGTCGTCCCCACCCGTAAAGCTGTACAAAACCGTTTCATGCCCGGACGTATCGATTTTGAACACCACCCCCGCGCCCGATGCACCGCCACCGCTGCTAGTCGTTCCGTAGAAGTTGCCTTGCAAGTCGCGGATCACGCCGTTCGGGTTTGCCCCATCTGCCCCGCCCGAGAAGGTGTAGAGCACCGTCTCATGACCGGAGGTATCGACTTTGAACACCACCCCGGAATCGGATTTGCCTCCGATGTTGGTAGTCCCGTAGAAGTTGCCTGCCGAGTCGAGAGCCACATCTCCGAATGGCTGCCCTCCATCGGCCTCGCCCGTGAAGCTGTACAGCACCGTCTCGTGGCCGGACTTATCGACTTTGAACACGACACCCGCGCCCGATGCACCGCCACTGCTGGTAGTTCCGTAAAGATCGCCCTTCGAATCTCGGATCACAACATTCGGGCTGCCCCCGTCTGTGCCGCCCGTGAAGGTGTACAGCACCGTTTCATGACCGGATTTATCGACTTTGAAAACGACACCCGCGCCCGATGCGCCGCCGCCGCTGGTGGTCCCGTAAAGGTTGCCGGCCGAGTCGAGGACTACGCCATTCGGGGAGCCCCCGTCGTCGCCACCCGTGAAGTCGTACAGCAAAGTCTCATGGCCGCAGTTGTCGATTTTGAATACGACACCCGCGTTGTGCGCGCCGCCACCCGGTGCGTCCGAGTACGCACCGTTTGTTGTCCCATAAAGGTTGCCTGCCGAGTCGCGGACCACACCCGCGGCGGGATATGCCCCGTGCGGGGGACTGACGAAATTGTGTAACACGACCTCCCTCAGGCTGGCCGGTACCGCGGGGGTGGCCACCCGGGTTGCTTGACCCGAAATCGGCATAGCGACCGGGTGAAAGGGATGCTTGCCATGGAACTTCATGGGAAGGTTGGTCTCGGCTCTCCCTGTTCCTGTAACCGCCATAAAAAGCAGCATTGGAGCCGTCCCGATCAATATTCGAGTCTTGATGTTCGCTGATAGGTGCGATCTCATAACTTCCCTCGCATTGGTGTTCTTGTCCCTCCGATTGGTGTTCTTGCCATCTGTTGCGGCATGCGACGATCGCTGCAACCCTACACCGGGGTTCGTGCGAGTGTCAAAAGTTCAGCGGGGCTGGCAGCGAACTTTGGCGCTCGTCCGACTCGTGTGGCCGCCAATCAGAGCACCGCGCTGTCGACCATCCAGCAAATGGACCCATGTATCTCGGTGTGACGGAGACGGTCACGGAACTGCTGCGGCTCGAGCGCGAATTCGCGAAAGGGTCAGAAGTGGTCATGAACGTCCGCCTGCAAATTGCTCGCTCGGCACCGCATGAGTGGGACCGTCCTCGCCGCGTCTGTATCGTGGCGCACAGACGCGAAGATGGTTTCCGCTTAATTTGGCTCCGATGACGGCGTGCAACGGCATCGAGACACCGTTTTGGGGGGGGCTGACTTCATCTTGGCGAGCATCAATCGTGCATCTGGGAGAGTTGCGATATGTTGAAATGTTGGATCCCTCGCATTGCGCTCTGCGCGACTGCGCTATCGGCAATTGCCGGATGCGTCACGTTGCCCGCCAATAGTGCGCGATCGCCTCAAGATCCGTGGGAGTCGTGGAACCGCGGCGTTTACAGATTCAACGATAAACTCGATCGTGCCGTGGCGAAGCCCATCGCACGAACGTACGTAAAAGTGGTGCCGCAGCCGATTCGAATCGGCGTGAGCAACGTGTTCTCCAATCTCGAGACTCCCGGTGTCATGATCAATGACGCGCTACAGGGTAAACTGCGTGCAGCGGGCAATGATCTCGGACGGTTTTTGCTCAACTCCACCGTCGGGTTGGCCGGCATTCTGGATCCCGCGACCTCTGCTGGACTCGATCGCAACAACGAAGACTTTGGGCAGACGCTGGGAAAGTGGGGTGTGCACCCCGGACCATTTGTCGAACTGCCCCTTTTGGGACCCTCCGATCTGCGTGACGGGCCGGCGCGGGTGGTCGACACCTACTTGAACCCGCGCCAATACATCAAGAACGACTACATCAAGTACGGCCTGTACCTGCCCGACTTCATCGACCGTCGAGCCGCCTTGCTGCCGCTCGACCCCACAATCGAGAACGCGTACGATCCTTATGTTTTCGTGCGCGACGCCTACTTGCAGCGACGCGCGTTTCTGGTGTCGGACGGCGAGATCAATACTGACGATACGCTGAAGGATCCTGGCGAAGACTCGGGAACGGCACCGATCGACCCCTCGAGCAAACGCGACGCCGCCGAACCCGCTGGCGCGCCCAGTAAAGTTCCGCCAGATCCCTGATTGACGCCGGTGTGAACGTCGCGCGTGATCGCCGCGACCGACGCTTCGTCACACGGGTCCGCTACGGGTGGCTTCGTCGAGTTTGTCGCCCAAGACGCGTCGTACCGTGACATAGAAGATCGGGATCAGCAGCAGACCAAGGAATGTGGCGAACAGCATGCCTCCGATCACGCCGGTGGCGATTTCATGCCGCGAGGCCGCGCCCGCTCCGGTCGAGATGAGCAGTGGAAACACGCCCAAGATGAAGGCCATCGAGGTCATCAAAATGGGACGCAGGCGCAATTTGCCGGCGTCCACCACCGCATCAAAGAGTGTCTTGCCCGCCGCCTGTCCCGCGATCGCGAACTCGACAATGAGGATGGCGTTCTTGGCGGCAAGACCGATCACCGTCACCAGGCCGATCTTGAAATATACGTCGTTGGGCACGCCCCGGATCAGACAGAATGTCCCCATGCCCAGCAGCCCGAGCGGCACCACCAGGAGTACGGCGACCGGAATCGACCAACTCTCGTACAGGGCTGCCAGGCAGAGAAAGACCACGACGATCGACAGCGCCATGAGCAGCATGGCCGAATTGCCTGCCAGGATCTCCTGGTAGGACTGGCCGGTCCAATCGGCGGCGAAGCCATGGGGCAGGGAGTTGTCGACGATGTCCTGGAGCACCTTCAAAGCCTGGCCGGTCGAATAGCCCGGCGCGGAATTACCCACGATCTCGACGGCTGAGTAACCATTGTAGCGCGGCAGCGCCTGCGGACCCACGCTCCAGTCCACTTTCAAGACGCTGGAGAGCGGCACCATGTCGTAGGGACTGATCGAGGTGTCGCTGGCTGACGGTTCGACAGGCAACAGGTAGCCGCTGGTGTTGGTCGCTGAGCTTGCGGAGCTCGACGCGCCGGTGGCGGCATTGCTGATGCCCGTTGGCGAATAAGAGTGTTGTAGTGCGTCTCGCCCCATGCGAAAGGGAGCATCGGCTTGGACGAACACCCGCTTCACCCGCCCACCGTAGGTGAATTGGTTGACATAGTAGGGCGCGAGCTGGATCTGAAGCGCGCTATAGACGTCGGTGAGAGACAAGCCCATGGTCTGTGCCTGCACGCGGTCCACCGAGACTTGCAGCTGCGGCGCTTCAGGCAATGAATTCGGCCGAACTCCCGCGAGCGTGGCGCTCTTGCCGGCGGCATCCAGCAGCTGTCCTTGGGCTTGAGCCAATTGCGCACGCGACTGGCCGATGCGCGCCTGCAGGTACATGTCGATGCCGCCGAACTGGCTCAAACCCTGGATCGTCGGCAGGTTCACGACGAATATTTGCGCCCCCGCAATATGCTGGAGTATGCGATTCGCCCGGGGAATCAATTGCATGGCCGTTTGTGAGCGGTCCCCCCAGGGCTTGAGCTTGATGAAGGCCATGCCGACGTTTTCGCTTTGCCCCACGAAACTGAAGCCCTCCGGCTGGAATATACCCGCGACGTCCTTGCCGATCGGACTGTGCATGAGGTCCTCGCGCATCTGCGACATCACCTGGTCGGTGCGCTGCAGGGTTGCGCCCGACGGCAGGCCTACCAGCGCCAGCATGAAGCCCTGATCTTCATCGGGTACGAAGCTGGTCGGCAGGCGCGTGTACAGGAACACGGCGAGTGCGCTGACCAACACGAACACCACCATCCAGCGCGGGGCGCGACGAACCGCGGCACCTATATGCCCGATGTAAGTCCGCGTGGTGCTGTCCATGGTCTTGTTGAACCAGCGGAACGCGCGGTTCTTTTTCGCCTCGTGGGTTGGCTTCAGGATGGCGGCGCAGAGTGACGGCGTGAATGACATGGCGAGAAACGCCGAGAATGTGGTCGATATCGCGATGGTCAGCGCAAACTGCGCATAGATGATGCCGGTCGCGCCCGGTTGCAGCGCCGAAGGCACGAACACGGCCGCCAGCACCACGGTGATCGCGATGATCGCGCTGGTGATCTGACCCATCGCCTTGCGGGTGGCGTCCCTCGGCGCAAGCTGCTCGCCAGTCATGATGCGCTCGACGTTCTCGATCACCACGATCGCGTCATCCACCACGATGCCGATGGCCAAGACCATGCCAAAGAGGGTGAGCTGATTGATGGAGAAATGCAGCAGGGCGAGTCCGATGAAGGTGCCGAGGAGCGCCACGGGAATGACCAGCGTGGGAATAATGGTGGCCCGCAGGTTCTGCAAAAACACCAGCATGACCACGAACACCAGCGCGATCGCCTCGATCAGGGTCACCACGACATCGTGGATCGACGCCGTGATGAACGGCGTGCTGTCGTAGGG
>Ga0116229_10007121_pt1 | contig 17823 bp, 17 predicted proteins | sample S1TSphgellanicum_3_FD_87313 | JGI IMG/M metagenome (GOLD analysis project Ga0116229, IMG submission 87313) | Host-associated microbial communities from peat moss isolated from Minnesota, USA - S1T2_Fc - Sphagnum magellanicum MG | ecosystem: Host-associated > Plants > Peat moss > Unclassified... | reverse complement strand
GCCGCTGGTCTTCGGTTCGGCCATGTTCGTCGCCAGCTCGATCTGATCGGCGGGCTTCCGCGCTCGCCTTCGCCCTCCCCTCGACGGTCAGATCACGGCCGGGCGGCGACGCCCGGCCGTTTCTCGTCAGGCGTGGCGCGTCGCCCCCGGCGCGGTGAGGCGCCAGAACCGCACGCTCATCAGCACCGCGGCCACGGCCAGGGAGACGACGAAGCCGATCCACACGCCGACGCCCTGCATGTGCAGGACGAGGGCGCAGACCAGGCACACCGGCGCCCCGACCAGCCAGTAGGCGCCGCCGGCCAGGATCATCGGCATGCGGGCGTCCTTGAGGCCCCGCAGCGACAGGGCGCCGACCACCTGCACCGCGTCGAACACCTGGAAGGCCGCCGCCGGCTTGAGGAACGTCGCGGTCAAGGCGATCACCGCCGCATCCTGGGCCGATCGGCCGCCCAGATAGAGCCCGGCGATCTGCGGCCCCCAGGCGGCGATCACGCCCGCACACACGAGGGCGAAGCCGACCGCGATCCCGAACGCCACCAGGCCGGCCTGCCGTGCGCCGCCAAGGTCGCCGGCGCCGATCGCCATGCCGACCCGCACCGTCGAGGCCATGCCGATTCCCAAGGGCACCATGAAAGTGATCGAGGGGGCGTTCAGCGCGATCTGATGTGCGGCGAGCGCGGTCGTGCCGAACCGGCCCATCAAGAGGGTCATGGAGTTGAACAGCATGCCCTCGAAGATCATGGTCATGCCGATCGGCAGGCCCAGGCGGAAGACTTCGCCGAGCTTCAGCGCCACCGGCCGGTGGAACCGGCGCAGCACCCGATAGACGCGCAACTTCGGATCCAGCTGGATGTAGGCCAGCATGGCTGCGAAGCTGAACATCGCCGAGCCCGAGGTCGACAGGGCCGAGCCGACGATGCCCAGCCGTGGCGCGCCGAAATGGCCGAAGATCAGCGTCCAGCCCACCAGCGCGTTCACGCCGATCGCCGCCAGCATGACGCACAGCGGGCCGGTCGGGCGGCCGAGAGCGGTGGCGAAGTTGCGCAACACCGCATAGCCGAGCGAGAACGGCAGGCCGACCACCAGGATCGACGTGAACTGTCCCGCCTGGCGCGCCAATTCGCGGTCCTCGCCGAGGGCCAGAAGGATCGGCCGCGCCAGGAGCATCACCGGGGCCATCAGCGCCCAGGTGATCGCCACCGACCACAGCCCCATTCGCAGGGACGCGCGGACGCCGCCGCGGGTGTTGGGCCGCGCGCCGATCAGCTGGGCGATCATCGGCGAGACCGCGGCCGCCGGGCCGCCGCCGACCATCCAGGCCAGATAGAAGATGGTGTTGCCGATGGCCGCCGCGGCCAGGGCTGTCTCGCTGTAACGGCCCAGGAGCAGGAGATCGGTGGTGCCGATGGCCATTTGCGCCAGCTGAGTCAGCGCCAGGGGCGCGGCCAGCCACAGGAGGGCGCGCGCCTCCTGCGTCCAGGTGGGACGCGGACGAACGGGCGCCGGCGTCCGCATGGGTATCGGGCGGGTTTCGGGAAGATGGATTTCGATCAGGTCGGTCACGACGGGAACCTTGTCGGCGCCGAACCTCGTGAACGCGTGGAGCTTTCAGGGTCTTGGAGACAAAAAACCCCTCCGGAGCGCCTTCGAGGCTCGGGAGGGGGGAAGCTTCGGTGTCTTGTCGGTAAAGACTCCTACGCGGCGATCTCCTCGCGAGCATAACGGCCGAGGCCGGCGCCTTTCGGCGCCGGCGTAGCCGGAGTGGCGGAAACGGGAATGAGACGGCGCATCAGGCCCGGCCTCTCTAGAGATCTGTACCTCGGGTACGTGCCGACGACCAGAAAGTCAATCAGGTCCGCCGCGATTTCGCCTTGTGATCGGCGGGGCTCCGCCTCACATCCGAGCAACGTCAAGATTACGGAGGGTGCGGGGCGATGAGCGAAACGGGCGTGGTGCTGGTGACCGGCGGGTCCGGCTACATCGGCGGCTGGTGCGTGATCAGCCTGCTGCAGCAGGGCTATACCGTCAGGACCACGGTGCGCAGCCTGGCGCGCGCGGACGAGGTGCGCGCCTCCCTCTCCAGGCTCGTCGATCCGGGCAACCGCCTCAGCTTCCATGCGGCCGACCTGACGCGGGACGACGGCTGGGACGCGGCCGCAGAGGGCGCCGAGTATGTGCTCCACGTCGCCTCGCCCCTCGGCGTGCCCGAACCGCGCGACCCTCAGGACCTCATCGTCCCGGCCAGGGACGGAGCCCTGCGAGCGATCCGCGCCGCCATCCGGGCGGGCGCCAGGCGCGTCGTCATGACCTCCTCTGTGGCCGCGACCAGCCCGGGACCGCGCGCACCGGACGGGATGTCCGACGAGACCGTCTGGACCGACGGCGACGACGCGGCGCAGGGCGCCTACGCCCGCTCAAAGACGATCGCCGAGCGCGCCGCCTGGGATCTGATCGGCCGCGAAGGCGGCGAGACGACCCTGGCCGTGGTCAATCCCGCCCTGGTGCTGGGGCCGGTGTTCGCCGCCGACTATTCGGACTCGGTGCAGGTCATCGAGCGCCTGCTGTCGGGCCGGGTGCCGGGCCTGCCGCGGCTCGGCTTCAACATCGTCGACGTGCGCGACGTCGCCGAGCTGCACATCCGGGCGATGACCGCCCCCGAAGCAGCCGGCCAGCGGTTCATCGCCTCCGGCGACTTCGCCTGGATGGCCGATCTCGCCGCCATCCTGCGCGACCATCTGGGGACGCAGGCCGCCAAGGTACCGACGGCCAAGGCCCCGGACATCCTCCTGCGCCTCGTCGCCCTCTTCGACCGCGACCTCAAGGCGGTCACCCCCGGCCTCGGCCGCAAGCGCACCTTCACCTCGGCCAAGGCCCAGAGCGTGCTCGGCTGGCGACCCCGGCCGCTGGAGACCACCGTCCTCGACTGCGCCCGCAGCCTGATCGCCGCAGGACTCGTCTGACACTGCCTCTCGGGTTTGACGGTTCGGCGACGCGCGGCCGACGGCCTGCGTCGACGCCTGCGAACCCCGTCTCAGGCGGGCCGTGCGCATCGTCCACGAACCTCTCGGACCCCACGAACGCGGGCTGCGCCATGCGGAGGAGTCATTCGCTATCCAGGCCTGATGAACTGCCGGGGCGCGCCGAAGGCGCGGGTTCGTGAGGTCCGTGGACACGACGATCCTCGCCGGGAGGAGAGCCGCGGGACGGCGACTTAAAGCACGACCTCGATCAGACGTGGGCCCGTCTGGTCCATGGCCGAGGCGAACTGGGCGTCGAAGTCGTCGAGGCTCGCGGCGCGGCTGGCCTCGACGCCCATGGCGGTCGCGAGCCTGACGAAGTCGATCTCGGGATTGTGCAGGTCGAGCATCGAGAGGGCCCGGGGCCCGACGTTCATCGCCCCGACCCGGGACAGCTCGACGTTGAGGATGGCGTAGGAGCGGTTGGCGAAGATCACCGTCGTGACGTCCAGCCGCTCGCGCGCCTGGGTCCACAGGGCCTGGATCGTATACATCGCCCCGCCGTCGCCCTGGATGCACACCACCTTGCGCCCGGGGCAGGCGACCGCCGCGCCGCTCGCCACCGGCACGCCCTGGCCGATGGCGCCGCCGGTCAGGCTGAGGACATCATGCGGCCTCGCCGTCGCCGTGGCCAGCAGGGTCCCGCCGCTGGAGGTGGCCCCCTCGTCGGAGAGGATCGCATCCTCGGGCAGATGGCGGGCGATGAGCTGGCCGATCGTGAAGTGATTGAAGCGGCCGGTCGGTCTCTCCGGCAGGGCGAGGGGGGCCGGCGCCAGGCCGCTCGCCGGCGCATCGACCGCCTCGGCCAGGGCCAGGAGGGCGGCCGGGCCGTCTTCGTGCGGGTGGGCGAGATGGACGATGCGGCAGCCCTCGGGCAGGCCCCAGCTCGGCTTGTCCGGGTAGGCGAAGAAGGCGACCGGCGGCTTGGTCCCCACCAGGACGATGACTTTCAGATCCTGCAGGAACTCCACCATCTGTTCGGCGAAATAGGGAATCCGCTCCACCGGCGTGCGGCCGGCGCCGCGGGCGAGGCGCGGGGCGAAGGTGTCGCACATCAGCCGCGCGCCGGTCGCCGCCGCCACGCGGGCCGCCGCGCCCAGGCCCTCGGGTTGCAGGGCCGCGCCGCGCATCAGGATCGCCGCCGCCTCACCCGATCGCAGGGCCGCCGCCGCCCGGTCGATCGCCGCGTCGGCGACGAAGGCCGCCGTCGGCCGGGGCAAGGGCGCCGCCGGCCCTTCCGCCGGATTCCAGGCCGTGTCCGCGGGCAGGATCAGGGTGGCGATCTGGCCCGGCGGAGCGAGCGATGCGGCGACCGCCCGGGCGGCGTCGGCGGCGACGGTCCCGGCGCTGGTCGAGGCGCAGATCCAGCCCGACACGGGCCTCGCGAACCCGGCGATATCCGAGGCCAGGGGCGCGTCGTACTGGGCGTGGTAGGTGGCGTGATCGCCGACGATGTTGACGATCGGCGTCGACGCCCGCCTGGCGTTGTGGAGGTTGGCGAGGCCGTTGGCGAGGCCGGGACCCAGATGCAGGAGCGTCGCGGCCGGAAAGCCGCGCATCCGGCCATAGCCGTCGGCCATGCCGGTGACGGCGCCTTCGAACAGGCAAAGGATCGGCCGCACCCCCGGCTCGCTGTCGAGCGCAGCCACGAAGTGCATCTCGGACGTGCCGGGATTGGCGAAGCAGGTGTCGACCCCCGTCGCCGCCAGGGTGCGCACCAGGCTCTGGGCGCCGTTCATGCCCCGCGCCGGAGGCGCGCCCTGCGCTTCTGGCGCCGGAGGCGCATTGGTCGAAGTGGTCAAAGCAGCCCCGGGAATTGGCCGCCATCGAGGAGGATGTTCTGGCCGGTGATGAAGCCCGCCTGGGCCGAGCATAGAAAGGCGCACGCCTGACCGAACTCGTCGGGCTGGCCGAGGCGCCCGGCGGGGATCTGGCGGATGGCGCCGGCCAGCACGGTCTCGAAGTCCCGCCCGCTGGTCTCGGCCGCCCGCCGGTGGTTCGAGCGCAGGCGGTCGGTGTCGAACTGGCCGGGCAAGACGTTGTTGATCGTCACCCCGTGGCGGGCGACGTCGCGGGAGAGCCCGCCCACGAACCCCGTGAGCCCAGCCCGCGCGCCGTTCGAGAGGCCCAGCCAGGCCGCCGGCGCCTTGACCATCGAACTGGTAATGTTGACGATCCGGCCCCATCGCCGCGCGATCATGCCGTCCAGAGTCGCGCGGATCAGGAAGATGGCCGAGAGCATGTTGGCGTCGATGGCCCTGATCCAGGTCTCCCGATCCCACTCGCGGAAGTCGCCTGTCGGCGGCCCGCCGGCGTTGTTGATCAGGATGTCGGGCGCGGGACAGGCCTCCAGCAGGGCGGCGCGCCCCGCCTCGGTGGTGACGTCGCACGCGACCCACCGCACCGGCCGTCCGGCTTCGGCCCCGATCGCCTGCGCCGCCGCTTCCAGCCGCGCCTCGCCGCGGGCGGCGATGACGACATCGACCCCGTCCAGCGCCAGGGCCCGGGCGGCGCCGCGGCCGAGGCCCGCGCTGGCGCCGCAGACGATGGCCTTGCGGCCGGCAATCCCGAGGTCCATCCGCCCGTCTTCGCGCCTCCGGCACATCGTCGCCCGACCATGGTGTCTGCCGCCGCCGGCGCCAAGCCGCTTTCGCCGCAGCCGACGCCCCTCAAAGGCTCAGTCCTCGACCTCCACCACCGGCCGGTCGTCGCCGGCGGCGGCGGCCTCGACCCTCCAGGCGCCGGTCTCGTCCTGGTACTCGATCATCCGGGGCCGGTCGGGGACCGACTGCTCGGCGGCGACCCGCCGGGCCGCGGCCAGGGCGGCGTCGTGGGTCGGGTAGGTCTCGGAGTAGACCCCGAGGGCCGAGTAGGCCCAGCCGCCGTCGTGCTCGACGATGCGATACCGCTCTTGGCTCATGGTGTCGATTATCCTGCCCGCTCGTAGAGGCCGACCAGGCGGCCCCGAGAGAGCACATGGCCCTTCAGGGCGTCCAGCACATCATGCTTGTCGGCGTCGGCCTTCAAGCCCAGCGGATGATCGACGGCGAACACCTGGAACACATAGCGATGGTGGCCGTGGCCGGTCGGCGGATCGGGCGGCAGGTATCGGGCCTTGCCGAAGCTGTTCTTGCCCAGGGTGTGGAAGCGTCCCGGCCCCGCCTTGCTCGGCAGGTTGCCCTCGGCCAGCCGCGCCGGCCCCGCCGGCAGGCTCCAGGCGAGGGTGTGGAGGATGGGGATGGGCGTCGGGCTGTCGGCGTCCTCGACGATCAGCACCACTTCCGCCGCGGCCGGCGGCAGGCCGCTCCAGGCCAGCGGCGGCGACACGCCCTCGCCGTCCTCGGTGTAGCGAGCCGGGATCGGCGTCTCGCCGGCGAAGGCCTCGCTTTCGACCGTGATCGATTCCGGTGCCTGCGTGGCCTCGTGAGCCCAGACCAGCTTGTCCATGCCGGGGCGCACGCGCTCCAGCAGATGACCGAGGGGGCCGGGGGTCTTTTCCAGCATGGGCCTTTGTCTCCGCATGTCCGGACCGCGCGCGTGCGGCCCGGGGAGACGGGCTAACCCGCCGGTCCGGCGTGGGTTTCAACCGGCGCGGTAGCGTCTTGGGCGGCCTCGGGGCCGAAGGCGGCGAGGAAGGTATCGACGGCGGCGGTCACCTCCGCCGCGATTTCCTCGGGCCCGGGCTCGTCCATCGCGTTGCACAGGCAGGCCTTGAGCATGCGGTTCTGGCACAGCCCGACGAACTGGTGGGCGGCCTTCATCGGGTCGCACGGCCGCAGCCGTCCGTCGGCGACCGCCCTGGCGATGCCTTCGGCCATCCGCCCAGCCCCCGTCCCCGGCCCCGCGTCGTAGAACGCCCTGCCGATCTCCGGAGAGCGATGGGCCTCGGCGACGACGAGGATGAAGTTGCGCAAGCCCCTGCCCGTGAGGGCGACCTGAAGCAGGTTCTGTCCCAGGGTCTGCAGGACCGTGCGCACGTCCGCGCCGGGGGCCAGGAACTCGGCCATGATCGCCTCCTGCTGCCAGGCGCAATGGCGCCGGACGTAGGCTTCGAACAGCTCCTCCTTGCTGCGGAAGTAATTGTAGAGCGTGCCCTTGGAGCCGCCGACCCGCGCGGCGATGATCGACATCGAGGCGGCGGCGAACCCGACGTCCGTGAACACCTCGGCGGCGGCGTCGAGGATCGCCTCGCGCCGCGCGTCGCGATCCACGCGCGCCCTGGTCTCCGTCGCGACTGTCATGGGCCCTCACTCCGTGTTCAGCAGAACTGAGCTTGCAACGCTTCGCTCTCAATCATATTATGACCGTACCGTACGGTCAGCAAGCGAGGCGCGAGAAGGATGATTGGATCAGCCGTTCGCGCCCGGTTCCTGCTCGCCGGCTTGGGCGCCCTGGCCCTCGCCGGGTGCGCGGCCCTGCCGCCCGCCCAGCCGGCGCGGCAGGCGAGACCGATCGACGCCTACGCCTCGGCCCAGAGCCTCGCGGCGCCCGTCGCGCCCTGGCCCGACGAGCGATGGTGGACCCGCTATGGCGATGCGCAACTCGACGCCCTGATGGACGAGGCGGTCGCCGGCTCCCCGACCCTGGCCGAGGCCGAGGCGCGCCTCTTGAAGGCGCAGGCCCTGCAGGCGTCGGCCGCCGCCGCGACCTTCCCGATGCTCAACGGCGCGGCCAATGCGCAGGAGGCCAAGCAGACCTACAACTATCTGTTCCCGAAGGCTTTCTTGCCGCTGGGCTACCAGGGCTACGGCCTCGCCCAGCTGAATTTCAGCTACGAGTTCGACTTCTGGGGCAAGTATCGGTCGGCGATCGCGGCGGCGACCTCGCGCGAGCGCGCCGCGCAGGCCGACATTGCCCAGGCGCGCCTCGTTCTGACCACCCAGATCGCCGCCACCTATGCCGACCTCGCAGGGCTCTACGCCGACCGCGACGTGACCCAGCAGGCGGTGCGAGTGCGGGAGGACACCGCCCGGCTGGTCGCCCAGCGGGTCGGCAACGGCCTCGACACCCAGGCCGAGCTGAAGCAGGCGCAGGCCGGGCCGCCCGCGACCCGCGCGACCCTCGTGGCCCTCGACGAACAGATCGCCCTCACCCGCAACGCGCTGGCGGCCCTCGCCGGCGCCGGTCCCGACCGGGGTCTGAAGATCGCCAGGCCCTCCGCGCCGACACTGGCCGACTTCGGCCTCCCCGCCGACCTGAAGGCCGACCTGATCGGCCGACGCCCCGACGTGGTGGCGGCGCGCTGGCGGGCCGAGGCGGCGCAGAAGGACATCAGGGAGGCCAAGGCGGAGTTCTACCCGGACATCAACCTTTCGGCCTACATCGGCCAGCAGTCGCTGCACGTCGACCAGCTGCTGAAGGACGGCTCGACCTTCGGCGCGATCGGCCCCGCCCTCAGCCTGCCGATCCTCGACGGCGGGCGCCTGCGCGCCAATCTCCGCGGCGCGCAGGCCGATCGCGACGACGCCGTCGCCGCCTATGACGCGGCGATCACCGAGGCCCTGCATCAGGTGGCGGACGCGGCCGTCAGCGAGCGCGCGCTCGGCCAGCGCCTGGCGGAGTCCCGCGCCGCCCTCGCCAGCTACGAAGGCGCCTACAAGGTCGCCCGTCTGCGCTACGAGGGCGGCCTGTCGACCTACCAGTCCGTCCTCCTGGCCGAGGACGCCGAGATCGAGCAGAGGCGCGTCGTCAGCGACCTCGAGAGTCGCGCCTTCCAGCTCGACGTCGCCCTGGTCCGCGCCCTCGGCGGCGGGTTCCGGCAATCCTGACGCCCGCCAGCCGCCCCTCATCCCGATCCTCCTCCAGAAGGCCCAAGATCGATGCCAGACACCGGCGAACCTGTTCTGGGACCCCGCGCCACCGTCGCCGCCCCACCCCGGCCCGGCCCCGGCGCCCGCCGACGCCTGCTGCTCGGCGGTCTCGCCGCGGTCGTGGTCGTCGGCGCGGCCGGCTATGGCATCTACGCGTTCCTGGTGTCGTCCCGCTCCGTCTCGACCGACAACGCCTATGTCGGCGGCGACATCGCCCAGGTGACGCCCCTGATCTCGGGCCAGGTGCAGTCGATCCCGGTCGCCGAGACCCAGGTGGTCGAGGCCGGCCAGCCGGTGGTGGTGCTCGATCCGGCGGACGCCAAGATCGCGGTGGCCCAGGCGAAGGCGGCGCTCGCCCAGGCCGAACGCCAGGTGAAGGGCTACTTCGCCAACGACACCGCCCGCTCCGCAGAGGTCGCGGCGCGCAAGGCGGCCATCGCCCAGGCCGACGCCCAGATCGCCAGCGCCCGCTCCGACCTCGAGCGCGCCCGCACCGATCTCTCGCGTCGCCAGGCTCTGGCGGCGTCCGGCGCGGTCTCGGGCGATGAGCTCACCACCGCCCAGAACCGTTTCAACGAGGCGCAGGCGGCGCTCGCCTCGGCGACGGCGATGAAGGCGGCCGCCGTCGCCAACGCCAGCCAGGCCAGCGGCTCGCGGCAGGTCAACGAGGCGCTGATCTCGGGAACCGACATCGCCGACAACCCCGACGTCCAGGCCGCCCGGGCGCGGCTCGACGCGGCCGAGCTGGCGCTCTCCCGCACGGTGATTCCGGCGCCGGTGACCGGCGTCGTGACCAAGAGGTCGATCGAGGTCGGCCAGCAGGTCCAGCCGGGCACGGTGACGATGCAGATCGTGCCGACCGGCCAGCTCTACGTCGACGCCAACTTCAAGGAAGTGCAGCTGGCGAAGGTCCGCGCCGGCCAGCCCGTGATCCTGGTCAGCGATCTCTATGGCGACGGCGTCAAGTTCCACGGTCGCGTCAAGGGCCTGTCGGGCGGCACCGGCTCGGCCTTTTCCCTGATCCCGGCGCAGAACGCATCCGGCAACTGGATCAAGATCGTCCAGCGCCTGCCGGTGCGCATCACCCTCGACCCTGCCGAACTCGCCAAGCACCCCCTGCGCGTCGGCCTGTCCATGAAAGCCACCATCGACGTCACCAAGCATTCGTGAAGCGGACCGGTTAAGTCTTCGACGCAGAGGACACAGAAGAGGCAGAGGACGCAGAAGGTCGATGCTGATCACGAGTCTCTCTTTCGAGTCGCCCGGGTTTGACGTGCGCTTTGCGCGCAAGCAATCGATGACCCCCGGCTCGTGCGGCGAAGGACGTCATCGGACGGGCGCCTCCGCGCGCTCCGCGACCTCCGCGTCCTCTGCGTTCAAAGACAAACGCGGCGCCCCGTCTTCGTCGGCGTTTCGTCCCCGGCCCCGAGTGGAAGGATACGCATCATGAGCGTACGGGAAGCGTCGCCGGGAGCCGCCGCCGCCGCGCCGCCGAGCCACGACGCCGGCGGGCGCCCCGCGGCGGCGGGGCCGCAGCCGATGACCGGCGGAATGCTCGCCGTCACCTCGGTCGCCCTGGCCCTCGGCACCTTCATGCAGGTGCTCGATTCGTCGATCGCCAACGTCTCCATCCCCACCATCGCCGGCGACCTGGGGGTCAGCGCCGACCAGGGCACCTGGGTGATCACCTCGTTCGCCGTCGCCAACGGCATATCGGTGCCGCTGACGGGCTGGCTGATGGGACGCTATGGCGTGGTCAGGACGTTCGTGGTGTCGGTGATCCTGTTCACCATCGCCTCGTTCCTGTGCGGGATTTCCTGGAACCTGCCCAGCCTGATCATCTTCCGCGTGCTCCAGGGCGGCGTCTCCGGGCCGATGATCCCCGGCTCCCAGGCTCTCTTGATCTCCATCTTTCCGGCGAACCGCCGCGGCTCGGCCCTCGCCCTGTGGTCCATGACCACGCTCGTGGCGCCGATCGCCGGGCCCGTGCTGGGGGGCTACATCTCCGACAACTACAGCTGGCCCTGGATCTTTCTGATCAACGTGCCGGTCGGGGCCCTATGCGCCTTCCTCTGCTGGCGCAACATGCGCAGCCGCGAGACCCCCACGCGCAAGCTGCCGGTGGACACGGTCGGCTTCTCCCTGCTGGTGGTGTGGGTCGGCTCGCTGCAGATCATGCTCGACACCGGCAAGGACGCCGACTGGTTCTCCTCGCCGGCGATCGTCGTGCTGTGTCTGGTGGCGCTGGTCAGCTTCATCGCCTGGCTGATCTGGGAGCTGACCGAGAAGTTCCCGATCGTCGATCTCTCGCTGTTCCGCTCGCGCAACTTCGCCATCGGCGCGGCGGTGACCTGCGTCGGCTACGGCGTGTTCTTCGGCAACAACCTGCTCCTGCCGCTCTGGCTGCAGACCCGTCTCGGCTACATCGCCACCTGGGCGGGCCTGGTGGCCGCCCCCAGCGGCGCCGTGGCGGTGTTCCTCACGCCCTTCGCCGCCCGGCTGATGGGCAAGATCGACGCGCGCTGGACCGCGACCGCCTCGATAGCGGCCTTCGGCGTGTCGTTCTGGATGCGGTCCGACTACACGCCCGACGCCAGCTTCGGGGTTCTGGTGATTCCTCTGCTGGTGCAGGGGGTGGCGATGAGCGCCTTCTTCGTCTCGATGATCTCGCTCACTCTGAACGGCGTGCGGCCAGCCCAGATTCCCAGCGCCACCGGGCTCTCGAACTTCACCCGCATAACCGCCGGCAGTTTCGCCGCCTCCCTGACCACCACCGCCTGGGACCGCAGCGAGTCCCTCCACCAGACCAGGCTCGCCGAGACGGTCGGCGCCACCGATCCCAACTGGACGCGGGCGGTGGACGGCCTGCGCCACGCCGGCTTCGACACCCTGCACGCGGTCGGCGCCCTCACCCAGCAGTTCGTGGGCCAAGCCTATCTGCTGGCCACCCTCGACTTCTTCCGCATCTCCGCGTGGCTGATGTTCGTCATCATCCCGTTCATCTGGCTGACCCGGAAGGCCGTCGGCGGCGGCGGCCACGCCGCGGCCGACTGAGGGTGGGCCCGTTGCGCCTTGTCCGCCCCTCGGCGGGTGGTACGAAGGGGTCGCCCGCACGGTCGGGCGGGAGCGAGGCGACGTGACCTTCGAGGCGGTGATCTGGGATTTCGGCGGGGTCTTCACGACCTCGCCGTTCGAAGCGTTCAACCGCTACGAGGCGGCCAACGGCCTGCCGCGCGACTTGATCCGCCGCATCAACGCGACCAATCCGGACGCCAACGCCTGGGCCCTGTTCGAAAGCTCGCGCATCGATGCGGCCGGCTTCGACGCCATGTTCCTCGAGGAGTCGACCGCCGCCGGTCATCCGGTGCGCGGGTCGGACGTCCTGCCCCTGCTCTCGGGCGATATCCGCCCGGCGATGGTCGAGGCCCTGCTGGCGTGCAAGACGCGATACAAGGTCGGCTGCATCACCAACAACATGACCCAGGGCCGCGGCCCGTCGATGGCCGCCACCCCCGAAGGAGCCCACCGCGCGGCCGACATCATGGCGCAGTTCGACGCGGTGATCGAAAGCTCCAAGGCCGGCGTGCGCAAGCCCGATCCGCGCATCTATCGGATGATGTGCGAGCTCCTGGACGTCGCGCCTCGCGCCTGCGTCTACCTCGACGACCTCGGGGTGAACTGCAAACCCGCCGCGCAGCTGGGCATGACGGCGATCAAGGTCGTCACCGAGGATCAGGCGCTAGACGATCTGTCCCGTCTCACCGGCCTGACCTTCGCGCGCTCGCCGAAGGTCGCACAGGGAGCGGCGGCGTGACCCGGCCGGCCCTGATCGGCGCCGACGCCGCCCTGGCCGCGCTCGCCGCGGACGGCCGCGCCGGATGGTCCGCGACGCCCGGGCGCGACGCCCTGGCCAAGACCTTCGCGTTCGACAGCTTCAGCGCCGCGTTCGGCTGGATGACCCGCGTCGCCCTCGCCGCCGAGGCCAACGACCATCATCCCGAATGGTCGAACGTCTACGACCGCGTCGAGGTGGTCCTGACGACCCACGATGCGGGCGGGGTGACCGACCTCGATCTCCTGCTGGCCCGGGCCATGGAGGTCGCCGCGAGCCGATGAGGCGAAATTGAACTTTCAGGTCCAAGGCTTGTTATCTTCGCCGTATTGGCGCCCATCGGCGGATGGAGGTAAATTCTACGGGACCGGGCGTGTGAGTCGTGGCCTTTCGCGTCGGCAAAGCCGGTTTGCTGCGCGACTCCGACCCCCTTTAGAAAGACAGCTGTTCATGGCGAACATCACATTGGTCGACGACGACGAGAACATCGTCGCTTCAGTATCCCTCGCTCTGGAAAGTCACGGCCATACCGTAAAGGCCTACTTCGACGGCGCCTCGGGCCTGGCCGCCCTCGAGAACGAGCCGACGGACCTGGCCATCCTCGACGTCAAGATGCCGCGTCTCGACGGCATGGAAGTTCTGCGCCGCCTGCGCCAGACCAGCAGCGTGCCGGTGATCATTCTGACCTCCAAGGATGACGAGATCGACGAAATACTCGGCTTCAACCTCGGCGCCGACGACTACATCCGCAAGCCTTTCAGCCAGCGGCTGTTGATCGAGCGGGTCAAGGCCGTGCTCCGCCGGGCCAATCCCGAGGACGAGGAGGCCCTGGCCGCCTCGCCGGCCTCGGACGCCGCGCAGAACAAGCCGCTGAAGCGCGGGCGTCTGACCCTGGATCCGGCGCGCCACGACTGCCTGTGGGAGGGGCGGCCCGTTCGCCTTACGGTGACCGAATTTCTCCTGCTTCAGTCGCTGGCGCAGAGGCCCGGATTTGTGAAGAGCCGCGACAACCTGATGGACGCCGCCTATGAGGATCAGGTCTACGTCGACGATCGCACGATCGACAGTCACATAAAGCGCATGCGCAAGAAGTTCCGGGAGGTCGATCCAGAGTTCGACGCTATCGAAACCTTGTATGGCGTCGGCTATAGATATCGCGAGTCCTGACGACCGCGCCGAGAGGCGCGCGGCGCCATCGGCTCGAGCCGACCGCGCCGCCCGGACCAAACCGGCGCGCCGCGAGCTCCGAAGAGGCGGGTGGCCTCTCGGCTCCAAGCTCGGTCGGCTGATCATCGTCCTCAACCTCCTGGGGCTGGCGGTGATCATCGGCGGCGCCCTAATTCTCAACGAGTTGCGCCAGGGCCTGGTCGACGCGAGCATCGTCAGCCTGAGGCTTCAGGGCGATCTGATCGCCAACGTCATCGACCAGACCGCCACGGTCGGCGAGCCGGCGCCGGCGCTCGACGCCGACGCCGCGGCCGGCGTGATGTCGTCCCTGTTCAGCGAGCGCTCGCAGCGCGCCAGGTTGTTCGACGCCTCCGGAAACCTCCTGGCGGATTCCGACGTGGTCGCCGACCGGGTCGAGTCCGACATCCTGCCGCCGGCCCGCAAGCCGGGCGACAAGGACCGGCCCTTCTCCCTGTTCGGCCCCCCCCGCGACGAGGCTACCGCCCACAAGGCCCTCGCCGAGGAAATCGCGCGGGCGATCCGCGAAGGGCAGCCGGTCAGCGACGTGCGCCGAGACGAGGACGGCCGGCGCGTGGTGTCGGTTTCGATCCCGATAAGGCATGTGCGCCAGGTGCTCGGCGTGCTCACCCTCGAGGCGAACGACGTCGACAGCGTCATCGCCGCCCAGCGCCGGGCGCTGGCGCCGTTCATCCTCATCGCCATCGGGGTCGCGCTGATCTCCTCGCTGCTCCTGACCCAGCTGATCGCCGTGCCGGTCCTGCGCCTGGCCCGGGCGGCCGACCGTGTGCGCCTCTCCCGCGCCCGCGCGATCGCCCTGCCCGATCTCGCCGGCCGCGACGACGAGCTGGGCGATCTGGCGCGATCGCTGGAGGCGATGACCCAAGCCCTGTCCGAACGCATGGGCGCGATCGAGCGGTTCGCCGCCGACGTGGCGCACGAGCTGCGCAACCCCATGACCTCGATCCGCTCGGCGGTCGAGACGCTCGAGATCGTCAAGGCCGACGCTCCGCGCCAGCGTCTCCTCGGGATCCTGCAACAGGACGTGAACCGCCTCGACCGCCTGATCACGGATATTTCCAACGCCTCGCGCCTGGACGCCGAACTGGCCCGGGACGCCCCCGCCGCCCTGGACGTGGGCAAGCTGCTCGGCGACATCTGCGAGTTCTATGAAGCGACCCTCCGGCCGGGTCAGGCGCATGTGCGTTACGCCCCGCCTCCCTCGGACGAGCCGCTGACGGTGATGGGGCGCGAGGGCCCCCTCAGCCAGGTGTTCCGCAACCTGATCGACAACGCCCGGTCCTTCAGCCCCGGCGATGGCGAGGTGCGCGTGCAGGCCTTCCTCGACCTGCAGGATCGGGACCGCGAGAGCGTGACCGTGCGCGTCGACGACGACGGGCCCGGGATCCCGCCGGAGAACATCGAGACGGTGTTCGAAAGGTTCTACACCTCCAGGCCCAAGGGCGCAGCGTTCGGCGGCAACTCCGGACTGGGCCTCGCCATCGCCCGCCAGATCGTCGAGACCCACGGCGGCCGGATCTGGGCGGAAAACCGGGTGGCCGAGGGCCGGGTACAGGGCGCGCGCTTCATCGTCACCCTGCCGCTCGCCTGACATGGCCGACCTGCGGCCGACCGTCCGTCACGCCGGCCTTCTCGCCCTGCGCTGCCAGGGCGCGTGGCGCGGCGTCCTGATCGAGGGCCCCTCGGGCGCGGGCAAGAGCGACCTGGCCTTGCGGGCCCTCGGCGCCGGCTTTCGGCTGGTCGCCGACGATCGAACCCTCGTCTTCGCCTCCGGTGGCCGGACGTTCGGCAAGGCGCCGGCGCCGCTGGCCGGCCTGATCGAGGTCCGTGGCCTGGGCGTCGTCGCCGAACCGGCGCTGCGCTGCGTCGAAATCCGGCTCGTGGCGCGCTGCGTGGAGGCGCGCGCCGAGATCGAGCGATGGCCCGATCCATCGATCGCCGCCCTTCCCGGGGGCGCGGCGCCCGTGCTGCAGATCTTCGCCCTGGACGATTCCGCGCCTGCGAAGTTGCGTCGCGCCATCGAACATCTTGGACGCGAGGGGCCAACAGCGTATCAAACGGCCCTCGCGCAGGGCCGCTCGTGCGCCGAGACATGAGGATCGCGCCTTTGGGCCACCGAACATGATCGGTCTCGTGATCGTCACTCACGGCCGGCTCGCCGAGGAATTCGTCTACGCCATGGAGCACGTGGTGGGCCCGCAGTCCGCCGTCGTCGCCATCTGCATCGGCGCCGAGGACGACATGGAGCGACGTCGTCGCGACATCCTGAAGGCCTGCCAGCAGGTCGATTCCGGCCAGGGGGTGATCCTGCTCACCGACATGTTCGGCGGGACGCCCTCCAACCTCGCCATATCGGTGATGGAGCAGACCAAGGCCGAGGTCATCGCCGGCCTCAACCTGCCGATGCTGATCAAGCTGGCCAGCGTGCGCGGCCGCGAACCGCTCGAGACCTGCGTCAGCTATGCGCAGGAGGCGGGCCGCAAATACATCTCCGTGGCGTCCTACGTCCTGGCCGGCGAGAAGTGATCGCCGAGCGCAAGGTGGAGATCGTCAACGAACGGGGGCTCCACGCCCGGGCGTCGGCGAAGTTCGTCAAGCTGGCCGCCACCTTCGCCGCCGAGGTCGAGGTCACCAGGGACGATCAGACGGTGGACGCGCTGTCGATCATGGGCCTGATGATGCTCGCGGCCGGCCCGGGATCGGTGATCGCCATAAGGGCCCGGGGGACGGACGCGGAGGCCGCCGCCGCCGCCCTCGCCCGTCTGGTCGAGTCCAAGTTCGAAGAGGACCGCTGAGCGGCTCGCTCATGAAACCTGCGCCGAGCCTGGAATAGCGTCTCAGCCGACGGCCATACCCGTCTCGGCCGCCATGGTCGCGTCGCTGGCCGGGTTTCGCTCGCCGTCGCGGGTGTCGGCGAGGCCCTTGGGGATCAGCAGCAGAACCGGAAGGATCGCCGCATAGACTACGGTGATGGCGACGACGCAGTAGACGAAGCCGTACCTCGGGCTCGAGCTGTAGATCGCCGAGCCGAGCAGGTCGCCGGCCCGGTACGACAGATAGAACATCCCATCGGCCATCATCATCAGAGCGCCCTGCAGACCGGGCGGGCACGAGCGCATGGCCAGGTCGAGATAGGCCGGATAGGCGATCCCGCCCATCATGCCGATGGGAACGGCCAGCCACAGCGCCTGGCCCGGCGAATGGATGAGCGCCAGCGGGATCATCTGCGGCACGGTCAACAGGGTGCCCCAGAACAACAGATGGCGCAGCGCGACGCGCCGGCACAGCCAGCCGTAGAGGAAGAACATCGGCAGGAAGGCGACGGAGAAGATCGCCTGGAATTCGCCATAGACGGCGTCCGAGGCGTGCAGGGTGTTGGTGAGATAGTACTGGAGCGGCGTGTTCGATCCGGGCGAGAACTGGAACAGGAAGAGGATCAGCACCGCCGGATAGACCGCCTTGTGGCGGACGAGGCGCTGGAGGTCGCCGATCAGGTTCGCCCCCCGGGCTTCGGGCCTGTCGTAGGCGTGCTCGAACACGGCCCGCGGCTTCCACAGGCCGAACAGGCCGATCAGGGCGGTGATGGCGGCGATCAGCAGGAACGTCTCGCGCGGGCGCAGGTGCTGGGCGATCTCGCCGCCCGCGAGGGCGCCGGCGGTGATCGGGACGGTCGCCACCACCTGCCAGAGGACCGCCAGGCGTCCCGACATCAGCTGCTCCTGCGCCACCAGCGCCTGCAGCCCCTGGTAGCCGGCCATGACGAAGCGCGTGGTCAGCATGACCAGGAACACCCCCGCGGTGAGGCCGAGATAGCTGACCTTCGAGAAGGCCAACCACACGAACACCAGCGCCGTCACCGGCCCGAAGATCATGAAATAACCGCGGTCCCGCCGGCCGAGCGGATTCCACAGGTCGCGCGTGAGGCCGAACAGGATGGCCAGATACACCGGGATCG
>Ga0116229_10007120_pt1 | contig 17826 bp, 8 predicted proteins | sample S1TSphgellanicum_3_FD_87313 | JGI IMG/M metagenome (GOLD analysis project Ga0116229, IMG submission 87313) | Host-associated microbial communities from peat moss isolated from Minnesota, USA - S1T2_Fc - Sphagnum magellanicum MG | ecosystem: Host-associated > Plants > Peat moss > Unclassified... | reverse complement strand
TTTTGATAATTGTGCAATCACATGGGGAACCATGTGATTTTGTTTCCTTTTGATTATTTGGGGAACCATGTGGTGTATAAATTTTAGGAAGTTTCTTGATTAATTTCCTTTTGGTTAGTATATAAGGAGATGTTTGTGACCTTGAGAAACACCTTCATTTGTACAAAGTTATGGTATGAATACAAAGTTTGTGAGAATTGAAGTTTTGATTTTGAAAAGGCTTTTGGTTTTTAATAGTTTTGGTGTAATTTATGTGTAAATCATGATAGGAGAATGGTGAGGCTTGCATAGCCAATAGAAGGGTGGGAGGATAATTTTACAACCAAAAACATAAACTTCATAGCTATGTAGTAATCATACATAGTTTCAGTCCTAAACCCGTTCGTGTTGTACATCTTTTTCGTTTCATAACCGGGACCCGAGTCTATGTTAATTATGTTGTAAAATTGTGTTGTTGAATTGTGTTGTGCAATTTAATTGTGTTGTGGAATTGTGTTGAGAAACTTAATTGTGTTGTTGAAAATTTAGTGGGAAGAAGGAAAGAAAGGAAAAAAACAACCTATTTATTTTGTTTTACAAAGAGGAATGTAAAGCAATTTGTTTATCCCCGAATCATGAATGGAAGTGGCCACATGGGTGGAGGAGATTCAACTTTTGGCAATGGAGATTACGAAAGGCAAGCCATGTCGAATTGGGTGCATAATTCAACGCGTGAAGCAACATCATGAAGACCATAAACACGAATCATTATGTTTGACCCCAAGCTTGCTTTTGGATATTACTTATAATCCTAAACATGAATTAGAATTAGATTTGTGAAAATCTGAAAAGATTCACAAAGAAAAGTTACAGGCAAGAAGGGGAAAGAAAATGGCACGTGTTAAACCATATGAAAAAAAATGTAAATAAAAGTTTATAAAGGACAGTGAGTGTTCTTGATTAAGCTCATGTTCATAAGACCTTGTTGAAGCCTTTAAACTTTTTATAAAAAATGTTGTAGGTTGTTGAAAGAAATAAAAAAAATTATATGTTTTATTTCTAGGATTAGTGTTTTAATGAAAACATTAATGTCAACGTTAGGAGAGGCTTTGGACTCCCCTGGTACATAATTTCTCGAAGATAGGTAACAGACCCCATCATTGACATTAAGAGTTGCTAGGCCGAGATCACCTTGTTGAAAGACCTTTGGAAGAACTTGGGACTGTAGGTGAACCAAGTGTGGTAGTATCACAGCTACGTGAACGACGGGAGGAATCTAGACCTCAACCCGACTTAGAACCTCCAAGGCAACGCCAAAGGATAATCACACAAGAATAACATTTATTCATTTGGCTTAAGAAGAAGGATGCGACTCGAGATTATGCCAGAACTAATAACATGCATGTCATGTGGAGTGGAGGCGTCATTGATACTCGTGATGGCCATGATTTTGTAAATGTTATCTTTCAATCTAGGCATTTAAATAGGATAATGGCAAGATTGGAAATGTGTGGTCCTTTCAGAAATTTACACCGAGAAGATAAAGAGGATTTTGTTATGAGTGTAATTCGGGCCATTGGGAATTTCCTTATTCACAAGGAAAGGTTGTAAAAGCTAAGTGATAATAGGTTAAAAGAATTAATTAGTTTGGTGTGTTTTTTAAAGACAAAATAAGAACCAATATGGTTATTCCAGTTTTTAGGGGAAGTAAGGGTGAAGACCTTAAAGTGTTTTTAAGGGAATATGAACGGGCTTGTATTGGTATGGGGCTTAGAATAGCTACGGAATGGCTTAGTTTTCTTCCTAAATTCTTAGAGGGTACGACATCACTTTGGTTTGAACGACAAACAAAAAAGTTGAAGGGATCATGGATTGACATAATTAAAGCTCTAGTGAAAGAGTTTTCTATGAAAAATGTCTACCAAAATTTAATACTTGAATTGAGTCAACTAAAGCAAGGGGTTTTAGAGTCAGTAAGGGAGTATAAGGAGAGGACAATGACATTGCAAAATAAACTCCAAGGGTGTCTTAGGGCACAAGGTCATGAAGGAACTGATCCAATTTTTGTGGGAGTCAATGCATTGGTACTAGAACATTTCACTATTACTTTGTTGTCATAATTGCGACAACAAATGAGATACGAACAAGTGGCGACGTTCGATGAAGCAGCGGAGGTGGCCGAAAAGAAGGAGGTGAGCATGGAGGAGGTTCCACAACTAATTACACAATCCATGGTGAAAACAATTCAATTCTCGACTAAACCAGAGGTGCGAAAGCATCCAGAAGTGAGTTCCTGCATGGAATCGGCTATGGAACAAATGATCAATCAAATGAACCAGCTAAGCCTCCATCTACTACAGCCAAAGACTTAAACTTCATAGCTATGTAGTAATCATACATAGTTTCGATCCTAAATTCGTTCGTGTTGTACATCTTTTTGGTTCCGTAACCGGGACCCGAATGTTATAAAATTATCCTCCCACCCTTCTATTGGCTATGCAAGCCTCACCATTCTCCTACCATGATCTACACACAAACTACACCAAAACTATTAAAAACCAAAAGCCTTTCCAAAATCAAAACTTCAATTCTCACAAACTTTGTATTCATACCATAACTTTGTACAAATGAAGGTGTTTCTCAAGGTCACAAACACCTCCTTATATACTAACTAAAAGGAAATTAATCAAGAAACTTCCTAAAATTTATACACCACATGGTTCCCCAAATAATCAAAAAGGAAACAAAATCACATGGTTCCTCATGTGATTCCACAATTAATCACAAGGAAACAACATCACATGGTTCCCCATGTGATTGCACAACTATCACAAGGAAACAACATCACATGGTTCCCGATGTGATTGCACAATTATCACAAGGAAACAACATCACATGGTTCTCCATGTGATTCCACAATTAATCATAAGGAAACAACATCACATGGTTCCCTATGTGATTGCACAATCAATCACAAGGAAACAACATCACATGGTGCACATGACATAAGTTAATGCATCATGACCAAATTATGGAATCATACAATTTACCCCATTAAACAATTACCTAAGTAATTGTGTAATCAAGTTACACATCAAGTTACAAAACCAAGCTTCTAAATATGACATGGATGTAAGCACAGTTTGTGATTGAAAAATGGTTATGAAGCAACACCCCAATGGGATTACGCATCTAAATAGGACACAGATATGATGCGTTTTTTAACAATAAGAGGTAAAACACACAATAGCTTACCAACCAAATGAAAGAGCAGTATGAAACAAAATCCAATTCCATTGCTAGTATAGTAAAAATGGATGGAGAATTGAATTCCAAAGGACCATGAGATGCTCATGATCACCAGGCTTTTGGAACATTAGCTCTAGATAACCTAATAGTGAGCATGGCATGTCATGTTTATTGATTCTTAGAGGACATGGACAATTGAACAAGACATTGACATTGACAACTTAACAAAGAAGATGCTTGGGTTCAAGAAAAAAAATGAATAGAGACATTTTATAACACCACAATAGGGCATATGTTCCAAAGGTGGCCTGAAAGTATTTGAGTGCAAGCCTGTGTTCGAATGAAAGGTAAAGTGGCCAAAGTAATTGTAAACTTAAACTAATGAAAGAGCCTTATTCGAATGGCAAGCAATGTTGACAACCAAGGTGGACCATTTCAAAGAAAACTTGGTGTTCTTCAAGGTCAAATTGTGCATCCTCAAATTAATTAGTCAAAGAGACAAAAGGAACGAAAATGGAAGCCAACTAAAAAACATGTAGGAAACTTGTTGCATGGGTTCAATGAATGGGTGCACTTATGGAAGCTACAAACTAATAAGAGAACACATTATTAATCATGGACCTAGAAAATAATAAAAGATGCATGACAATCAAGCCATTCAATATTGAAAATCATTGGACAAAAATGCTTGAGCTTTTAGGGAGGATCAAATAGCTCAAGGACGGCCTTCCATGCACAAGGGTGAATATATAGCCTTAGGACACCCTTATAGACCAAAACTCACAACTTCAAAGGGAGTACAAATGTGTATATGTTAGGCTTTTATTAAATAATATTGAATTTTGTTTTATTTTGTGAGATTTGTCTTGTGATTGGAGCTTAGTTAAGTGTGAATGGGGTTTTAGCTACTTGCATGTGTACATGTTTTCACATGTTTGATTTTGTTAGTTTTAATAGTGTTGGGTGCTAATTTAGTAATGCACAATATGTTCAACATTTGGGATTTTAATCCTAGTAGGTAGGAAGTCTAATCTAGTAGTTTGTCCACCTCTCTTCCTTTATCTACCTTCACATGCTCCTATAAGCAGTATATTCTAATTTGCATTTTAAGTGTTCTATTGTTTTTCATGTTATCATTGTCATTCATGATTTTATATGTAAGATGTGTTTTTAACTATGTTTTAATCCCCATGTTTAATGGTTGCTTATTCATTTCATTCCAATTTGAAATGTGCCATACTCCTATAGATAATCTTTATCTTAAATTTACCCACATATATTCACATCATAAGCAGGGGGTATATGATGAAATATTTATTGTTGTATTCAACCTCCAAAATAATGTAAATCTCATCATTTACCTTTACCCTTACCTTTATTTGATTTGGAATTTTTTTGAGGTGCATTTATCTTTATCTAATTGATATTGTTTTGAAATTCTATATTTACCCTTATTTAGTTCATATATCAAAATGGATATAATTGCCAAACACTAATTGCAACCCTAACTAGGTTACCTTACTTTACCTTTCTTGCACCCAATTTGTTTTGACAAGAACTACAAAATATGTTATTGTACGTATTTTTAAAATGTGTTTATCAATTCTTATGAACCTTTGAAGTTGAAAGGCTACAATATGTTTCAATTTTTTGATGAAAAATGTGGGGATTTTGGGAAATTGCAATTTGGATGTAATTATAATCATGGGGAGGTCACTTTCATTTTATTTGAAATGGTGTAAAAGATATGAGGTGTAACTTATTGAAAAAATAATTTACTTAAATGCAAATAGAGTGCTTATAATGAAAATATATTTGAAATATACCTGATATATTTTTTAATATACCTAAATATACTCAAAATATGCCATTATTTCATAGCAAACTAAAAATTATCCTCAAGTGTTTTTTTAAATAGTAACCTCCCCAAGGTCCTAAATGTGAGCTATAGAATACACACTATATGGAGAGTAATGCCTCCCATGTAATAATTTAGGTTGTGGTGAAGTTCATGCAAATTTGTGATGAATCTAATATTGAATGCCCTCTTTTTTTGTTTTGTGCAATTAAAGTAAGCAAGATTTCTTTCCAAAGAATGTCAATTCATTAAGGTCATGTTGAATTTTTCATCCATGTGTCCCAATCATGAATAGTTAGGAAAAATACCTTGAGTTTGGAATAACATTGCTAGAGAATCAAGAATTACCAACACCACTTGATGAGCCCAATTGTGTGTCATTAGATCCCTTGCTTATCACATTTGTTTCTTGGATGTGGCAATCTTGATGATCAATAGCACTCATAAATACAATATAATTGTTGAAGGGATGGTTAGGGGTAGGTTTCAATGTAGATGTTAGTGATAAATTTGGTACATAGTTGTGGGTCTATTGACCTTAATCTTTAACTAGATTCACAACTAATATCATTGGTGTGAAACTTTAAACCTAAAACGTTAGTATTCAAGCAAAATGTTTATTTATTGAAAACATTCTCATATAAAAGATGTTGAACCTACATAGCCAATGACGAAAATATTTTCACAAAACATATGCAAATGAGACTCATTTTCCAACAACAATTTATTTACACATGATATAGACTGAAAGAGAATATTGGTTACCATTGGCCTTGTTTCCATTGACATGTAGGGTAGTAATGTATTAGGAAACTTATGGTGGTCCAATACATTTAGACCAATGTTGGGTGGTTTTGACATTCTTTGGAAATCTATTGGTTTTGGTTGTTAAGGTCATTTTAAAAAATCAATTTTGTTCTTTTGTCTACTTTTTATATTTTAGAAAACCAACTACGGTGTTAGATTTTTAATTTTTTTTCCGAAGCTAGTTTTCAAAGATGTAATTTTCAAAAAGAAATTATCAAAAAATCATAATAAATTAAGAACTTTAGACCTCAAATTTTATATTAAATGCCAAAAAAAAATGGAATTAGTAAAAAATGATCATGATGCAAAACTTTTATTTCTTTCATACTTCCAAAACTTCATCTTGCTCAAATGCACATTCAAATTTTCTTAAATCTTCTTCTAAATCCATATATGTCCTCAATCAATCCTACCAAATTAATAGGTGAACTAAACCAATCTTAGGATAATTAGTCCAATTTTTGTTCACACATATCAATTTTTGTAAAATATTAGTTTGTATGCAACATCTCCTTAGATTTGTAAATATTCCAACTAGAGAAAATATCCTTTCCATCTCAACTTGTGATTCTACAATGCCTAAGATTTGATCACAAAAAAACCAACAATAGGATATATCAACTCATGTTTCCCCCACCACTCATTTCATATCCTTCACATTCAATTGGTATCATCTAAAAATAAATGACTCCCTTATATTGACAAGCTCCTTGTGCCAATTATAGTAATCTTGAAAATATTTAAACCAAAATCCTCATCAAATGGTTGACTATACCTCATCTATACCAAAGAATCAAAATTTGCCAAAGGATGCAATATGTGATGGCATTTCAACAACATTCATAACAAAGTTTTCTTATCATACTCTTCAACAATAGTTACACTTTATTCATAACCAATGAAAGAAGAGACCAACTCTTAAAACTAAGGTTCAACATCAAAGATTACATGTTATGGTTTTTTGCTATTCATATTTCCTTAAAAATGGAATGGTATAATCTAAGCAACACATACTTATTTTTTAATGTTAAATGTAAGCAAGGATACATTTGCATCAACTCCAAAATTGTCCTCCATTAGAATGTCTATAAACCCTAAATCCTAAATTCCCATCTAAATGCAATAAATCAAATTGTTAGGTATGTGAAGGGTACCATAAACTATGGAATTATTTTTAGGAAAGGGAATAACATTGAGTTGGAGGCTTTGTGGATGTTGGTTGGGCTAAAAATCAGCTAACCACAGACATGAAAAAGCTGATTTATAGTATAATATTTGCTAAGTAAATTGGTTTTTCCATCATCTTCCTTTAGGTAGTAGAGTCCACCTTTTGGTCCCTCATGTTTTATTCAAGTTTGGTTCCTTTTGCCATTGGCACTTTCGTTGGATTACCATTTACCATGTCAAAAATTTGAAGCATATTTTCACTATATGATATTTCAATACTTCTTCCTTGACAAATGTAAAATTAACACCCAAGTAGCATTGAAGCGACCCTAGATCCATCATTTTAAATTTTGCGTTGGCTCTACCTTGAACCATGTAATCTTTCCTTCTATGTTTCTTATGATGATAAGATCGTCTATGTAAGTCATGACTAACAATTTTTTCCCTTATTATGCCAAAAAAAAAGATTGGAATTTGTTTCACATTTAATCATGTGTAAATTTTTGGAAAAAAAAAATCTTTTCTTACTAGGCTCAAAACATTTGACAAAGTCCATAAAACAATTTATTAAGTTTAAAAACCAAGTGTTTAGATCATGACTTTATGAAACCTTCAAAATGTTTCATGTATACTTCCTCTTTTAAAACAATGCAACCATTTGTGAAATTCTCTAGCCGAGACATGTAGCAATAGTTGTCACACTTCTTATTGTCTTCCACTTGATTACTAGAGGAAAAGATTTTTGAAAAAAACCTTCCTTCTATTCAAACATTTTAACCACCAACCTAGCCTTTGTTCATGGAGTTTTTTTCACCTTGTAGATCCATTTGGTTGTTATTGGCCTATTTCCTATACAAGCAATTCAATTAATTCCCATATATGGTTGTGTGAGATGGAATTCATTTTGTCAACCATTGTCATTTCCCATATGTTATTTATTATTGTTCTAGAAAAAAATGATCGATTCCCAAACATGGTCAATTACTCCCACAATGAACTTGTTAAAATGCCTAGGCATCATTTTTGTTCATCTTGGTTGTTCTTGTGGCATATTAGTATGGGTTTGTTATGTAGAATCTTGTTCTTTCTCCAATTCATCACTTGACCTTTTTGGAGAAGGGTCATGTTTTGGAAAGACTCACTTTCTCGATTTAATGATCTTTCAATGAAAATACCCCATTTAGGCGAATTTCCTATTAATGCTTGAGACACATTTGGGAAACTTCTTGGAATATGGGGCCATGTTAAAACTCACTTGAAGTTTTTGGTTCCAATGATGAAACAACTTCCTATGATGTTTTGTGAGTCCTTGGTCCAATACATGTCTTGTCAAATGTTACATCATGATTAAAAACTATTTTTTTAATTCTTGGATTGAATAGTTTGTATGCATTGGTGTGAGTATCATAATTCACTAACCAACACAATTTAGATTTTGGGTTAAATTCCTTCCCGATGGGATCAAAGATCAAAGTGTGAAAAATCCATGTCCCTTCTTATGAAAATACTTGTTCATTGGGTGAATTTGATGAAAAACCAAATTTTACAAAAATTTCAAAGTCTTGAAATTTTGGAGGAAAGGGCTACAAGGCCAAGGATTTTTTTAAAAAAACCATTTGGCAAAAATATTATGTTCAATGGGTTCAAAATGTTTAGCTTTAAGTGTAGGTCACATGTGTAGGAAATAATCTTGCCAAATAACATGTTTGGTTGTCCATTGTATCTCATTTTGGGTTTTTTTGGGGTTTTATTTTATTTTATAGTTATAAACAAAAATATCGATACATAATTATGTATGCATGTGAAAAAACACCACCATCACATGAATTATTTTAAATTGGACTATTTTAATTTTCTCACTTAAATTTGTTTCAAAAAAAGGTTATTGCAAAATGTAGCTCTACAAAAGCCCTAAAATCCCTTTTCTTTTTTTTGGAACCCCAATATTGAATAGCCCCCCCCCCCCCAAAAAAAATATCTTCAAGTGTTCCAAGTTCAATTTTTTCCTAGAACAATTCTTCTAGTGTCTTGCCTTGATTAGCTTGAAATGGTGAATTGTTCACCACATAATTAGTAATATTCACCACCTTCAACAACAAATTTTTTTGTAGTCTACTTTTTAACAATATGATTCTAACCTTTTCAATGATGGTTTGATTTTTTTTCGAAGACCCCATTCTATTGAGGTGTGTGAGCCTAATTAAATTGTCTTCAAATCCCAATATCATGACAATATTTTAAAAACTCATTGTTGATGCATTCCCCACCATTATTTGATCCATGCTTTTTTATTGGTTTTTTGTCTCTATTTCAAGTTCATTCTTGAAATTTTTCAATGCAAAAAATGCGTGAGACTTTTCTTTAAACTTTTCATCCAAGTTTTTCTATTATGATTGTTGATAAAGGTGATGAAATAGTGAGATTTAAAAAGTGATGGGGTGGGAAAAGGCCCACAAATGTTTATGTGTACTAGCTCTAACACCTCCTTAGTTCTTGATTACATCTTGTGGGGAATCATCTTTTGAAATCACTTGTTATCCATGCATTTTACACAAACTTCTATTACTTTGGTTAATCTTGGTATGCATGTTGCCAAATTCTTAGCACTTAATGTGTAAAGAAATCAATAATGCAAGTGTGGCAACCTCATATGCCAAAACATTGATTGGTGTGCATCACAAGTTTGTAGGCCTTCCTCTTCTACACATTTTTTTGTAAATAATGATGTAGAAAACTTGATAAATCTAATTTGAAATTGATAAAGTTTGTTCTTTGGATCCTTGACACCTTTTGCCACAACAATGTTTGCATCCACCTTATGTACAACCAAACATTTTTCAACATCAACTATCATAGTATTTCCTTTGTAATCATGCCAATAGACAATACTTTTTTTGAAAGACTTGGGATGTAGAGAACATCAGAAACAATTTTTATTTTGCTAGAAGCACAAGACAACCACACTTTGCCTTTTCCATGCACACCATGGATTTTGCCTCCTAAAACTTTAATGTTCTTGACTTTGACAAAATTTTATAGACCTTTGAAACTAAACTTATTTCCGTACACATGCTTAGTAACACATGAATCAAAATACCCAAGTGTTCGCTATAGTTTTATTATTTTCCAATTTTAGATTAGCCACTAATTTCTCAAAAACATTCACATTTTCTTCATATCCATCTTTGTTCAATTCTTCTTTCATTGTGTTTGCAGCTTGATGAGGTTCAAATGTTTTTTTCCCTTTGATTAATGATCTCACCATCTTGTTAGTATTCTCAGGCAACTTTTTCAATTTTGGATAATTGTTGGCCCAATGATTTGGATGTCATAGTTATGGTAGTTTCCAAAATGCTTAATATTTTTGTTTTTTTTTTCTTCAAAAAAGTTGAACTTTAGTAACAATGCTTCTTCAATTGGTTGTGGGTGCATTAAAGTTCAGAAATTTTCTTTTGTGATGGGCCTAGTTGATTAGAACATCACAAAAACAAGTTTCCAAAATTTGGATAAAAAGGTGGGGCTAATGGGCATAACATAAAGGACACCTAGGAACTTTGGGAATGCAATAAGAAACATTGGATAATCCATATGAGATGCAATTAAGGTACACATGGGAAATGTGGAAACAACATTAAAAACATTTGGCAAGTCATGGGATAAAATTGAAGAATGGGTGAAAAACATATTGAAACACCATTAGCAATTTTATTAGGAACAAAATTGGGAACAGTACTCCTAACCTCAAAATCGATCTTCCTAGAAAGGGAAAAATTGGGTTAACTAGCCTTTTTCAACTCTTATTGGTTCATTTTATGTCTAGAAATTATCTAAGAGATGATACAATAAAATAAAAATCAACATTATTAGTTATAGCTTCTCTGATTCCAAAATTGGGTAGTTTTCCTTCGGGTATATGTTTGCCATCTCCCTTGCCAACTCAAAAAATATTCAAGTTCTCCCTCCCCCCCCGCACCCTAAAAAATGAAAAATAATTGAGCATATTCAACATATTACAAATTTTCTACTACTTGAAATAAATAATGTTTTCCCCCAAAGTATTAAACATTGATCTTCGATAGTATAAATATAATATGTTAAGTTAATGGGTCGTCACTTCTAACTTAAATCATGACTACTAACACATAGAAAAATTGTCAATAACTTAGAGTTCTATTATTTGTGATTATGAGTCACCACCTTAAGCAACTCAAAGTTAATGAATAATAAATGGCAACAAATCATGAACCTCCATGATAAATAGTCATTCTAGTTTATAATATGGGGTGCACAACTCCAATATTCTACAACCTCCTTCGCACCACATTTTTTTAATTTTCATGATCATACAATTGATTAATTTACATTCAAAATACCGAAATTAGTGAACTTGAAATCATTCCAATGGCTTGTAGCCTTTCAAACTTTGCTTTTCCTTATGGTGTGGTGAGAATTTATTTTTTTGTTGCTGGTTAGTCAAAACTTTCTTGATGTCAATTTCTTCCAATAATACATTCTTTAATGGCTTTCAATATGTTTTGTTTGAGCATGAAAAATATAATTTCTAGCCATTTTGATGCTATTAGCATTGTCATATAAAACACAATTGTTATTCTTAATTTTATATGTCAATTTCATTCAAGAGCTTTCTTAACCAAACAACCTTTTAAATGCCTTCCATTAGTGTGCAATATTCAACTTTAGTTGAAGACAAAGCTAATATAGTTTTAAGTGTGCAATCTTTTCTTTGGGTTATAAATTTAAATCAAAATTTTAAACTTGCAAATAACATTTAGAATTATGTAAAATCTTCATGGATTTTTTGTGATGATATTATTTGTCACCATTGGTGGTGGGATGGTTAAGGCAAATTCTTGTTGTGGATGTGAGGGTTCAAATCCCATTTTGGACATCCTATAATTGTGAGTTACATCACAAAACCTAGTCATATTGATGTGGTAAGGGAAAAAAACCATTCAAGATTGATTGAAATTATTAATTTTTTTCAACAAAAGGGGTCTAGGCTTTAAGATCATCAACATACAATTTTGACATTTAAGTTTGAGTACACAAGGTACACTTGAATTTTGAAATAAATATTGAAACTCATAACATGGTAGTTTTTTTAATTCTCACTTAAGAGTCATCAGAAAAATGATCATTTAGATGACATGAAGAGTTATAGAATATAATATAGGAAGGAAGATGGTGCCTCCCAAGTTTACACTATGATGAATTTGATGATTCCAAATTAGTTTGTGACTCATCCATGCACCACTCTAAAATGCATTAACCCCTCTTTTATTGTTTTGTGTACTTTGACACATTTGTGAGGTCAAATTAAAAGTTTATTTTAATTTAATCTTGAAATCCAACATCATCCTTCTTGTTGGCACTTAGGGATCACACCTTAGGTTTGCATTCTATTGAAAATTTGAAGATTGGGGAGGTTCTTTACCAACAATATTACTTGATAAATTTAGGTGTGCATTAGTTTGCAATTTGTCCATTTTTTTAATATCATTTATATTAAAATAATTATATAAATTTCTTGGTAATTCCAAGTCTTGGGTCCAATGAATTATGATAACAAGTGAAAAAATCAACATATATATTTTTAAATAATTAGGATAGGTTAGCTAGGATCTTTGTCAACATATATATGTCACTTTGGATTTTTGTAGGCACTTAACAATTATACATTAGGAGTCGTCTATGACATAAGCAACAATTTTGGTCCAATGTTCAAATACTTAATTTTATAAACCAATGTAAAAGTTCCATGATTTATAATATTGTCTTAAACAAAACAACCATTAAATTTTTTATTTTAAAAAATGGGGGGTTTTTTGTTTTTTCAATAGTCTAGCCATGCCATTAACACATCAACATAGTGGTGTATGCCATGGTCAAAACAATGAATTTGATTTAGTTATGGAATCATGTGGTCATGTGTGTCACATATGATACAAATGTAGTCATAGATATAGTAACCTAGATCCATGTCTTTAGTGTAACATTGGTGGTTTTAGTCATTGAAATCCATGTTGATTTGGTTTTGGATATTTCAAAGCCACACTTCTTTTTTCAAGTTCAATGTTTGTGAATTGGCATCTTTAGTTTTGGTTCTAGGGTGAAAATCCTTTAAGGTGTACCACATAGGACAGAAAGGGCTTAGTCCTTAATGTAATCCTTTTTTACCCTATATATTTTCATCCACATAAAAACTATTGAGTCAAAAGTTGTCAAAATTTTCAAAAGGACTATATTTTAGACCATTAAAATTATAGATTTCATCATAATCATCCATAGATGTGTCTTTACATGGTAAAAAAGGACTAGGTAAAAAAAAACAAAAAAGGATAACATTGTGACAAAATTTTGGTACATCTTAAAAAATTTGGACCCTCCATGTTGATTTAGTTTGGATATTTCATAGTTGCATTTTTTTTCAAGTTCCATGCTTTGGATTAACAACATTAATTTGAGTTCCATGTTAATTTAATTTTTACTATTGTGGCTTATGTTGTTAAACCAAGTGTGAATAGGAACTTGATAATAGAACATAATTGTAAACACATATTAAAAAAAATTTAAAAATCTATTGACCAAATTTACTCAAAATTCAATATCTCCCCCAGTTTAGGTCTAAAAATTACAAAATCACCTCCAAAAAATCTCACTCATCAAGAGATTATCAAATTTCCAACAATACTAAGAGCTTGCCCCAATTTCCTTTAAATATTTATTTTTTCTTTTCTTTTATTTTCTTGACAAAATTGTTCAATAATTTGTAACTCTTGCACCATGGGTCGAAACACTACACCAAACTAGCTTAATGCACCCCCACTTATTGAGGGCTTTCCAATCATAGTAAAAGCAAGGTAAGGGGCACCATACTTTAGGAGATTTCAATATGACAAAAAAACCAAACAAACTATTTTCCTTGAAGGATAGACTAGTGTGACATGTGCCACTAGCCAAAGGGTGAATAGGACTATGTAATTGATTTGAATTTGAACATGATCTTACCAATAGGACCCAACTGTGAGAAAATACATTAAAAATATTACATGAATTTCCAATGACAAAACATTATTCAAAATTGAAAATCTCCCCCATGTTATCTCTAAAAATTATGAAATCACCTCCAAGAAATCCAATTCATCAAGAGCTTTCTAATAGTACCAAAAGCTTCTGGAATTTCATTAATTTGAAAAAAAAAACTCAGTTTTTTGTTCAATATTCAATAAATCTTTCACCATAGGTCTAAACATTAGAAAGTACCTTGATGCACCCCTACTGATTAAGGGCTTTCCAATGGTACCCAGAGCACAATGGAGGGTGTTGTGGTTTGGAAGATCCCAATGTGACAAACAAAACACATAAACTACCTTCTTTAATAAATATATATTTCAGAGTTGTATTTTTTAAAGAGTTCAATGCTTGTGGATTAACAAATTCAGTCTAAATTTCACATATTGATTTAGTTTGGATATTTCAAACCTACAATTGAATTTTCAAGCTTAATGCTTGTGGATTGGGAACTTTAGTCTAACTTCATGTTGATTGACTTTTTATATTTTAGAGTCACACTTCAATTTTTTCACCTAGTATGCATATTCAGTTTTGTTACTCAAGACCAATACATCCATGGTATGTAATTTTCATGATATGGATGACACCAGGACCAATTTCATATGTCTAAATTTCAATATGAGTCAAGTATTGGTTAGCAAAATTCATTTTAGTAAAGTGTAAAACCATGAAATTTATCCATAAGAGATATAATTGGCCAACATTAAAATATAAGTCAATGCCTGTGAAATGTTAGGATAGAGCTGGAATTGCAACAAGCAGTGCAAAAAAATTTCTCCTCTTCAATATAAGTTTAATTAGTCACTGAGGTGTTGACATGTGATCTTTTTAATAAAACCAAAGGTTTACTCTACATGCAAATCTTAATCAAGTGACACACTAAATACCCCCCTAACTAGCTCTATGCAGGCTTGTCTTTTTGTGCCTTGCATGGTTCTACTAGTTCTGCATGTTTTATTGTCCCCTTCTAATTTCCAACCCACCAACTTCTCATAAGGGAACTAAGATTCTTATCATTAGCATTGAATAAGAAAGTGTTGTTTTTAATTTAACCTAAAACTAAGGTCAAGCTAGTGAAACCCTGCATCATAATAATGTGGCTCTGCATAATGTGCCACACTGACACTTGGACAATGCTCATCAGGGGTAGTTACCAACTTTCAATTTGTCCACCTCCATACACAAAAATAGCTTCATTGGTAGATTGTCTAAAACAACCAAATACCATGCCTGTGTATTTAATGCTTTCAGCAAGTACATGTCCAACACTAGAATGGCATGTATGCTATACTTTGAATGAAATATAGCTTACGAATGGTGTGAAAATGAGTTTAGAACATTAAATTTGCACATGATACAATGGTTTTCACAAGGATAAGTAAAAACTTGACTTTTTTTATATTGGTTGATCATAAATTATAATGGTTGGGCCAATTGGTGGCATTTAAATAGTCTCTTGCCTTATATAATACTATCCAATTTTTCATGTTTATGGGTGGGGTTGGGGAAACAACTAACACTATACATTGGATGTGATAAATATGCGTAGAGGCACAAATAGAAGGTGTGAGTGGGTTGCTTTTCACCTTTAAATGTCAGGGAGGACCAATTGGGTCATCTAGGCCCCTAGTGCTCGTAGGTGGGAGCAATGATTTGAAAATTAGAAAACTCTAAACTTTCAAAAATAATAATTTTTCATTTCTCATCCAAATATTTTTTTAACAAAAAATTAGTTTGAAGTCTCCACGACTCCACCATGTCTAATTTTCAAAAATTTCAACATTTTGAATGACTTTTAAGCAGGCTTGTGAGGGCTGGTCCATTTTCTGGTTTGGGATTTTTTTAATCAACTGTGAATCCAGGCTTACGAGAACGTGTTTCACTCCACTCTTTCATAACTGAATTGTGCTTTCATCATGACCACCAAACATTCAAAAGGATTTCACGTGTTTGGTGGTATGTGAGTCCAGACTAAAGTCTTTCTTAAGTGACTTCCAGTATATGTGAAGTCGGTTAGTATTGCTTTGTACTGGATTCATTTTCGAGAGGACAGAATCACGGATGTCACACGCTTGCAATGACGACCCTTATGAGGCGGCTGGGGTGAACCAGCACCTACACTGGTACCTTCCCAAGTGGGCCCTCTTCAAGGTTATATTTATCCTGAGAAATGTTAAGTTTCGTTTTTGAGCATCCCCACTAGTGCTTAGTATGTGACCCTGCAAAAATATTTATTTCTCATATTCAAGTTTAGTTATTTACTTTTTTGCAACCCCACAGATAAATTTGAAACTGGGACTGCAAACATGTGGGAATCAATAATTGCAAACCACCTGGACCAATCATTATGTTTGGCCAATCAAACATAGGGAGCATCAGGCAAATCACATTTTGTTACACTATTTGTAGCAAGTTCACAGCTTTGCTGCGCCTTTTACCAGCCTCAGCAAACTGAGAACATATGTAGGAACAAAACTATTTTCCTGAGCTAAACTGGCCTATTTTGACTTTTCTTCATCTGATTTTAATGTGCAGGGTCACCTACTGAACACTGGTGGGGATGCTCTTCGAGACCCTGATTTTCGCCTTCTGACAGTATACATGTTAGTGTTTAGAAGCAACACAGAAAACTTTTGGGTTTTCACCAGTGTTGGTCGGCTATTAAAAATCGACCTGGTTATCAATCAGGGTCCGGGTCCACATATTGAATACCCTACCTGCCAGTTCTATTTACAAGTAATACCCGACCCATAACCTACCCGACCTGGTGTTAGAATTTTCATACCTTGTCAATATACCCTGTTTGCAGGGTATCAATATTTAAAAATAAACTACCGTACTGATACCCTGATGGGACAGCTCAGACCTGCATAGGTCGGTTATTAAGTTTCATCCAAATCTTTTCATCCTTTTTTCGTTCAACCACATTCATCCATTTAGGGTTTCACTTTTCACGTTTGCCCTAACCCTAAAATCCTAAACCCTAAACTAAAAGTTTACCTCCCATTTGTCGCTTCATTTTTGTCACCTCAGTTTTATTTTTGGCTATGCTTTCTTACTTTATGTTAAGATGGATTTTTGTGTTTATGTTTAGCTTGATTAGATGCTTCTAATTGTTAGTTGTGTTTTCCCCTTAATTTTTTTGTGATTATTGGTTCAATTCTTTGAAGGACAAATATTGAAACATGGGTTGGTTATGTGATTGAGGTGTTTCTTTTCAACTTGCGACAATCAAACTCCTTTCTGCACTAGTACTAAGTAAGCATGTTGATACTCTTTTTATTTTTGATGTCTTGGATCCAGACTACATTTGGATTTCTTTAGAGGCCATACTTCTTTTGTGCCAAAGTTTGTTTACATGAATTTTTTAGGGTTTTGAGTTCTGAGGTTCTTCAAAGGTCATCTTCTATCTACCACAATCTATTTGCAAGAATTTGGGAAGGTTTTTGAGTTACGAAGTTCATCATAGGTCACATTGTTTTGTATGCCATAGTTTTTGTCTACTTAGTCATTTTGAAACTCCTCAAAGCTCTTATTTGCCAATGTCTATCTTAAAGCTCATGTCTATGAATCTTTCTCAAAGCTCCAGGCTACTTGTGTTTGTCTCAAAGTCTTGTCTACCAGTGTGTCTCAAAGCTCATGTTTGCCTATGTTTGTTTCAAAGTTCATGT